>Ga0164315_10004321_pt1 | contig 11035 bp, 11 predicted proteins | sample GuaBasSedimGuay6_FD_113737 | JGI IMG/M metagenome (GOLD analysis project Ga0164315, IMG submission 113737) | Subseafloor sediment microbial communities from Guaymas Basin, Gulf of California, Mexico - Guay6, Core 4569-2, 0-3 cm | ecosystem: Environmental > Aquatic > Marine > Hydrothermal vents...
CGAATGATTGATTCCACATCACGGCCCACATAACCAACTTCTGTAAATTTGGTGGCTTCAATTTTGATGAAAGGAGCATTGGCCAGCTTTGCGAGGCGCCGTGCAATCTCAGTTTTACCGACACCGGTTGGGCCGATCATAAGGATGTTCTTGGGGGTAATTTCATCACGGAGTGCCGCATCAACCTGTGCACGACGCCAGCGATTACGCAGGGCGATAGCGACCGCTTTTTTGGCGGCATTCTGGCCGATAATATGGTGGTCCAGTTCCTGGACGATCTCTTTTGGGGTCAGTTGTTTCATGTTGTTCTAGGTTTCTTCGGCATCAAGCTCTTCGATGCGGATATTGTGGTTGGTGTAAATACAGATATCAGCGGCGATACCCAACGATTTTTCAACAATTGTGCGTGCATCAAGATCAGTATTCTGTAGCAAAGCTCTTGCCGCTGACTGGGCAAAAGGACCGCCTGAGCCGATCGCGATTAGCCCCCCTTCGGGTTCAATCACATCGCCATTTCCAGAGATAATGAGCGATGCTTTTGAGTCAGCAATGGCTAGTAGCGCTTCGAGTTGCCTGAGGCTACGATCTGTCCGCCAGTCTTTTGCCATTTCAACGGCCGCACGGGTTAGATGGCCATGATGCTTGACCAGTTTTGCTTCAAAGCGTTCGAAGAGGGTAAATGCATCGGCGGTTGCGCCGGCAAATCCAGCAATAACCTGATCATTATGGATGCGTCGTACTTTGCGGGCGTTTCCCTTCATGATGGTATTGCCCATTGAGACCTGACCGTCTCCACCGATAACAACCTGATTGCCTCGTCTGACAGAAACAATGGTTGTTCCTCTAAATGATTCCACGTTATTCACCTAAGTAATTTTTTGTGAAGCTTATTTTACATGAATTTGTTGCTTAATCTTTTGTTCAGCCGAGTTGTGATAAGGTTTTCTGAAATTGTATGGCAATGGTAAGGAGTCTTAGGTGGAAACACTTGACCAGATTACGAGTACATTGGCGCTCTCCATGGGGGCTGCCTGGGGTAGTGGTGTTAATCTTTATGCAACGCTGCTTGTTCTGGGCTACCTGGCCATAACAGGGGGTGTTGTGTTGCCTCCCGAATTACAGGTTTTAGCTAACCCAATTGTTATTGGCGCAGCGGGGCTAATGTATTGCGTGGAATTTTTTGCAGATAAAGTACCGGGGATCGATACCGGTTGGGATGCGATTCATACTTTTGTTCGTGTGCCGGCTGGTGCGCTACTGGCAGCAGGTGCGGTGGGTGAAATTGGTCCTGCGGCAGAGTTAGCAGCGGCAATCGTTGGTGGAGGTTTGGCGGCCGCGACCCATGCGGCGAAAGCCGGTTCGCGTGTTTTGATTAACACATCACCAGAGCCTTTTAGTAACTGGGGCGCTTCAATCGGCGAAGATATTGCCGTCATTGTCGGTGTTTGGGCTTCACTGCAGCACCCACAGCTTTTTCTCGTCTTCCTGGTGCTGTTCGTTATTTTACTAATCTGGTTGCTACCGAAGGTTTGGAGTGGGGTTAAAAAGGTTTTCAGATTTTTGGGGAGTCTTTTTGGCGGCAAAAAAGAGAGGGTAAAACAGATGGATTATTTGGAATAAAGGATGAATACACTAGTTTATGACATTGGTGAAAGCCGCTATATCAACTTGAGTGACCGCTGCACTTTAAGATGTCAGTTTTGTCCTAAAACTCACGATGAGCTTCGGGTTCATGATCATGATTTGCGGTTAAGTCATCGGCCTACCGCAGAGGATATTATTGAGGCATTGGGTAATCCTGCCCAATATAGCGAAATTGTTTTTTGTGGTTTCGGTGAATCGACTTTACGTTTGAAGGAGCTCGTCAAAATTGCCCGGTTTGTTAAGACGCATGGAGGGCGTGTGCGAGTAAATACCGATGGACTGGCGAATTTAGTCAACAAACGAAATGTTTTGCCGGAACTTGCCGATAGTGTCGATGCGTTATGTATTTCGATGAATGCGCAAAATGAAGAGATCTATAATCGGCATTGTCAGCCATCAATTAGTGGTTCATACCAGGCGATGTTGGCGTTCCTGAAGCTCGCTCCCCACTATATTGATGATGTCACGGCAACGGCCATAAATGGGCTAGAGGGTGTAGATATCGATGCGTGCGAGAAATTGGCCAGTGAAAGAGGGGTAAAGTTTCGTCGTCGTGAGCTGGATGTGGTGGGTTAGTCGCTTAAGAGGATTTCCAGGAGCTCATCAATCGACTGAGGGCGTTCATCGGGATAGATGCTGAGCGCCTTGTCGATAGCTTTTAGTATTGATTGTGGGTAATGACGCTTAAATTTCTTTTGAGCAGAAGGTAAAGCGTCTTTTTTCATTCGCAGCGGTGATGAAGGTGGTGGTAATCCATCCAGGCAGTTGCGGAGTGTGGCGCCAAGTGCATAAATGTCACTCCAGGGACCAATCTCGTAGCTGGGCTCATATTGTTCAATAGGTGAAAACCCATTTGTTCGCACCTTTCCAAGTTGCTGTTTGTCTGTTTTTGGGAATGGGTGGACGGCACCAAAATCGAGAAGGAGTGGGTCGCCGCCGGGGCGGATAATAATATTCTCGGGTTTAATATCGAGATGGAGCAGATTCATTTCATGAAGTTTTTTTACCCCATCGAGTAGAGGCGGAAAAACAGTCTTGATGAAATCGGCGCTTAGTCGCCCCCCTTTTAGCTTGATGTATTCTCCTAAATTCTTGCCGTAGTCATAGGTCATGACAATATAGACAGTTTCATTTGCAGGGAAGAAATTCAATACCTCAACGATGTTGGGGTGCTTCAGCTTTGCAAGTGTGCGTGCTTCTTCAATAAATAGCTTTCGGCCCCTCATAAAGAGTGGCAAATCTGCTGCACTATTAGTGACGACACGGTTTCCCCATGTGCGGTGTGCAAGCTTTTTGGGGAGGTACTCCTTTATAGCGACCTGGTGCTGATCGCTGATCTGTCGGGCAAGGTAAACCGAGCTGAAGCCGCCGCTGGCAAGTGGGCGCTCAATAATATACTGATCTAGAACGGTGCCAGGCTGGAGGTATTTCCATACGCTGGAATTCGTTTTTGGATCGAAATATTCATCGGTCTCTTTTGAAGAGGGTTTCTTAAACACGGAAATCGGCTTACCATTTCAAACTTTAATTCAAATGAGTATAGGCGAGTTTTTATGATTCGGAGTATGACTGCGTTCGCAAGTCGGGAGCTTGAAGAGGCTGGCTTTTTTTTGAGCTGGGAAGTTAGGTCGGTTAATCACCGATATCTTGAGCCGGCTATCCGCCTACCAGAAAACTTTCGCTTTGTTGAGCCGGAAGTAAGGGTGAGCATCGGGAAATGGCTCAAGCGAGGAAAAGTTGATTGTACACTCGTTTGCAAGCGGGAAGAGGGTGAAGAGGGTGCTGTTATTGTTAATACCGTTTTAGCTAAACAGCTGGTTGGTGCAATGTCTGAACTAGAGGGGTTGATGAATGAGCCATCGGCTGTTTCACCGCTGGAGCTGATGCGTTGGCCGGGTATTTTGCAGGCACCAGAGGTTGATAGAGAAAAGCTGGCTGAATCAGTGGCCGCACTCTTAAACGAAACGCTTGAGGAGTTAGTTGAGGCGCGTGAGCGCGAAGGAGAAAGGCTGCGCCAGCTTATCGTTGACCGTTGCGATAGTATTTCTCGGCAGGTTGAGCTGGCTAAAGAGCGTTTACCTAATGTCATGGTGCTACTGCGTGAAAAAATGAATAAGCGTATTGCAGAGATGGTTGCCGAGCCAGATCAGGATCGACTTGAGCAGGAGATGGCAATGCTCTCGCAAAAGTATGATGTTGATGAGGAGCTGGATCGGCTCTGCTCTCACATTGAGGAGGTTCTGAGGACGCTTGATCAGAAAGGGGCGATTGGCAGAAGACTGGATTTTCTGATGCAGGAGTTAAACAGAGAGGCCAATACGCTAGGCTCAAAATCGACTGATACTAATATGACGCGAATTTCTGTTGAGATGAAGGTGTTAATTGAGCAAATGCGTGAACAAATTCAGAATATAGAGTGAACATGAGTGAATTGAATACAAAAGGAAGCCTGTTTATTGTCTCGGCGCCATCAGGGGCAGGTAAAACAAGTCTGGTTAATAAACTTCAACAGGAGGTTGACGGGCTGATCGTTTCAGTTTCCCATACGACGCGTGCACAACGTCCGGGAGAGGTCGATGGGGTTGACTACTGTTTTACTGACCATAAAGCATTTGAAGAGATGCTCAAAAAAGGAGACTTTTTAGAGCAGGCTCAGGTTTTTGATAACTTTTATGGAACGGCTCAAAGAACGGTTGAGGTGCTGCTTTCTAAAGGTTTGGATGTGATTCTTGAGATTGATTGGCAGGGGGCGCAGCAGGTTCGGAACAAAATGGCTGAGGCAGTTTCTCTTTTTGTCTTGCCACCCTCCAGAGAGGCGTTAGAAGAGCGATTGAAAGGGCGCGGGCAGGATAGCGATGAGATTATTTCTCGTAGGATGCGCGATGCCATTGCAGAAATGTCGCACTATGCCGAGTACGACTATTTGATAGTCAACGATAATTTTGACCTTGCGCTCGATCAAATGAAGGCAATTATCACCGCGCAGCGTTTACAAATCTCACGTCAGAGCAATGCAATCGGTAGTATGCTGGTCAAATTACTGGATTCTTAGAAACCTCTGGGCTAAACAGTTATTCCTGCTGCTTTAGCCAGTCTTCAACCTGTTCCTTTTCTAAAGTACCAGTGGTTGCCGAGCGTTGGTGAGCTGAATCAAAGAAATAGCTTCTAGGTAGGGTGCCGTACCACCTTGGGTCTATTTCATAGCGTAACCGAGCAACATTTGGGTCAGCGAAAGCCCATGACTCTATTCCACCAAGCCCATGTTTCTTCAGTGTTTTGCCAATATCATCAGCCAGGCTTATATCATCCGTTGAAACAAGAACCAGGTTGATTTCCGGCCGCTCTTTAGTCAGTTTTCCCAGCATATTTAGCTCTTTATGGCATGGGGGGCAGTCTATGGACCAAAGCACCATTAGAAAAGGTGTTTTGTTTAGCTCAATTTGGACGCTGTTGTAGCTGCCTTTTATAAAGGGGTGCAGGCTTGTGTGTCGTGCTTCTGTCTGAGTAGATAGAAGTGTTAGGCAGGTGAGTAGTGAAAAAAGAAGCTGGGCTAAGGGGCGAGGTAATTTTTGTTTTTTCATTATGGTCGCTCTTTATTTTGGGTTGATTGTGATGAGTTGGTAGCCATTATCGAGGCTATTCCATGAGAGGAAAATTGTTTTCCCGGTTGTGATTAAAAATGGGTGGTCGGATGCAGATGAAGACTCAGCGATTGTGCTCGGAGACGACCAGTTTTCTCCGTAATCAGTGGACTGGATCAGTTTGATTTCTGTTTTTTGCCCATTAAACTCTTTCCAGATGATGGCAACTCTGTTTTCGAGTGCTTTAACATAGGCGTGAGAGGGAAGTGCGGTTGGGTTGCCGAGCTGCATTGGCTCAGAATGCTTCGCGCCTTGTTGGTCAGACCAGGCATAAAATAACCCTTGTCGAACAGATCCCTGCGTAAACCAGGTCATGTGATAACGGCCATTCTCTGAAATGGACAGTGAGGGTCCGTGTTCTGGGCAAGCATGAATTTCCCAAAGGTCTTCGGTGACACGGGTCGGGCCGCTAATGATTCCAGCAGGCGAGACTTTCATGATGCCATGATCGCGGATACTGCCGGGCAATAGAAAACGCGAAAAAATGGTGGGGTAGCCATCAATGTCGGAGTCGATGGCCATTCGGCAGCATTCACAGTTCGAGTCTTTTAGTGGCTGATTGGGAAATTTCAGCGTCTCAGGTTTGGTTGTTGTTGTGAAATAGAGGGTTGCGCCAGACTTTCCGGCATTGTGCTTATTACGTTCGTCGTACCAGAAATGATATAGACGGTCTGATGGGGAGATAAACAACTGATCCTGGTAGTGCCGCGCCGTTGCTGCGTGGTCGCTAATTAATGTAGGGGTGCTGAATGTTTGCCCGTGATCATCGGAGAAGGTAAACCAGCTGGTCCAGGGCTGTTTGTCATTTGTGAAGTAAACGATCATTATTCGACCGTTTTTATCAACAACGATTGATGGGCGGTCTTCGGCAAGCGCTTTGATTTTTACAGATGAAGCGTTTATCTGTACAGCTTTGCTATAGTTTTGACCGAAGTCGTCGGAGTAATCAACATACATATGGTTGCGAGTAGGGATTAACCGCCACAGTCGGCCATTAGAATCAAAGGTTGCTGAGATATAGAGCCCTTCTCGAGATTGCGCGGTCGCCATGTCGGCAAAAGAGCCATTAGATGCCTCATCGGGCTTGCCCGATAAGGCGGTTGCAGGTACCGATAAAAAGAGAATAGAGATCAGTCCGAGAAGGAAACTAAGTTGTATGTGGTCTGTTTTAGGTGTCATTTTTTTGTTCGCCTACGATCGAAACTCACAATTAGACTACCGTGAAACGAGAAAAGTTTAAATCAATCATCATTCCAGTAGTAAATTCTAGCAAAGGTAACATGTACTTTTAGGGTGTGCCTGGCTCCTTGTCTGGCGTATTTTTTTAATTAAACATATAATGCGAGGTTATCTGTCCAATTCAGCAATAGAGTTGGCGTTAATTCACTTTTTGAGGTTGGTTTAAATGGCACGGGTTACTGTAGAAGATTGTCTGGAAAATGTAGATAACCGCTTTGAGTTGGTTTTGCTGGCTTCAAAAAGAGCCAGACAGCTGGATAATGGGCAAGATCCAATGATTGGTTGGGATGGTGATAAGGCGACAGTCGTTGCTTTGCGTGAGATTGCTGATGGTTTGGTTTCTAGAGATCTTCTGGCCGAGTCAGCGAAACAGGAAGTTGACGCGTTTGCAGTAGAAGAAACCAAAATAGCCGTAGCGGTCGAGGCTGAGGCCGGAGCCGATAGCAAGGCTTAAAATCGCCGAGGTTGTTGCCCAGTTTGGGTATAAAGAATAGATTTAAAAATGCTCACATATTTAATGTGGGCATTTTTTGTTTTCGCGACTGTTTTTCTATTGAGACTTTGTTATTGTCTGCTTCGATATGGACAGCGCAACCAATAAACCAGAACAAGAGAAACCAGAAGAAAGGCTCGCAAAACTGCTTTATGAGGCGTTAAAAAGCTATTTGGAGCCAAAGCAGATTGAAGAGGTTGAGCGCGCTTACCGTTTTGCAGCGGAGGCGCATATTGATCAGTATCGAGTTAGTGGTGAGCGCTACATCTGCCACCCACTATCCGTTGCGCTGGTGCTAACAGAAATCCGTATGGATCAAGCGGGTATAGTGGCGGCGTTATTGCACGATGTTCTTGAAGATACTCCGGTCACGAAAGAGATGTTGGCGGATGAGTTTGGTGAAAATATTGCCGAACTGGTTGACGGTGTCAGCAAACTTTCCCATATACAGTTTAGAAGCAAAGCCGAGGCTCAGGCAGAAAGCATGCGTAAGATGTTTTTAGCCATGGCAAGTGACTTGCGAGTCATTATGATCAAGCTTGCGGATCGTCTGCATAACATGCGGACATTAGGTGTTATGAAGCCAGTTAAACAGCGGCGTATTGCAGATGAGACGCTGGGAATCTATGCTCCTTTAGCTAATCGTCTTGGGATGAACAACATACGGCTTGAACTGGAAGATCTGGGGTTTAAGGCCAGATATCCTGTTCGGCGGAGAGTTCTGGAGGAGGCTGTTAAGCGGGCTCGTGGAAACAGGAAAGAGCTGGTCAGCAAAATTGAGATAGGCATCAAAACTCGACTCATTAATGCAGGGATTGAATGCAGAGTGGTTGGCCGCGAGAAGCATCTTTATAGTATCTACAGAAAAATGATCAATAGGCGGGTGAATTTTTCTGAGGTATTTGATGTTTATGCCTTCCGCATCATTACTGACAGGGTTGATAGTTGTTATCGAGCGCTGGGAGCGGTTCATAACCTGTATAGCCCGATTCCCGGAAAGTTTAAGGATTACATCGCGCTCTCAAAGGCAAATGGTTATCAATCCTTACACACTATTCTTAAGGGACCGCACGGTGTCCCGATTGAAATTCAGATACGTACCAAAGAAATGCATGGTGTTGCGGAAACAGGGATTGCGGCACACTGGTTATACAAAAGCACAGGCAAAGAAACGCAGGTTCGCGCTCACGAATGGCTGAGAAATCTGCTGGATAGCCATGAAGAGTCGGGTGACTCCATGGAGTTTATCGAGAATCTTAAAGTTGATCTAACACCGAAGGAGATTTATCTATTTTCTCCGAAAGGAGACATTATTAAAGTCCCCATGGGCTCTACAGCTGTTGATTTTGCCTATGCAGTGCATACAGATATCGGTAACCGTTGCGTTGCAGCGAAGGTTAACAAACGGGTTGTGCCGTTGAATACACGGCTTAAAAATGGCGATGCCGTTGAAATTATCACGGCAAGCTGGGCGCGCCCTAACCCAGCCTGGTTGAACTATGTCTCAAGCATCAAGGCCCGCACGGGTATTCGTACCTATTTGAAAAATTTCAAGGAAAAAGAGGCTATAGAACTAGGTGAGAAGCTGCTGGAAAAAGAGCTAAATGTTTTGGGTAAAACATACGATGAAATTTCTGGTGAGCGGATTATCGGGTTGCTTGAAGAGCTTGGTTTACCTTCTTTGGATGCGCTGTTGGGTGAAATTGGTTTAGGTAACCGGATGGCTTTGCTGACTGCTCGACGGTTAACTCATAAGGAAGGTGACGAAGGGATTAAGCTCGAAAGCGGTAAAGATCGAGATACTGAATCACCTCTTGTTATTCGGGGCACCGAAGGAATGGTTGTCAACTTGGCTAACTGTTGTAAGCCGATACCTGGTGACCCTATCATTGGATTGTTTAACCCTGGGAAAGGTGTTGTGGTGCATCATCAGGGGTGCAGGAATGTTGCCGAATCTAAAAAGAACAACCGCAACTGGCTTGAAGTTGCATGGGCGAGTAAAACAGAAGGTCAATTTGTGGTTGAGATCAGAGTTGAAGTACTCAATCAACGGGGTGCATTGGCCGCCATTGCTTCTGCGATTTCAGCGGTGGATTCTAATATTGAAAATATTACGATGGATGACCACGATGGCCACACGTCAACAGATTTTATCCGATTGGCCGTCGCAGATCGCCTGCACCTTTCGAAGGTTATGCGGAAACTCAGAGCGTTACCGGCCATTTTGAAAATAGTTCGGGTTATGTCATAAATAAGGTGGGAAAAAGTGTCAAAAGAGATCATTCAGACAGAAAAAGCGCCGCAGGCGATTGGGGCATACTCTCAGGCGGTGAAAATAAACGGTATCGTTTATCTTTCAGGGCAAATCCCACTTCACCCTGAAACAATGGCGCTTATTGAGGGCGGAGCAGAGGCCGAAATTAGACGTGTTTTTGATAATCTGTCGGCCGTTGCGAATGCGGCTGGAGGGACTTTACAGGATATCGTTAAACTTAATGTGTTTTTAATAGAGCTGGAGAATTTCTCATTGGTCAATGAGGTGATGGCGGAATATTTTGATGTGCCGTATCCTGCCCGAGCAGTATTGGGCGTTGCGTCATTACCAAAAGGTGCGGGAGTTGAGATGGACGCGGTAATGGTTGTGACGTCTTAACGCATTATCGATGGAGAAAAATTTAGCGGCACTTTCGGTCAGCACGCTCAATGGAGTCGGTGCAAAAACAGCAGAAAAACTGTCAAAAATCGGTCTGGATAGCCTCTACGATCTGCTATTTCATCTGCCACTGCGTTACGAAGATAGAACCCGTGTTATTCCTGTTGGCTCACTCAGGCCCGGCCAAAAAGCGTTAATTGATGTTCGTGTTGAGTTGACTGATGTTCTTTTTAGAGGGCGCCGTTCTATGAGTTGCCGCGTCAGTGATGGCAGCGGCTTCTTAACATTGCGTTTTTTCCACTTTAGTGCAAGTCAGCGCAATGGCCTGGAACGTGGCAGGCGGCTGTGCTGTTTTGGTGAAATTCGGGCAGGTCGCTCTGGCTATGAAATGATTCATCCAGAGTACCGACAACTCGGTGAGGAGGAGCTTCCTCCCGTCGAGCGCGCATTGACGCCTATCTATCCATTAACAGAGGGATTGCAGCAACGTAGCCTGCGAAAATTAGTGCGGCAGGCGCTTGAGAAATGGACTCAGCTTGAAAAAGAAAGGGTTGGTGGGCTGTTGCAGGAACTTATTCCTGAAGTTGTCCTAGAGAGACAGGCTTTTCCGTCTATCGGTGAAGCGCTGCGGTTTCTGCACTCACCTCCGCCGGATATCTCTCTCGAGCTGTTTGAATCGGGGCGGTTACCACAACAAAAAAGGTTGGCATTTGAGGAGTTTATTGCGCATCACCTCAGTCTTTCACGGCTTCGTCGCTCGGTTCAGCAACAGAATGCGCCTGTTTTACGATCGACTAAACAGTTGTCATCCCTGTTTTTGGAGCAGCTTCCGTTTTCTTTAACAGCTGCACAGCAGCGCGTGATTAACGAGGTCTTTGAGAATATAGCATCGGGTCGACCTATGATGCGTCTGGTGCAAGGTGATGTCGGTTCAGGAAAAACGGTGGTGTCTGCTATGGCGGCACTTGCTGCTTTGGAGAATGGTTATCAAGTTGCTTTGATGGCGCCGACTGAGCTGCTGGCGGAACAACACTATCAGAACTTTCTGAGTTGGTTTAAACCACTTGCCCAGAAAGTCATTTTTCTAACAGGGCGACAAAAAGGGAAAACCAGGAAAGAGGCGCTTGAAATGATTTCAAGTGACCAGGCAAATATTGTTATCGGTACGCATGCCCTATTCCAGGAAAGTGTCGAGTTCTCTAAGCTCGGCCTGGTGATTATTGATGAGCAGCACCGTTTTGGTGTTCACCAGAGATTGGCGCTACGCGATAAAGGCAAGAAAGAGGGCTGGCTGCCTCATCAGTTGGTCATGACGGCAACGCCGATTCCTCGAACTTTGGCGATGATGAGTTATGCAGACCTTGA
>Ga0164315_10004322_pt1 | contig 11031 bp, 18 predicted proteins | sample GuaBasSedimGuay6_FD_113737 | JGI IMG/M metagenome (GOLD analysis project Ga0164315, IMG submission 113737) | Subseafloor sediment microbial communities from Guaymas Basin, Gulf of California, Mexico - Guay6, Core 4569-2, 0-3 cm | ecosystem: Environmental > Aquatic > Marine > Hydrothermal vents...
TCTGGTATCGAACCAATATTCTCTTTAGCGTTTGTCAGAAATATTATGGATGACGATAAATTTTTTGAAGTCAATCCGATATTTGAAGATATTGCCAAAAAGAATAATTTTTATTCAGATAATATTATTCAACAATTAGCTAAAGATGGAACTGTTCATAATATTGAAGGAATACCGGATGAACATAAGAAATATTTAGAATCTGCACATGATATTTCACCAGTTGCACATATCGCAACACAATCTGCTTTTCAAAAACATATCGATAGTTCGATTTCTAAAACAGTTAATTTCTCAAAAGATGCAACTATTGATGATGTCGAAAATGCATATATGTTAGCATACGCATCTAAATGCAAAGGTATCACAATTTATCGTGATGGTTCCAGAGATAATCAAGTATTGAATATTGGAGATTCTTCTGATAAAAAAGAAGTAGTTGTTGAAAAAAGAATCAAAAAGAATCGACCTAAGAAGCTTCAAGGTTCCACATATGAATATATGACCGGATGTGGGAAAATATTTATTACTATAAATGAAGATTCTGATGGAATGGCTTTTGAAATGTTTAGTACAATTGGTAAAGCTGGTGGTTGTGCATCGTCTAATTGTGAAGCAATTGGAAGATTGACTTCATTAGCATTGAGAAGCGGTCAAACATTAGAACCAATTATTAAACAACTGTCGGGGATACGATGTCATATGCCTTTAGGATTTGGTGCTAATACAGTATTATCTTGTAGTGATGCAATTGCTCAGGCAATGAAATTTCATTTTGAGAATCAGGAAGGTAATAATAAAATTGAAATAAATGACAATGCTGGTGGGGGAGCTTGTCCTGATTGTGGGGGAGCAATATCACATGAGGGCGGTTGTCAATTATGTCGAAATTGTGGTTTTAGCTTATGTTAAAATAATCTATAAAAATTATAAGATTTCATCAAGATTTAATGTTATGTAGAAATTAACAAAAAAATAATTTCTACATAACATTAACCGCTTCTTTTTTATTTGCATCAGAAGAATAACTGATGTGGAAATGGGAGATTATTCGTAATCTCCCATTTCCTCCCTGCATACATAACACCTCCTTTCCTTGTCTTGTACTTCTAAAGTTTCAACAACTTCCTCGGAATCAAACTCGCCAGCTTCCAACATAACAGCGTAATCAGTCAAATCATTCATAAGATACCTCCTAGGTAAATTTCATTGATTTTTCCTTTTTTGATTCTGCTTTCAATAATTTGGATGAGATAGTGAATATTGATATTCACTATCTTCTTGTCGTTGTGATGAATATTGGATTGAATCTTCATATTCGATCCAATATTCATCATCTTGTATCGGAATGTACATTTTACACTTATATGATTTTACATCACCACCTATTTGACATTGGTTTTCTTCATTTTCTTCATCGTAATATTCACATGTCATACAACTCATAATATATCTCCTATAAAATATATTTCCATACCAGTTTTAAATCCGCATATGGAAGCAGATTATCACTTTTTTAAATTCGTCGAATGACACATCAGAAGGATAACTGACATAGAAAAAGAAACAATTCTTTATACTACTAATTAATATATATAGCAGAGGGGTATAACTTAAAATGAATGATTTAATCTCAACAATCACATCAATGACTAAGAAGAAATTAGCTATTCATTTATATTGTGATGAAAATGAACGATTGATATTTTTAGCTAAATGGCATGAAGGAAAAGATATTCGTTATAGAGAGCGTAAGATAACACCTCCTTATAATAATACCATCATTGAACAAGAACAGCAGATGTTTTGTAATCACGTCAAGAGAGATATAATGATGCATGAGATAAAAAATAAATCTGAATCGGATAATAATCAATCAGGTTGTAACAATACATTCCGGGAACATATAAATGAGAGAATTAATTAAAATTTTAGGAGAATAAAATGAAAGATAAGATTCAAATTATAATTTCGCCTCACTGCGATGATGAAGCAATCGGTGCATATAGTATCCTTTCAAATCCAAACAACAAATGTATTATCATTTATTCTGATTTCGATATGACATCAGAACGACAAAATGAAATGGTGAATGTTAAAAAGAGATTTGAAAATGTCGCTGCCTATATGAAAGCAAGGGAAGTTCCTACACAATTTTTAACAGATGAATATTCATTACATTTTCCAGATCCACAATATGAAACACATCCACATCATAAAGTAATTGGTCATAAAGGATATGAATTATTTCAGAAAGGGCATCCAGTTAATTTTTATTCTGTGAATATGTTAGCACCATATATCTATAACGTATCTAATCCATTAGAGAAGAAGAAAGCGTTGGATGAATTATATCCATCACAAAAAGATCTATGGGCAAACGATGCGAAATATTATTTATTTGAAGGACATACTTCATATATTCCAGAAAGGATATGGCAAGATAAATTGATTTATAAACATGATGGTAGAAGTAATATCGGTGAAGAATTACCAGTTAATGAAGTTGAATCTGAAATTTTAATTCCAGAGGTTGTTTGATGAAAACTGAACAAGAACAAATAATAGAAGTAGAGAATTTTTTCAAAAAAGCATTTATTGCAGATAACGCAACTCTAATACCAGTCGATGATGAAATGAGAGATAGAATAAAGATTAGGAGTATCGTCAAATTAGAAACTGCTGATAGAGGATCATTTTATGTTTCTATGCTAACTATAGGAGAAGTGGAAAAGTGAAAGCCAATCTTGTTTGTAAAAAAGGTTATTTCTGTTGCCAGATAACGCCAAGGGTGAGCCTGCGCGACAAATGAATTTTAATTGAGGGATGGGCTGAGTCGAGGAAAAATTATGGGATGCGAAGCAACACCAGCAACAGCTAGAGAAATTGCGAAAGAGGTAGTTAAATTATTAGAAGCAAATATTACAACAGGGATACATTGTTGTCCTGTGTGTGAAGGTAGAGGTGTTGTCCAACAAGGTTTTTACGGAGATTGTAGTTCAACAATTATGTGTTCTAACAATCAAGAAACTTGTAGAACGTGTAATAGTGTAGGTTATCTTAAAACCACATAACGCCAAGGGTAAGCAGCCGTCCGAGGTATTAAATTAAATTTTGGCAAATATTGCAATCGGGGATCTACCCGATTGTTAGAGGTATTTTTTATGAGTAATACAACAAGTACATGCTGTAAGTATTCTGAATATAAAAAACTACGCCCAGGGCAATCGATGATAACTTGGATATATTCTCCTATTAGCGTGAGAAAAGCCAAGGTGCGAAACATAAATAAATTAATTGATAGTCTGTATGGATCGTCGTGCAATTGTGATCTATGCGTCCCCTACACAGGTAGCTAACTATAGGAGAAGTTGAAAAATGAAAGGGCAATTAAGTTTTACTCTACCAGAAGAACAAGTTGCATTTGATGTTGCATCACATGCTTTTACTGTTTCTTCTGCTTTATGGCATTTCAAACAATTTTTAAGAAATGAATTGAAACATCCGAAAGATGGTATATCAGATGAAACAATTCAGAAAATAGAAGAGATACAAGAATTTTTTTTTGAAGAATTTAATAAATTTGATTTTGAAGAATAAATAGAGGATAAGTAATAAATGAATAAACCAAGATTAATATTCGTTCCTCAATTGCCTACTAAAATGAGATATACTGAATGGTGGATATCAGAATTTTGTTCAAATTTAGAGAAATATTTTTCTGAAATAATCGTAATTGGTAATAAATATTTAGAACAATATCAGTATCCATATTATACTCCAGCAGTTGATGATGATGGAACATTCTGTAATATCCATAAATCAATTACATTCGAAACAGAACAAATCAAAGAATATGCAGATTTAGATTTACAATATGATGATATTCTTCTATTAGCAGATATTAGTTTCCCAGGTTTATTTTCAAGTATTTTATATCACAAAAGACCGAAGAAATGTTTTGCTATTTGTCATGGAACATCTAAAAATAATCATGATATTTTTGAAAAAGATCGATCATCTAAATGGCAAGTAGAATCTGGATATGCTGAATTATTTGATAAGATATTTGTTGGAAGTGAATATCACAAACATAAATTGAAATGGCAAGATGTTAAAGTAATTGGTATGCCAAATCCACCAATGAAATATAGCTGTGATTATGACAAAGAAAAAACAATTGATATCTTATCTGTTTCACGAAAAACACATCAAAAAGTCGATGCTAAAATCGAATTAGCTATTGAAGAAGAATTTGGAAAAATTACGAGAAAATATATCAATTCTTGGGATATGTATTTCGATACATTATCATCTGCTAAAATATTGTTGATTACAGCAAGAGAAGAAACATATGGATATCAAATTGTAGATTGTTTCAAATATGGAAATGGTTGTGTACCGCTAGCACCAAATTGTTTTAGTTATCCAGAATTATTGAATGATGATTATTTATATAATAGAAATGATATTGAAAAAAGTTTATTTCCTAAAATTGAAAAAATATTAAATGGTGATTTAGTATTTCGAAAATCACATGGTCATGGTGATAATAGTAATAGTTGGTATTTCGAAAAATTAGTAACTGAAATGTTTAAATAAATTTATAAAAAGGATTAAAAATGTCAGATTCTATTATTATTTCGGAAAAAATTTTGAATGATATGAAAAACAAATTTGGTTATGATAAACAAGCTGTCATAGATTACGCAGAGACATCAATGAAAAATGAAAAAAATGAAAAAGATTTAATAAAAAATAAATTTTTGAAGAATTTGAATTTATGTCAGTCAACAATTATTTTTAATAATTGTTGACTGACGAATCATATAATGATAGATTTCAAATACGCTATCCATCTATCACCACTCTGATTCCAATTATAATGATAATTGGAATCAGAGATTTGCCTGAATGCCAGGTCATGTTTTCCGAAAATTGCCACATTTTGGTTATCATGAAATTATTTTTATACGCCGATTGTACCGACTATTTCTTTTTGATTGGTAAATCCAAAAGCCTCATTTGTGTTCACACCGAAAACGTCTAAAAACATTTCCGATTAATCATAATTACATTTTCTTTTTGACATAAGAAAATGTAATCACATATCTCTTTTTGTATCGGATAATTGTCATCACCGAATTTTATGAGATAATTAAAGATAATCTTTTGTTTCATAGATTGATATATAATGATTGTTTTTTAGTCAAGTAAAAATTGTCAAAAAAAATCCCTATGTAAGCGGATTTCTTTTATGAATTAAAACCTCCATTTAGTCTTTCTAACTAATAAAGGCATCCAGATGTTCCTCTAACATTTGGATGAACATAGGCCCCACCCCATCTGGATTGGGGATGCCCTTCCAATCTTGGAAAATTTGCTTCCTTGTTTTAACAGGAAGCTTGAATGATCTGCTCCATTTTTTGCAATTTCCACCCTTACGTAGGGTGTACCATCTCCCTTTATCCAATGCTAAATACAACACCTTGAATGAAAGGTGTTGTAAATCTGTTTCTATTTCTTCCTGTTTACCATCGTCATGGTAAACAGTTAATTTTGCTTTGATTCCTATTTCCAGATAAGGAGGATCTCTATAATCCCCCTCATAATGATCAATATTATTCAAATACTTCTTGTATTGATCTTTGACATCCCGGGCGGCACTGTTTGAGATATAATAGATGCTCAATTGATTTCCTCCTTCTACTACCAATTGATTAAATACTTCCCGAATGGTGCCGGGATTTACATCTTTTTGCCTAGCCACCCTTAGAAGAGCAGCTATCCTGTTTTTTGTTCTTTGTTGCTGAATATTAGATTTTAAGAAATTTAATACCAATTCTTCTTCCACATTAATATTTAGATATTCTTGTGCGAGATCACAAGAATTCACATCTTTTAGCATGTTGATACCAATGGTATCAGCCCACTTATTCTCATCTATATCTTCACCTGAAAAATTTTGTGGATAATTATCTTCCGATAGTATCAACTCGTCATAAAATGACAAGGCTATTTTCGAATTTAAAAGTGGTATTGGTATACCCACTTCATTTCCATCGCAAATGAGATATGCGATATCATAATATGGGTCTATCCCATCACTCCGTAATATCTTCTCGCTACAACCCTCTTTGAGTATTGCGGCGAACAGTATATTTGCTACTTTGTAGCATTTATTTTTTTTTGCAATATTATTTCTTTTCATTAAATTTTTTGTAAATTTCATTTTTGTACCCTCCAAGGTAATTTTAATCTAGTCCACATCAATCAGTGTATCTCCCATAGACTTCAACAGCGAATGACATTTCGTAATTAGGATTCGAAACCGTCCAGAAACCAGACGGTTTCGAATCCGATTTGTTGACAAGAGGTGTGTAGACAACCCACGCACCTCCTTCTTCTTTTTCGATTGAGGATTCATTATCCTCAATAAGAATCTCAGATTCCTCAAATTCCTTTTCTTTACACAGGAAACGACTTTCTGTGTAAAGATTTCTTCTGGAAATGAAGAATTTTTCTCCAAAGGAATGAGCAACCATTCCTTTGAGACCCCCATAACCAAATCGATCTGGAGTCAAACCAGTATTTCTAACGTCAAATTTAATACAATCAAATGCTTCTAAATCAACCATAATATCCTCCAACAGATATTTATTTCCATTCACATCAATCAGTGCATCTCCCAACCATCTATCCTAATTGATAGACTGGGCCTTTACTGATGTGAAAAGTTTTAATTCTTTGGTAGCACTAATTAATATATATAATAACCGCCAGTTAGAAAGATTAATTTAACGATATAGCATTTTTATAGGTTTATATTACATATATCGGGAACATATAATTGAAAGAAAAAGATTGTTTAAACGGATATATAAAATAATTGCAATAATAAAAATCTTCATAATTAAATTATTAAGAAGATTCGATTTTTATTTTTTGAAGATTTTTCTTAGAAAATCGAATCGAATAAAACAGGAGTCGTACCATGTCAGAAAATCAAATACAAGTGCAGGAACAGGAAGAGTGGGCATACATTGCTTATCGTATCGATGTCGAAAAATTCAATAATCGCTCAATTAATCCAGAAGAAGGATTTGAAGCAATTGATGTTCAAGAAAATGTAATATGTGAGATTGGTAGAAATAGAAAGTTTATCACAAAATTGATTATGAATTCTAATGGCAATTATATTGTAACAGAAGATGTACATACTCATAAAAAAATGATCAAGATGAAATTGAATAGTTCGGAAATGGTTTCAAAATTTATGGGAGTTTCTGTAGATAAGAAATTTGTGAAGATAATAACATTGCTGGATTATAAAGAAAATAAATCTAATTTTGTAAAAGTTTATACCAAGATAGTAGAAGGCGATGATAAAGGATATGCAGTTATTAGAGGAAGAGGTAAATCCGTACATGAACATCGTTCAATATTGAATCAGGAAGATTGGGTTATTCCTCATCAACTAGATTTCTATCGTGAAGATATTTAAATATTTTAAAAAATAAATTTTAGAAATTTAACCACACACAGAACATTTCATCAATTTTTTGTGTGTGGTTTTTTACATGTTTACATAGTTAGATGTTTTTAAAGAATACTTATTAGAGGATACAATCAATGTACAGGGAATATACCAGATGGATATTTGATGGATCTGCCACATCACAGATTCCAGAAGAACAAGAAATGTTAAAATATAATTCTCCAATAACGATTCAATATATGTTAATGTGTTTTTTACCACATCCGAAAATGACAATATATATGAATAAATATTTCAATAATTTTGATTTATATTCATTAGATAAAAAACAATTTATGAAATATATCAAACATCTTGTTTTGAAATTGAATCTATCAAGATCAGATTTTAATTATAAACCAAAACGAGATAATGAAGGTATTCATCAATTACAAAAAAAATTAATGTCAAAATTACCAGAATTGAAAACATATGATATTGCTTTGTTATGTGAACAGATTGATGCATTGGAAGAAAAGGAAAAAGATAGTTATTATGCTGGATTGGATATGATTGATCCAAAGAAAAGAAAAATGGCTAAAAGAAAATCTAAGAAAAAAAATAATGGGAATTTGTCATTAGATAAATTTATTGGAATGATATTTAATTATGTTTGAAAATATTCATAAAAAAGAAATACCTATGGGAGCATATTTCTTTTTTGTTTTCCTTATAGACATCAATCCTCTATAAGGAAAACATTTTTCATTATGTAACAATAAATGCATCGACTCTAAAATATCGCCGACATCTCTCCATAAATCCCTCCAATTTTTCTTGAATCAAAAAGGGATATTCATACAATGCGCGAGTTGGTATTTCAGTTACACAGATATCTTCAACACCATCTAATTCATTTATGGCTATCATGTGTTTTTTGATAGCCGTATCTCTATCAATTCTAGAATTCATCCGATCGGAAGCAATCTTCAAAGCCAACTTTTTGCTGAAGTCAACTTCTTCTTTATTGACTGCAAATTTGCTCCAGCCAATATATATGATTCCATCTGTTTTTCTGGCGATAAGACAACCAACCGGGCGGTTCTTATTATTCTTTGTATATTCGATAATTACTTTATTGAAACCATCAATATCATTTTCAATTAAATCTCTCATTTCTTAACCCCTTTCTGTTTCTGAATTCGATCATTCAACCTTTTCCTTTCCTTGATGGCTCCTTTCCCCTTACCAAACATCTTATCCAATTTCTTCAATTGATCCTTGTCCGAAATTGAACTTCTTTCTTCCTGACGTTGAACTGCTTCTTTATGCCGATCTTGATTGCGTCCATTATTCATTTTCATTGAATAATTTCCTCCGCTAGTTAAAGGTTAAAAGATAAAAATATATCTATTTTTTCTCATAAACATGATAACAATAAACCATGTCAATATCTTCTTCATCATAAAGATATTCATATTGCGGTGAATGTTCACCAATATAATCTCCCCATTTGCACCACCGCCACCCACCTTCAGGAGATTGATTTTCTTTCAGAACTGGTGTGACAGTGATGATAAACTGTCTATCTTTACTCTTCTCTATCTCTGGACATTTATCAAGAATCTGTTGAAAATTATCACATACGCCATATGATCCAAAATAATCATCATTTGATTCTTGTTCAAAAGCTGGATAGTGTTTAAATTCCTCTAAAAATCCAGTCCCTCCAAATGATCCGATCTCATACACACCGACCATCAGTTGTTTCGATTTAGAAGAATTGTTGTTCATTTCAGCAATCATCGCTGAGATTGGATCAGTTTGCAAACATCGATCATCGTGAATTAGCATATTGTTTCTCCATAAATTAAAATAATTGTTTTTCCTCAATATTCAATATATATAACAGTTTTGTTTTAGTAATAATCATTTTACCAGATAATAGGAACATAATAATGAGAATTCGTATACAATAATTGAAATCTATAAAAGGATAATTTCAATGGATATTGAAGTAATAAATAAGATTCTACCACAGGAACAAGCAATATATTTATTCTATACTATTATCAGTGCGGGATTTTTATTTTGGGTAACATCGAAAATACAATCATATATTAAAAATTTAATGTCATTGAAACAAGTAACAGGATCTTTTAGAATATCTAAGAATAATATATTGAGATTCCCTACATCTACGGGAACAATCGATGGGAAGCTATTATCTGTTGATATGAAAAGAGTGGAGATAGAATTTGATGAATTTATCAGAACGATTCCTACAAATGTATTTGCTGAGATGACATGGGATATAGTGAAAGCTCATACTATCGAATTAACCCTACCTGATGAAGATTAAAGGAATTTAAATGAAAAAAATAAAATATGCCGCTGGTGGAGGCGGTACAGCTGGAATTATCCACATAGGAGCATTGAAAGCTTTTATTGAAAACGACATTCAGATATCATCGATTATTGGTGTATCTGCTGGAGCGATATTTGGTGCATTATATTGGCATTCGTTTTTGAAAAACAATGGAGATACTACATACATATATGATGATATGTATGAAATATTTATGGAATTAAATTTTAAAGATTTCGCTGATACTAATTGGTTTTATAGATCAATATTATCAATGTCAAATAATCCAGGAAAATCTGGTTTATATAAAGGATTCGCTTTATCAAAATGGTTAGAGGATAAAATAGGAAATATAAAATTTAAAGATTTACCAATGGATTCTTTATTTGTTACCGCAACTGAAATGTATTCTGGAACATTAACAGTCTTTTCAAAACAGACTACACCGGATTTAACATTAGCTGAAGCAGTTAGAGCATCATCAAGTATTCAAGGATATTTTAGACCAGCCACAATCCAATTTAATAAAATACAAGATGCTTTTTTTAGTAAAAATAGATTCGATGTAGCCAATAAAATATTACCAAATAAATTAGAAAATATTGTAAATGATGATGGAAATATCTTATTTTGGGATGGTGGTAATTTAGGAAATTGTCGAAATGATATCGCTGTTAAAATATGGGATCAATCTACAACAGTTGTTGGTGTATCTTTAACAGAAGATCCAAAATTGGAAATTCAGAAATTTAATATCTTCGGTGTGTTATCTAAAACAATTGATATCATGATGTCGTCTATGGAAAATGTAGTCATATCATTATCGAAGGCACATTCAGATCGTCCAGATTATTTGATTAAACCAGATCGATTTGGTGTTGGTGCAGCGGAATTTGATATTGAAGATACGATGAAATTGAAATTGATTATGTCTGGATATGGTGAAACTAAGAAATTGATTGAGGAAAAATTATGAAAAAAAATCACCGGCAATATATAAATCATATTGCCGGTAATTTATCTTCATTGGATTAGAGACAAAATCCCAATCCAATGAAGAGAATGATACCAACGAGAGAAATCAAACCCCCGCTGATATCACACCAGATTTTGGAAAATCCAAATCTGGCTTTAAATAATGTATATTCGCAATTCATAATATCCTCCTGATATTATTAAATTAAAA
>Ga0164315_10004323_pt1 | contig 11031 bp, 7 predicted proteins | sample GuaBasSedimGuay6_FD_113737 | JGI IMG/M metagenome (GOLD analysis project Ga0164315, IMG submission 113737) | Subseafloor sediment microbial communities from Guaymas Basin, Gulf of California, Mexico - Guay6, Core 4569-2, 0-3 cm | ecosystem: Environmental > Aquatic > Marine > Hydrothermal vents >...
AAATATGATTTTGGCTGTAAACGACCCAGCTTTACCACCAAATTCTACCCCGTATTTAACCGCGACAATGCAGAACTAGTGACCACGCCGATTAGCGAAATCACTGAAAATGCCATGGTCACCAGCGATGGCACCGTGCGTGAAATCGACACCCTGATTTGCGCCACCGGCTTTGAAGTCTTTCAGAAAGGCAGTGTGCCAACCTTTAAAGTAGAAGGAAAAAATGGTGTCGATTTGAGTGATTTCTGGGAAGAAAACCGCTATCAGGCCTACGAGGGTTCGACGGTTCCCGGCTTCCCTAACTTCTTCCTAATGTTCGGTCCCTACAGTGTTTGCACCGCATCGTGGTTCGGCATGGTCGACACTCAGTCGAAGCATTTAGTGCGCTGCATTAACACGGCTAAAAAGCGTGGCGGCAACTATATTGAAGTGAAGAAGTCATCCAATGACCGTAACTTTGAAAAGGTTCAAAGCCGTACCCATTTGACCATTTTCAAGTTTGGCGACTGCGCGAAATCAAACAGCTACTACTTTGACCGCCACGGTGACAGCCCGACTATTCGCCCCACCATGGGCTTTGTACACTGGCTGGCCAGCCGCTTTATGAGCATCGATAAAAACTATAATATCGATACCAAATAATCGCTTAGCGATTAATGAAAAAACCGGCAAATATTTCATGTATTTGCCGGTTTTTTATTGTTTAAAAAGACTCAAGCCCGCTGTTTTCACTGATACATTTTTGCCGTAAAGCCCATATCTAAACCTAGTTCAATCGCCTTGCCGATAGGCAGATCAGCCGCGCGGCGCAGTGTTTGTTTGGTCAACAACAAAGCATCGTGATTAAAACTCGCTAGCTGCTCAGCCATTTTTGTCGCAGCTACCATGACTTGATCATTCGGCACAATGCGATTGATCATGCCAAAATTTAAAGCTTGCTGGGCATCAATATTTTCACACAAAGTGAGCAATTCAAAGGCGGCTTTACGACCAATTTGATGCACAAGGGTAGGCGTTACCCCCGTTGCTGCCAAACCTAAACGCACCTCCGGATAACCAAAAATTGCCGACTCCCCCGCTACCACCAAGTCACAACTAATCGCCAGGTTACAACCACCGCCGAGCACATAGCCCTGCACGGCAGCAATTAAGGGCGTGTTCATGGCAACCAATTGGCCATAAAAAGCCATCACCCGCGTTAAGCCCCCCGCCACTTCTCGTGCTGGCGTGGGGTTGTCGGCATCCCAGTCTGATAGATCGGCACCAGCACTAAAGGCCCGGCCCTCACCGCTGATAACAATGACGGCGACAGCTGGGTCGGCTTCGGCCACACGCAACTTTTCTGATAACTCATCGACCAGCGCCTCACTCATGGCATTTAACTTATCGGGACGATTCATTGAAATAAAGCGGATTGCGCCCTCATCGCGCGAAAGAATCAAATTGCTCATAAAAACCCCTTATTATTTTGGCTATAGGTGACAGGGCTTACAAGCCTGTACCCACTTCAAAAGGGATTCTAACGACCTCATCCACCGAGACAACCCCACCGCCAAATTCCACAACGAGGGTATAAAACCCCGCTGTTGAAAAGTCGAGACGGCTCTGAATTAAGCCTCGTGGAATACCATTTTGAAAGCTCTCATGAATAACCTCCCCGCCGGCCAACATCTCAACTGAGGGGCCGACCTCTTCGTGGTGAATAAATTTGAGTGCCACTGAGCGCTCACGCAAGCCTCTATCCATAAAATCTAAAGTTATTTTAGTCGCCCCCAGGCTGGGTAATTTCTCACAAAATGCACGCTGGTAATTGACTCCTGGCAACTCTATATCAGGCCGTTGATAGGCCGAAAAACGCACCTCGTAAGGTGCACGACCGTAGATACAATCAAGCGTAATTTCAGTATCATTATTAAACTCAAACTGTTCCACAGCAGGTTTTTTTTCAACCACCTCTAGCTCTTGCTGAGGACTTAGACTATGGACAATGGCATAACCGATAAAAAGAGAAACCAGGGCCGTACTGAGCTTTAAAACATTTATCTTCATGCTATCTTCTCAAAAGGATTTAGTATTTTGTGACCTGACGCTTAACAAACTCTGTAATTGCCACCTGGTCTCATTGACTCAGCCCAGCAAAATGTGGATGCTGAGTCAATAAAGCAGAGAACCGGAACGGACACCTGATAATTTTAATAGTAAGGAGGGAGCCGTACTAGAGAAACTTCATTTTTAGTAGTAGACCATCAAGAGTCGCCTCAATGAAACTGCGCTGGCAATTAACGCTAATAATCCTCTTCAGCCTAGCATTAAATAGTCTGATAAATATACTGCTAGCCCAGTATCAGCAGCGCCAGTTACTCGAAGCCAGCCACCAGGCTTTCAGCCAAACACTCATTCACAGTAATACCATCTACCTGCTACTGGCAAGCATCGTTTCAACTGTCGTACTACTTTGCATTGGCTATTATTTCGCCCGTAAAATCACCCGGCCCATTATCAACCTGACCCAGGTAATGAGCGAATATGATGGTAATCAAGCCTTTATAGAAAAAGCAGCCGAAGGTGAGTTCAAGGAATTTCGCCTGCTGCGCGAAACACTTCTCAGCGTTGCAAAAATTCAGCAGAATGCGCTTAAGCAATCCTACAGCCGAGAGCAAGAGCTAGCGGTAACCCTCAATAGTATTGGCGACGCAGTCATCACCACCGATGCCGAAGGCCTGGTGGCCCACATGAACCCGGTGGCCGAACAACTCACCGCCTGGTCTTTTGAGTCGGCCAAAGGCATGCCACTAAAAGCCGTATTGCCTCTTATTGATGCCAGCACCCGCGAGCCCGTCGACGATCCATCAGACAAAGTGCTTAGTAGCGGTGAAACCGTCCATCTCAGCAACCACACCTTACTGCTCGCCAAAGATGGTCGCGAGCACCACATCGCCGATTCAGCTGCACCCATACGCGGCAAAGATAATACTATTCTCGGCATGGTGCTGGTCTTTAATGATGTCACCGAAGAGTACCGCCTACGGGAAAGGGCCAAAGCCGTCCACCAACAAATGCAGGGGCTGCTCGATGGGCTGCGCACGACTACGGGTATCCTCGACTGCGACGGCACCCTGGTGTTTACCAACAATACACCACTGAAGGCCACCGAAATCACCCTGGAGGATGTGATCGGCAAGAGGTTTTGGGACTGCCCCTGGTGGAACTACGACCCCAGTGTGCAAGCCTTAGTACAAAGTGATGTCACTCAAGCAACAGCGGGGAAATCGACTAGCCGAGACGTGCTCGGTTTTTCACCACGGGGCTTATTCTGGATTCAACTCAACATCTACCCCGTTCGAGATGACAGCGGCAGTGTTATCCAGCTAGTCGTTGAAGGCGTGCCTATTCACAAACGCAAATTGGCGGAAGAGAAGTTTCGAGAATCTAGCCAACACCTTAAGGCCTATCGCGACCAATCGCCTCTGGCCATTATCGAATGGGATTACACAGGGCTCGGTGCCGTAGTGAACGGCTGGAATAAGGCGGCTGAAAGGATGTTTGGCTTCAGCTTTGCAGAGGTAGAGGGAAAGACGCCTCAATTCCTCGCCCCGGCAAAGCTAGATTTGAAACTCGACCAGCATATTGCCGGCCTCAAAACACGTACCGGCAGTGAAACCCTCATTTCAAAGAACCTGACCAAAGATGGCCGTACAATTTATTGCCAGTGGTACAACGCCCCCCTTAAAGACAAAGCAGGCAATCTCATCGGTTGCGATTCAATTTTGCGCGACATTACCGCCGAGCGAGAGGCCCAGCGCGCACTCGCAATCAGCGAAGCTGAACAGCGCGACATTCTCAGCTCGATGCGAGAAGCCCTGATTACCGTTGACGAAACGAGCACTGTACTCACCTTTAATAAAGCCGCTGAAAAGTTATTTGGTTACAGTGCCGATGAAATTGTCGGGCATAACGTTATTCAATTAATACCGGAACCCCACAGCAGTGAGTTTGCACAGTACATGGCCGAGTACCTGGAAACCGGCAACCCCAGTAAACTGGGTGCTGGCAGTGAGATACAAGCCCTGCGCAAAAATGGTGAGCTTTTCCCCACCCGTTTATCTGTCGCTGAATTTAGCACCACCAAAGACGGCAAACGTCGTTTTATTGCCACTTGCCAGGATTTAAGCCAGATCAAACAACAAGAGGATCAATTGCGTCGCAGCCAGAAAATGGATGCGCTGGGCAAGCTCACCGGTGGTATTGCTCACGACTTTAATAATATGCTCGGTGTTGTCTCTGGCTACTCTGAGTTATTGCAGGGCGCATTAGACAGCCAACCTAAACTTGCAAAATACGCCGAAGAAATTGCCCATGCGGGTCAACGTGGCGCCAAACTCACTCAACGCCTTCTCGCTTTCGCTCGTAACGAAACCGCTACAACCATCGCAGAACAAGTGGACATCAACACTCTGCTACGCAACCAGCAGCATATGCTAGAAAAAACTTTGACTCCTCGCATTACCTTGGTAATGGGCCTCGATGCTAACCTCTGGCCGGTTAAACTCGATAGTAGTGAGCTGGAAGATGCCATTCTAAATATTAGTATTAACGCCATGCACGCCATGGAAAAAAGTGACAACTGTCAACTGAGCATTCGCACCCGCAATGAAGAAATTGGCGTGCTTGACGGTCTAGCGCTGCAGCTAAAGCCAGGGGACTACGCTCTTATTAGCATCACCGATACCGGTAGCGGTATGGATAAAGAAACACAGGAGCAGGTATTCGATCCCTTTTTCTCAACTAAAGGTACAGAGGGAACAGGGCTTGGTTTATCTCAGGTCTATGGTTTTGTTAAGCAAAATAAGGGGGCCATCAAAGTTTATTCGGAGGTCAACCATGGCACGCAAATGGTTTTCTATTTCCCCCGCGACCGATTTATAGACCACGGGGAAAAAACAGAAACTATCACTGAAGAGCTTGCACGCAGTCAGCAGGCGACCATACTTATCGCCGATGACGAGCCCGCGCTACTGGCATTGAACGAAGAGATTTTAAGCCAGCAAGGCTACCGAGTTATCGCTGTAGAGAATGCCCACGATGCGCTTGAGGTTCTGGATAAAGAAGCTATCGACCTACTAATTTCTGATGTAATAATGCCCGATATGGACGGCTGCCAACTACTGGCCATCGTCCATGAAAAGCACCCGCAGGTTATCACTCAGCTCGCCAGCGGCTTCACCGGCGAGCATCACACCAACGACATCATCGACAATCACCCCCAGGATATACTCCATAAACCTTACAGCGCCAAAACGCTGTTAAAGAGAGTCTCAGAATTATTGGCTCGCAATAACACTAGCCACAAGCAGCCTTAAGCTTCTAGTTAAGCCGTTTTACCTCAACCTCAATCCACCCCATGTTGTTTTTATAGTACGTCAGCAAGTCATTAGCATAGGTATAAAACTCACCGTCAACAGTCACCGGATATGCGGTACTGGGAGTGGCATGCTTCAAAATTTCGAAATTACCTTCGTCAGTTCTGTTAACGGTACCGATGGCAGCAAACCACATGGCTTTAGAATGGCGGCGCTCGTGCTCATACCCTTTGACAATAAAGCTTTTGATGGCGCCCAGCTCCTGCTTTCTATCCCAACCAGCCGGGTCACAGTCGATATCACTATCAAACCAGGTTTGATTCATATCGATGGTAAATAGATAGTTCTGCCCTGCTTTAAATAATAAACCACTGTGATTAAATACCTGATTGGCATAAATGCGGTGAACCTTAGACTCGCCTACGCCCAAAGTTTGCAGGGGGCGGCGACCCGTACGCTTTAGCTCTTCTAAAGAATTAAATTTGATTTTCTCATCAGATGAAACCCAAACGTTAATTTGGGGATAATTATCAGTGTATGGATTTTTTAAATTTTCCGCCTCCAACGACTCAGGATAATAATCTTCATCATCGTATATCCTGTCAACGACCGTATGGTGAACTGTAGCTTCAGTGGAACTGTGGATGTTGTTATTTAACACCCTCACAGTTCGCGGCCCTAGAAAGGCGCCTTTAATGTGTGTTCTAGCACTTTGCTCGTGGTTTTTACCCAGATAATTTGGCTGAATAATAAGATCATCATAGGTGATTTTAATCTCATCAGAATCACCCAGCTCATTGTATTTAACGTCACTGGGCTTTAGCACAGTCAAACCCAGCTGACGTCTTTTAATTTCCTCCGTCATAAATTCCAGGGTGATATCTGAAAGTCCGTCATAACGATAACCACCACCAATATCAGCATGGGCACCGGGAAACCATACCTCAGTCACCCGCTTATCTTCGTTTATTAAAGTGGGCATAAAGGAAACTCTATGTTCATCCATAGAGACAAGATGCAGGACTTCTTCGACAGCGGACGACAGGGTATTATTTTCAAAAATCACATCCGAGCCAGGCTTATCTTCCGCCCGCGTGAGGTTCGGTTTGTTAATAGAGGCCACCGTGTCGAACACCCCCATAAACCGAAAGACCGGCTTTGCTATACCTTGAGCCTGGAGAATACTTGGAGCCACGGCAGCAAAACGTCTAGCGATGGCAGAGCCACGACTGAAGCCAAACAAAAAGATCTGATCGCCCTCTTCATAGTGCTTAAGCAGGGTTTTAATGGCGCGACGAATAATATCACCGACGTCTTCATCGGCCGGAGCAAAAAGTATATTCCTCAACTTTTCAAGCCTGGAACCATAAGTGCCGACCCCTGAGAAATAAAAACTCATTTGCGGCCGGGTTGTTGTGCCGGACCGCAAGTCGCCACCAAATAATAAGTGAAGCTTTAATACATTGGTAATGCCGTTGTCTTTTGGCCCGCCAATTCCAAACAAGGCCTTTTCCTGCTCAGCATCGGCAGGCTCGTTGCAAGTACCGTCAAAACAAAAAATAATATTCTTCGCCATTATTAACACTCCTTAAGAAATAGGTATTCCTTCATTTACAGGGCCGGAACCCATGCTTTTTATTCTACTGACACAAGCTTTACTCAGCAATGGCCGTTTATAAAGCACAAACAAATATGGCTGCCCCAGAGCGGGCTAAACACGTAATCTCAAAAAATGCTTGCCTATAGTAATATACTGGATAAAATACCAGTACTACTGCCTCCATACAGAACACTCTGCATAGGAATAGAAACGATGGCCAAGGATCTTACTGCACGACAAAAACAGATTGTTGAGCTTATTCAGCGCCACATTGATGACACCGGATTCCCGCCGACTCGGGTTGAAATTGCTAAAGAACTAGGATTTCGCTCGGCCAATGCTGCTGAAGAGCACCTGCGAGCCCTGCACCGTAAAGGCGCTATTGAGATGATACCCGGAGCCTCTCGCGGAATTCGTATCATCGATAATAATAAAGCACCCAAAGGCCTGCCTATTGTTGGACAAGTAGCAGCGGGGAATCCTATTTTGGCAGAGGAGAATATTGACGATTATTGCGAAGTACCGGCTAGCCTTTTCCACCCTGCTGCAGACTTTTTCCTACGAGTGCGCGGTGAAAGCATGCAGGATATCGGCATCTGTGATGGCGATTTACTCGCTGTACACAGCACCCCTGTCGCCGAAAATGGCCAAATCGTTGTTGCCAGAATTGAAGATGAAGTGACGGTCAAACGTCTGAAGAAAACCCGCAGCCGCTATGTTATTTCTTTATTGCCAGAAAATGCCCTTTACGAGCCAATCACGGTCGATTTACGTGAGCAGGAATTTGCAATTGAGGGTGTTTATGCCGGTATTATCCGCACGCATTAAATAACAGGAGAAAAACGAGAAATTAGATAGAAATAGAAAGGCTGAAATCCAAGCTTGTATATTTAAGTTGGCGCCTGGCCACAACTTAAATGAGATCAACTAGTATGAGATCAACTAGTCGAACGACAGCATTGACCAACAGCAGTCAGAAAAAATTAATGCAGAACCCTCTGCTCAAGGTCTTCTTCCTCAGTAGCAGGCGGCTCATTGCCGAGCAGCTCCACCGCATCTATCCCTGCATCAATCATTGCTTTGGCTACGTCCATGCTGCCTTCACGCAGGTAATAAAGCGCCTCTTCCGAAAAATTAATGCGGATTAAGGGTTCACCTTCTTCATCAGCGCGCTGCAACACGACTTCACCGTCGGGCAACATAACGATTTCATAAAAGGAGGAAGACATCTAAAGTCCGTAGTCAATGATTAGTCCCGATTATAACAGGAAACACCAGCGTAGTATGGGCTAAGCAAACAACTAATCAGCCAGACGTGAAACAAGGCTCAAAAGCCTATTGCACTGGTTCTCAAGTAATCTAAAAGTAGTCGGACAGATTGCTATACAGAAGTAGCTAGCAGACGAATAAAGACGGGGTGGGGTTACTTTACTCACCAGAGCGAAAAGAACATCGCCGTGAGCTTTACTATAAATAAAATGGCGGACCGGACGGGACTCGAACCCGCGACCTCCGGCGTGACAGGCCGGCATTCTAACCAGCTGAACTACCGGTCCGTTTAGTGCTTAATGGTGGGTGGTACAGGGGTCGAACCTGTGACCTACGGCTTGTAAGGCCGTTGCTCTCCCAACTGAGCTAACCACCCCTTGAAGCGAGATGCGCATTCTACGCATATCTGTAGATGAGTCAAACGTTTTAGCAGTTTAAGTTATAATTAATCGCGATTTTTTTCACCATCACTTTTAGCTAATTTATACGAGCCCACCGACACTATGGAAATCACCAAATCCTTTTCTTTTGAAGCCGCCCATCTCCTTCCCCATGTGCCAGAAGGGCATAAATGTGCTCGGCTGCATGGGCACTCATTTCATGTTGTGGTGACAGTCTCCGGCCCGGTGGACGAACATCAGGGCTGGGTGATGGATTTCGGTGATGTGAAAGAAGCCTGCAAGCCCATTTACGAAGCCCTCGACCACCACTACCTTAACGAAATCAGTGGTCTTGAAAACCCGACCAGCGAAAATATCGCGCTGTGGATTTGGGCGCGACTAAAACCCCAGCTAGCGCAACTGAGCCAACTGGAAGTGCGCGAGACCTGTACCAGTGCCTGTATCTATCGCGGCGATTAAAAAAGGCTCTTTAGCAGGCAAGTCAACCGCCAGCAAAATTCCCGTGCTTGAGAGCTTCGAGGGCATCGCGAACCACCGACGCCTCTTCAAACTCAAGATTGCGTGCGTGCTCGTACATTTTCTCTTCCATTGATTTAAGACGCTTCGCCAGCTGAGCGGGACTCAGACTGCGGGCGTCCCCGCCCACTTCATAGCGCATTTTTTGCTCAGCAACGGCGCGCTGCTGCTTGCGCTTACCCCTTGCCGAGCTCATCGCCCCTTCGAGCACATCGGGAATCGCCTTTACGATACCCCGTGGTACTAAGTTATTGGCTTTGTTGTGGGCTTCCTGTTTGGCCCGGCGTCGATCCGTTTCATCCATCGCGCGCTGCATTGAACCAGTAACTTTATCCGCGTAGAGAATCGCCTTGCCGTTGATATGACGAGCTGCCCGGCCAATGGTTTGAATCAATGCCTGCTCCGAACGCAAAAAGCCCTCTTTGTCCGCATCAAAAATAGCCACCAAAGAGACCTCGGGCATATCCAGCCCCTCCCGCAACAAGTTAATGCCGACCAGCACATCAAACTCACCACGACGCAGATCGCGAATAATTTCCACCCGTTCAACCGTGTCGATATCCGAGTGTACGTAGCGCACACGAATACCGTGCTCGTCGAGGAAATCCGTTAGGTCTTCCGCCATGCGCTTGGTCAGCGTGGTAATTAACACACGTTCGTCGAGAGCCACGCAGCGTCTAATCTCATTCATCACATCATCAACTTGATGACCGGCCGGGCGAACTTCAATCTGCGGGTCAACCAGGCCCGTCGGTCGCACCACCTGCTCAACCACCATTCCCGCACGTTCGGCTTCGTACTTACCCGGTGTCGCTGAAACAAAAATAGTCTGGGGGATCAGCCCCTCCCATTCATCAAAACGCAGAGGGCGATTATCCAGCGCCGATGGCAGGCGAAAGCCATAGCTGACCAGGGTTTCTTTACGCGAACGGTCACCCTTGTACATACCCCCAATCTGCGGTATCGAGACATGGGACTCATCGACGATTAACAGCGCGTCATCGGGCAGATAATCAAACAGGGTTGGCGGCGCGCCACCGGGTTCTCGACCCGATAGATAGCGACTGTAATTCTCGATGCCCGAGCAATAACCCAGCTCCTGCATCATCTCTATGTCATAGCGTGTGCGCTCGGCCAGACGCTGAGCCTCCACCAGCTTATCGTCACTACGCAACTGTTCAAGCCGCTCATGAAGCTCCACTTTTATATGCTCCACTGCATCCATAATGGTGGAGCGCGGGGTGACATAGTGGGATTTCGGATAAACCGTCACCCGAGGCAAGCGCTGCAGCACCTCGCCGGTGAGAGGGTCGAAGAGGGAGATGTTCTCCACCTCTTCATCGAACAACTCGATACGCACCGCATCTTTTTCAGAATCCGCCGGAAAAATATCGATCACATCGCCGCGCACCCGGTAATTGGAGCGCTCAAAAGCAATATCATTGCGGGTGTATTGCAGTTCGGCGAGACGGCGCAGAATACTGCGCTGGTCGATGATGTCGCCCCGCACCACGTGCAGTAGCATCTTTAGATAGGCGTCTGGATCACCCAGCCCATAAATCGCCGACACCGTCGCCACCACGATGACATCGCGACGCTCGAGTAAAGCTTTCGTCGCCGACAGGCGCATTTGCTCGATATGCTGATTGATCGAGGCATCCTTCTCTATAAAGGTGTTCGACGCCGGCACATAGGCCTCGGGCTGATAGTAGTCGTAGTAGGAAACAAAATACTCCACCGAATTCTTTGGGAAGAACTCCTTCATCTCACCATAGAGCTGAGCGGCCAGGGTTTTATTGTGGGCCATAACAATGGTCGGCCGCTGTAACTCTTCAATCACTTTGGCAACGGTAAAGGTCTTACCTGAGCCCGTCACCCCCAACAA
>Ga0164315_10004325_pt1 | contig 11028 bp, 11 predicted proteins | sample GuaBasSedimGuay6_FD_113737 | JGI IMG/M metagenome (GOLD analysis project Ga0164315, IMG submission 113737) | Subseafloor sediment microbial communities from Guaymas Basin, Gulf of California, Mexico - Guay6, Core 4569-2, 0-3 cm | ecosystem: Environmental > Aquatic > Marine > Hydrothermal vents...
CATTTATTATCTTTGATTGTGCATAGCCATTATTCAATACTATTCTACCTTTTGCAGCTGTCGTGTCATAAACTTCAAGTTCATTTAAATTAAATAATCTTTCAAAATCTTTACCGAATTTGGTAGGATTATCAAGCATTTCGGCAGAAAACTTTTTCTCTTGAGCATAAGACAAACTAATACTCAATATAAATATAGAGGCCAGTATAATCTTTAATAAGGCTATAATTCTAAGCATTAATCTCTATTGTTACAAATGTTCCTTGTCCTGGTGCTGACTCATAATTATACTCAGCACCAATATTATTAGCACGCATCCTTAAGTTATCCAAACCTATGCCATCGCTCTTAATATTAGACATATCAAAGCCTACACCATGATCCTCAACAGTAATAATTATCGAGGATTTATCATTTACTTGTTGAATAAATATTTCATCGCTTTGCGAATGCTTAATAGAGTTTGTTACTAGCTCCTGTACAATTCTAAACAGCTCTATTTCTGACCCTAATAATACATCCCCTGTATCTCCAATTTTTATATATCTAACCTGTATTTTTCCTGCTGAATTAATAGCATCTCTTAGATTTTCAATTGCACCACTAAGTCCAAATTGAGTAAGTACTCCTTTGGATAAGTTTCGCGAAATAGTTCTAACTTCCTGAATAGAGTTATCTAACAAATCTAATGCAAAGCTAAAACTCTCTTTAGATTCAGCGCTTGTAGTCATATCGACTTCAAAACTACTAAAATGCAATTTCACAGTTGATAACAAACTACCAAGTTTATCATGAAGTTCACTAGCAATTCTAGCTCTTTCTTTCTCTTGCCCTTCCATATAGGAGTTTATGGAATTCACCTCTTGCCGCTTAACTAGGTCTAGTACTTTATTCCTATTTTCTTCCTCGGTTTTTTTATACTCTTCTTCAGCGGAAACACGCTTCATGCGATAAACTCTGCGTAAACCTACCAATATAATTATTAATGAAACAGCAATTACGCCAAACAAGACAGAAATAACTTTTTGTTTATTATTAATTGTTACTTGTTTTTCCTTTTCTATCTTCTGTCGTTCTGATAACTGCTTAAGATTTTGAATATCCTTATCCTTTTTCTCGGTTTCAAATTGCTCTTTATATTCATTTATTTTATTTGTAACCTCTATAGAGTGTATGGAATCTTTATAATTAACATAATATTGATAATATATTAATGCCTTTTTATAAGATTTCTTTTTACTCTGAATAACGTATAAACCATTATAAATTTCTTCAGTAGTTTCTGCTTGATTAAGCTCTATACTGAGAGGCAAGACTTCAAGAAATAAATTCTCTGCCTTATTAATTTGGTTCATTTCAATATAACAAATTGCCATATTTGCTTTTGTACGAACGTTACCTGCTATATAGTCAAGTTTTTTATAAATTTTATTTGCGTAGTCAAAATAAACAAAAGCACTATCATAACTATACTTATTCTTAAAAATAAGACCAATATTCATATAAATCCCAGCAGCCTTTAACCCGTTTCTTTCAGAAGCTTTCTTGCCATTAATTGCCTTACGATAATAAACCAGTGCAGAATCAAATTGTTCATTTTTTAGTAGTATCGATCCAATATTCACAAATAAGGTATATGGTTCTTTTTTAGGATATAATACCTTCCATACCTCAACTGTTTTAAGATATTCTTGATATGCATTATTATAATCTCCATTAGAATAATAAACATTACCAATATTATTTAAGATTTGCAAAATTCCTTTTTTGAAATCTATTACTTCAAAATTTCTTAAACCAATGAATAATTCACTTATTGCTTCATCAAACTTATTTTTAGCATATTGTATTCTACCCTTTTTATAACTACTTAAACCTGCACCCTTATAGTAATTAACTACTGTATCTGATGAATTTATAATAAGTTCATTATAAAGATTATATGCTTTATCATAATAAACAAAGGATGAATCCCAAGACTCTTTCTTATAAAAAGCCCTTCCCAAGCTCATGTTAATTTTAGCATTAATTAGCCTAGAGTCGCTTCTATCAGCAACCAATGGTATGGCTGTCTTACAAATCTCGATTGCTAAATCATAATCCTTTTTTCTAAAATTCAAACTTATTTTAGCAGATAAAATTTTAAAAAGAATAGAGTCCTCAGGGTTTTCATTATAATAAACCTCAGCCGTATCAATATATGCAGCTATTTCTTTAGGAACCTTTGACTTATTAGCTAAAGTTATATATTTTATGGAGTTCTCTAATAGGCTAGTCCCATTTTTTTTAGTTTCGTTATTTTGCGCTAAAATATTACTACCAGATAATAGAATAAAGAATAATAATGGTATTACTTTAATCATGATAAAACTCTAATTAATTAGACAATGCTAGTTATAGTTACTTTTGCTAAAGTATTAAAAAAGTAGCTTGAAAAAGCAATAATCTATTACATTTGCATTATGATTAAAGTATACGACGATAAATATTATATGCAGCAGGCTTATAAAGAAGCATTGCAGGCTTATGATGAAAACGAAGTGCCAATAGGAGCTGTTATTGTATGCAATGACAGCATAATTGCAAGGGCACATAATATGACCGAAACTCTAAATGATATTACTGCTCATGCGGAAATGCTTGCAATAACTGCTGCAGAAAACTTTTTAGGGAGCAAGTTTCTTACCGATTGTACTCTTTTTGTAACATTAGAGCCCTGTGTAATGTGTGCTGGAGCAAGTTATTGGGCTCGCTTTGCTAGAGTTGTATATGCAGCCCCTGATAACAGGTTTGGCTTTAAGAAAGCTGGAGATAAGCTCTTCCACCCTAAAACCAAAATTGAAAATGGACTTATGGAAAAAGAATCTTCATTATTATTGAAGAAGTTTTTTACTAAAAAGCGTTGAGAAACTAATAATTTTACTCCATAAAAAAAGCTCTTAGAGACTATTTTTCTAAGAGCTTTTTTATTATCTATATTTAAATATTATCCCGCAAGGATAAATCTAACAGGCATATTAAATTGAGCACGAACTGGTCTACCGCGTTGCTTACCAGGTTTCCATTTAGGCATACCTTTAATAGCATTTACAGCAGCTTCATCACAACCTCCGCCAATTCCACGAAGAATCTTCACATTACTTATAGATCCGTTCTTCTCAACAACGAAAGTTACATATACAGTACCTTGAATTCCACTTTCTTTAGCCATTTCTGGATAAATAATTGCTTTTGATAAGTACTTAAGTCTAGCTTCGTCACCACCTGGGTAGCCAGGTTGATCTTCAACAAATACAAAAATTTCCTCTTCAGCACCAGTATTTTCATCTTCCTCATCAATAACCTGTTCCTCAATAACATCGTCATCATCAGTTTCGATATCAATATCAAGATCATCTTCGACCTCAATATCATCTTCCACAATTTCGATCACTGTAGTTTGCTGTGGTGGTGGTGGTGGTGGTGGTGGTTCAATACGTTCTGTTTGAAGCACAATATCCTCCTCATCATCAAGAGAGACATTACGCATAATTTCGGTAGCTTGTCTGTCATACGTCTTATACTCAAAGGCAAACCATACTAGAGAAAGAGTTACTATCAATCCAAATAAAGTATAGATTGATTTATTCTTTTCTAAACTAGCTCGTTCTGTTTTTTTAACTTCCATAATATCAATATTTTAACTTCCCTAGGCTTCAGTTCTTAAAGAGCGCTAAGTTAATAATAATTTTATTATCTACAATTTTTTATTTAGTATCCATTTATTTCGAATAATACTGAAGGTTAAAACCCCAATTAAAACCCCGATAATATCTGCAATTGCATCAGGGATGTTAGCATTTCTCCCAATAAAAACGTAGTGTTGTAGAACTTCTGTCAAACTTGCATAAACTATGCCAAAAAAACTAATAATAAATAATGCTCTCACTTTTTGGGTCTTTATCTTATAAAAATATATAAGCCAAAACCACGCAAAAGGAAAAAACATAGCAATATGTATCAATTTGTCTGGCTGAAAAACATCCATCCACTTCGACACCTTTGGAAAACTATTTCCTGGGAGGCCTGTAAGCAGAAGTATTGCCAACATCCATAACAAAGCTATAGTTAATGCTTGTTTTGAAGTCCAAAAAAAAGGCATTAACCTATTGTATAGGTTGCCTTTTTCAATATTATTGTTATGCTCCAATTAATTCTTTGTATTCTTCAGCACTTAGCAAATTATCTAATTGAGAAGGATCACTCATTTTTACCTTAATAAGCCATCCTTTTCCGTAAGGATCCTCATTAACACTCTCTGGCGCATCTTCTAAACTCTCATTCAATTCATAAATAAGACCCGACACTGGCATAAAAATCTCTGAAACAGTTTTTACTGCCTCAATACTACCAAATGGCTCTGCTTCTTCTAAATCTTCATCAACAATTTCTAGCTCTATATAAACAATATCACCAAGCTCACCTGTTGCAAAACTAGTAATACCTACTGTTACATTATCACCTTCAACTCTAACCCATTCATGATTTTTTGTGTACTTTAAATCTTCTGGAATATTCATATCTATAGTTTTATTTGTTTTTAAATAAGTTTGACAAAGTTATTAGTTTTATCAATATAATCGTCATAATTAATATATTTTTTCTTAATTAAATTTTCATTTTCTCAATAAATATTTTTGTTTCATCCATCAGCCATCGTGGAGTAGATGTTGCTCCACAAATTCCAACACTATCTTCTTCTTCAAACCATTGCATATCAATCTCATCAGGAGAACTAATAAAATAGGTTCTCTTATTGGTTTCGTAGCAAATACTGTATAAGTATTTACCATTTGAACTTTTCTTTCCACTTACAAAAATTATAACATCGTGAAGATTAGAAAACCCTCTTAATTGTGGCGCTCTATGCGAAACCTGCCTACAAATAGTGTCATTTATATTAAAAACAGTATCAGTATCCTTATTCTTCTTGATATTTTCTACCAATGAATTGAATCCCTCAATACTTTTTGTTGTTTGGGAATATAATTCTATTGGCTTACTAAGGTCTATTTTACTAAGATCGTTCTCATCTGAAATAATAATTGCTTCATCTGCTGTTTGACCCGCTAGACCAACAACCTCTGCATGTCCTTGTTTTCCATAAATCACTACTTGCCCATCAGTTTTATTAATCTCTTGATGTCCTTTTCTAATATTATTCTGCAAACGTAATACTACAGGGCAACTTGCGTCCAATAGATTAATCTTATTTTTAAGAGCAATCCGATAAGTCTCAGGGGGTTCACCATGAGCCCTAATTAAAACATCCACATTATTAAGCTTTTCGAATTGCTCATGATTTATAATTACTAATCCAAGTTTACTTAATCTATTTACTTCCATATTATTATGAACTATATCACCAAGGCAATACAGTTCGTCATGGATCTTAAGATAGTCCTCAGCAGCTTGGATTGCGTTTACAACACCAAAACAAAAACCAGAATTAACATCAATACTTACTTGCATATTTTTTGTTCAAATTTAGAATGCAAATATAAATTGAAAATTGCCATTAATTAATAAAAGAAATACATATTAACTCAAACAACAAAAAGTTTACTTTTGCGTTCTTAATAAAAATATATTATTATGACTGAGAATACTACTCAAAATAACTCATTTAATGCAATTAGCCTCATACTGTTTTTCTGGAGCAAACGTAAGGTTTTAATAACTGTAAGTATAATAGCTATTGTGGCATCGGTTATTTTTTCGCATCCGTATTTTATCCCTCCAAAATACGAATCTACTGTTGTACTTTTCCCTTCATCAACAAACTCAATTTCCAAAGCTTTACTTGGCGACAACCAAGGTTATAAGCAGGATTTACTACAATTTGGAGAAGAAGAAAATGCTGAGCAACTAATACAAATTCTAAATTCTAGTAAAATTCGTGATAGAATAATTACAAAATATCATTTGATGCGTCATTACGATATTGACGAAAGTGGCCAATATAAGCGCACACTGCTTCATAAAGAATATAGTAGCAACATTAGTTATCGCCGAACGGAGAATATGGCTGTAGAAATTACAGTATTGGACACAGACCCCGACACTGCCTCGTTTATTGCCAATGATATATCATCACTTTTAGACTCTGTAAAGATTCAGATGCAAAAGAATCGTGCGTATAGAGGTTATGAAATTGTAAAAAGAGAATACGAAAATCTTCAAAGAGATATTCAAACCAAAGAAGACTCTATGACTCGTCTTCGTGAGAAAGGTATTCACGATTATGAAACTCAAGCTGAGATGCTTAATCGTCAGTTGGCAATTGAGATAGCAAAAAATGCTAATAGTAATGCCGTAAAAGCATTGGAAAACAAGATGGATATTCTTGCAAAATATGGCGGCCCTTATGTAAGTCTAAGAGATGCTCTTGAGCACGATAAAAAATTATTATCGGAAGTTCGTGAGAAATATGATAATGCGAAAATTGACGCTTATGAAGAATTGCCTCAAACATTTGTGGTAGATAGAGCATATCCTGCTGAGAAAAAAACCTATCCTATAAGATGGGTAATTGTAGCCGTTTCTTTATTATCAACTCTTTTATTAACTGCATTTTTGCTTATTGTTATTGATGGCATTTCGAAAGAAACAGCAAAAAAGTAAACCTTTAAACTCTTTTGGGTAAAAAATCTAAAATATTACTTACTACCGGTATTAGTTTAATATATATTATAATTAATACTTTTCTGATTGCCAACGAATTATATTGGTTTTCATTGCTTCCTGTATTGGTGATTTTTGGTTTTGTATTTTTCTACCGATTAGACCTTATTTATATATCAGTTGCCCTATTCACCCCTTTATCCATTGATATTACAAATTTTGGCTCGAGCATTGGGTTGGCCATGCCCACAGAGCCAATTCTAGCAGCATTATTATTGGTTTTTGTTTTCAAATTATTTTACGATAGCAGCTACGATAAAAAAATATTTACTCATCCGGTTAGTTATGGCATTTATTTCTACCTATTATGGATGTTTATAACAACAATAACTAGCTCCGATATTAGCGTTTCTATAAAGTGGTTTGTTGCAAAATTATGGTTAATAATACCAATGTATTTCTTGGGGATAAGTGTCTTTAAAGAAATAAAAAATATTCCAAGATTTATATGGGCATACACTTTGGGATTTATTCCTGTAATTATTTTTACAGTATCAGTACATGCGGCAAATGGTTTTTCTGACCATGCAGCACACTGGGCAATGTCGCCATTCTTTAATGACCATACTTCTTATGGCGCGATGCTCGCTATGATTATTCCCATAATTTTTGGAATTGCAATCACTACAGATAATAAATCTCAAAATTCACGAATTTTTACATTTATAGCTCTTACTATTCTTATAATTGCTATCTACTTTTCTATTAGTAGAGCAGCATGGCTAAGTCTTATTATTGCAATTGGAGTTTTTATTATGATGAAATTCCGAATTAAGCTATCATTAGTTATGACGATAGCATTAATAGGTTTTGCAATTATTTTTAGCTTTAGAGAGCAGATAATAATGAAAATGGAGAAGAATAAGCAAGACTCCTCCAACAATTTTATGGAACACGTACAAAGTGCTTCAAATATTGCTACCGATGCTTCAAATCTTGAAAGAATAAATAGGTGGAACTCTGCCATTAAGCTTTTTATGGATAGGCCTATATTTGGCTGGGGACCTGGTACTTACCAGTTTGTATATGCACCGTATCAAAGTGTTAGCGACAAAACTGTTATTAGTACCAATGTTGGAAATAAAGGTACTGCGCATAGCGAATATCTTCTTATTCTATCGGAAGAAGGGGTGCTTGGATTGATTAGTTTTCTGGTAATTCTTATTCTGATAGCAATTGTTTCGCTAAATATTTATAAAACTGCAAAAAATAATGTGGCAAAGAAATATGGGCTACTACTATTTCTAGGATTAATAACTTATTTCGCTCATGCTTTTCTAAATAATTTTTTGGATACCGATAAGGCAGCAGTGCCATTTTGGGGGTTTGTGGCTGCCATTGTAGCCATCGACTTATACCATAAAGATACTATTGAAGAGAAAAAATAACCATTACAGTTTTTGATTTACATATGAGTACAGGAAGCATTTATATCAAAGACTCCTTCGTTGCTTTTGGTTGTATAATATAAGGTCATTAATTTTTTATCATTAGTAACTACTCCATAACCTTCGATATCAATCATTGTATTGCCAATAAATTGACTTTCTATTATTAAGCTATCACCTATTAAAGTAGCAAAAGCTCTTTCTTCATGACCTTTATTATTAATATTATATATGGCATAAATACTACTATTGTTAGTAGATTCTTCTATATCAATTGTAAAGCTGCTCATTCCCATAGGGCTTTGTTCGTCGCAACGCCACTGTCCTGAAATACTAGTATACTCTTTATCCTCTTTTTTACAGGAAGAGGTTGTAATAAAGAAGCTCGCTAGAAGCATTATAATTAATATTGTTTTTATATTTGTCATCCTATTTTTGAGTTTTTCTAAATTAATAAGTTTTTGTTTCTATTAATTTTCCCTGCTTATCAAATCCCTTAGAAAGACCCTTGCGCTCTCCACTCACAAAATTAATTATGCTCATAAGCTCTGTTGTATCATAAAAAGTCTTCCATTCACCTTCTTTCTTACCATTAATATAATTCCCAGAGTTTTTTAAAACACCCGATTCGTAGTAAACTTTCCACAACTCTTCTTTCAGATTATCAATATATTCACCTTTTGTTTTTACTTTTCCATTTTTATAATAAATCGTCCAATATCCATTAAAAATATCATCCTTATACTCTCCCTTGCTATACATTTCTCCACTTTTATAATAAGTAACCCATTCCCCTTTTTTAAGATTATTATAATACTTTCCTTCCTCTTTAATTTGCTTAGCAAGCAAAATATTAGCTTCTGCTAGTCGATAATAATACTTATAATCTCCTTCAATTTTATTATCTATATAGTTGCATTCCAGCATAATATCACCATTTGGATAATAACCAATATATTTTCCATCAAGCACTCCATTTTTATAGACTGCTCGCTTACTTATATCACCATCTTTAAAATCTTTATAGTAGCCTATAAAATCTCCAACATATTTACCATTTTTTATGGTCGATTCCTCTTTAATAAATCCATTATCGAAATATGTAGCTCTTATTCCTATTTCCACTCCATAATAAAACCCTCTTTTACTCTCTATTTTGCCGTTAGAATAATACGAATAGCTAGCTCCATTTTTAAGATTATTGGAATACTCAGTTTTTTCTCTTATACCTCCTCTTTCATAAAATATAATAACAATCCCTCTAATAACATTATCCTTATAAGGAATAATTTGATTAGTATCGCCAGAAGTGAAAAAGGTAATTGTATTACCCTCTAGTTTATCATTTTTATAATTTAAAATTTGTTTTAAGATTCCTTCTTCATAATAATCAAGCCATATGCTATCCAACAGATCATTCTTATAAACACCCTCTTGCCATAGATTTCCATTCTCATAATATATTTGGTAAAGCCCATCTTTAAGAATTTTGCCATCAACAGTTTTAATATTATAGACCTCTCTAAGCTGAGAATTTTTACCAGAATATCTTGTCTCTACAACCTTCTGTGAGAATAGAGAAAACGATAATAATAAAGTGACTAATATAAGGCCTAACTTATTCATATATTATTTAGGAATTAATAAAAAAACTTTATGGTTCGATTATTAGCTGCGCCCCTTCCAATGATTTTCTATGGCCATAATCCATAACTGCTGCTAGAGCATATTTCTTGCCTTTAATAAATTTCTTATCCAATTGTAGTTGTACAACTCTAGTCTGACCTGGGTATACTGTATATCTCTTAGAAGGGAAACGCTCTTCTTCTGCAGTTTGAATATCAGCAACCGAAAGAGATATTTTTGCATCTATAACTTTATCACCTGTATTTACAATTGTAACTTCATAAACAGATCTATCCATATTATTAGAATCTAGTACTATTTCAACTTGCTTAAAATTAGTAAGTTTAGCTGAGTAATTAATATTTGATCTTGGCGACTGTTTAACCAAAACAACAATTCTAGGAACCAATAACACACCAGTAGCCATATTTTCATTATCAATATCAGAGGCTAATTTTTCGTTATCAACTTTAATATGAATCATCCCCCAACGAGTTTCATAATGCTGCTTTGGCACAGTAATAATAAGTTCAACTTCTGTTGTTTCATTAGGGTTTAGAATAACAACAGATGGCGAGATATTTATCCAATTAGCAATAGATTTTTCGGTGCTCCCTGCGGCAACACCTTTTTTTGCTCCTTTTTCTCCAATAGTATAATCTGATAGTTTTAAGCTGTACTTTTGCTTAATATTTGCATAATTTTTTATAGTTAAAGTAGTTTTTTCTACAGAGCCTGGCTCTGCCCTAAAATTCACCAGTACAGGAGCTACTTCAAAATCTTGAGCATAAATAAATGTGCTTATCGTTAGTATAATACTTAGTAAAAGAATTCTCATTGTTTTGCTTTTATAATAATGTTAATATAGTTTTAAGCAGTAGATTAGAGGGTTTCTAGTTAAAACAACTATCCTCATTGTATTCTGCGAAATTAGTAAAACTATACCGACATCCCAAAAAATAATTATATTTCTCTAAATTATGGTTGTGATCCTGAGTTTAACGAAGGGAATGCCCTGCCTATTGATTTTCCTATTTGGTATAAGCGAAGCCTTCGCTAGTAAATTAATTCACCACAAACTTAATAGTCTTAGCACCATTATTACTACGTATCTCCATAAAATAAATTCCTGATTTAAGATTAATATTAAAATACTGGTCTTTGGGATTTTGTGCCACGAATATTACTTGCCCCATGGTATTTAATATTTTTACCTCTGTGGCTTCAATATTTCCAATGTCGAGCATAAATTCTCCTGAGTTTGGATTGGGGAAGAGCTTAATGCTATTTC
>Ga0164315_10004326_pt1 | contig 11025 bp, 11 predicted proteins | sample GuaBasSedimGuay6_FD_113737 | JGI IMG/M metagenome (GOLD analysis project Ga0164315, IMG submission 113737) | Subseafloor sediment microbial communities from Guaymas Basin, Gulf of California, Mexico - Guay6, Core 4569-2, 0-3 cm | ecosystem: Environmental > Aquatic > Marine > Hydrothermal vents...
GGAATTGGCTTGTCTTTGTCAAAGCCTGTCATTTCCAAAGTTAGGTTCAAATCAGCAACCTCTATGGTTTTAAGTTTAGTTGAAGTTTTTTGTGCTCCTATTGTAAAAGCATCTGCCAAAGCACTGTTGAAAGTATTTTTTCCGGGATGCCCATTTATTATTAATGTATTCATTTAACTACTTTTTATTGATTGTAATCTTTTCTTTTTTTTGTTATTCCCCACTCCCTCTCAAAGCATTCTTACAAATTCCAACGATTGTATTTATGTCTTTTTCAGTAAAATCTTTACTGCTGATAATTGACTTACGTCGCATTTCCATGTATTTTATTGGAAGTCCAAAGACTATTGCAATAATATCTTCTTCATTAAGATTCTCCGAAATATCTCCACTTTTCGAACCAAGTTTCCTCAACTTTAATCCTATTTCTCTAAAACTCTGTCTTATTTCATCCGGAAATTCAAAACTATGATCATGATCCATAATAAAGATAAAGGCAATTGTATCAGCATCCTCTTTTAGAGACTGACCAAGGAAACTAAAGGTTTTGTGTAAAACGTCACTAAGTGTTTTTTCCCGTTCTATTGCCTCTAAAACTACAGTTAGAAAATAGCCCATACTTTCAACAAATAACTCCCTTACTAGTTCTGCTTTACCAGAATAATGTCTGTAAAGATATCCATCAGAAACACCTGCTTCCTTTGATATTTGAGCAATTGTTGCCCCATAATATCCCCTCTCAACAATCACTCTTACAGCGGCTTCCCTAACTTCATAAAGTTTCTTAAGATCAGTTGGCTTTACCATGTTATCTATTTCATTTTATAAGTGAATGAATATTCATTTGCAAATGAAAGAAAAAAAGTAACACAAAAATGGGATTAAGGATTTTTTAACAAAGTTGATTGGAAGTCAGAAGACGAAAGTTAAGAACAACAATTTATCAATAGACCCATGCCTTTATGTTGGTCAGAAATTGTAGTTTGTTTGTGATTTGAGATGGAATTTTATTTTAACAGAACTACTTTCGCTACTGCCCCTACTCTATTGTCCAAAATAAGTTTAACATAATAAATACCATCTGGTACTCCTTCTGCATTCCAGACAACTGACGATTTATTGTTGAGACCATCAAACTGCTTAATCATTTGTCCTGCCATATTGTAAATTTCAATTGTCGAGTTTTCCAAATTCGAATCGAAAGAGATTGTAGTACTATTACTAAAAGGGTTAGGGTAGTTCGTTAACTTCACTTTAGAAAAGTTAATGTCCTCTGTACCTAGATAGGAACTTGCTTTTATTTTTAATGCAACCGGACGGTGATCTGATATATAATAATCATACTCTTCAAATCCTTCCTCAAAATATTCATCCAGTTTAATGGTTTGCACATCAGAACCGGCACTTCCAAAATCATCAAATAATTCATTTGTCATAAGTATGTGATCAATATGTGAAGGCCAAGAAGGAAACGACCACTGGGAACTATTTCCATATGCTATTCCCATATCTGCAAACCAATAATTAACTTCATCATCAGTAAAAACTTGAAACACATTGTTTTCCTGACTATCTGTTAATATGTCATTAAGGTCACCTAACACTATTACTCTGTCGTCAGGATGATTCTCCTCTATGTACTGATCAAGTAAAATACTAGCATCATACCTTCTTGTTTCTTCATCCCACTCATCGCTTAAATCCAATTCTTGGTCTCCGCAACATTTAAAATGATTATTGATGATTACATAATGTCCTCCATTATAGTTCATCTCCATTACCAATGGTCTACGTGGAAACTCACGACTATTGTTAGTGTAAATTTCGAAAATGGCTAGATCCTCAAATAAATCTGCTTTGTAAATATATGCCAGTGAAATATATTGGTTATAGCCATAAGTGCCTTCCCAGCCATCAAGACTGTCAATTAATTGACCAAACATATCATAATCCTCAAGTTCCTGAATAGCAATGATATCTGCGTCCATTTGCTCAATAATTTGCCTCACATAATTTACAGTTGCCTGTCCTCTTTTTGGAAAATGTTCAATATTCCATGTTACTACCTCAAGTGTAGTATCAGTACCAAATTCCAAATCTTCAAATTGTGCCAACAAATGAGAACTACTCATTAATATCAAAGCCGCTACTATTATCTTCTTTACCATTATGGTTTCTTTTTCTTACTTATTTCTATTATTAAAATGTTCCAAAACCTCAGCCAGCGCAATTTTAAACCATTCTGTGTATTCATTAGGATTGACTTTTACGTCGTCGTCCAACCAATTCAATTCAACATACTTCCACGATGCAACTTCTTCAGGGTTTATCTTTGGTTGATTGTTTGAACTCCCAACAAATACATGGTCAAACTCATGCTCAATAAGTCCTTGACCCACATTGGCTTTGTAAACGAAAGAGAATGCTTCTTCAAAATCACAATCAAAGCCCATTTCTTCAATTATCCTTCGATGCGCCGCTTCATCAGTGGTTTCGCCATCACGAGGATGACTACATACAGTATTTGTCCATAAACCCGGTGAATGGTATTTATGAAGTGCTCTTTGCTGTAACATAAGTTTACCCTCACCATTAAAAATAAATACAGAGAAAGCACGATGTAAAATGGCTTTTTCGTGGGCTTCCATTTTTTCCATCAGGCCAATTGGAGTATCATTATTGTTTACAAGAATTACTTTTTCTTCTGCCATTAAATACTATTTTTACAACTTGCAAACCTACAAAAAAGCAGTGAAAGCATGAGTGAGAAAATTTATTTTAAAGAAATACAAACCTTTAATAAAGTTTTACCAAGAGCAATATTGATATTGCTAACTTCAGTATGGATATTTGCTTTGATTTGGCAAATTTATTTTGAAAAACCAATTGGCCCTTACCCTGTCAATAATCTTGGATTAATTCTTATCGGCATCATACTATTAAGTCCTCTTGTATTGATGATGTTTCTAAGAATGGAAACTCAAATAAGACGTGAGGGTATTTTTTACAAACTCAAACCTTTGGAGTTTTCGTGGCATAAAATTTTGATATCAGACATAGAAAGTTTCGAATTAATTACTAATAAATCTAAAAATAAAACTCAGATTAAGGTAAAACTTAAAAACAAAAAGACTATTTCCATAAACACAAAGCAAGGAAAGAAACTTGTATCTGCCTTAAATAAAGTGAATTAAGTTATCAGATAAATCCTCTTAATAAATAATTCAAAAAAAATACCCAAAAACACTTGACAAAATAAAATAACATCTTATCTTTGACCGACCGTTCAGTCATAAAATAATAAGATGCCAAGAACAGAAGAGCAATTCGAAAAAATCAGGATTACCAGACGTAATCACATTATGGATGCGGCTCTGCACATTTTTTCAGAGAAGGGATTTGCGGCAGCCTCAATAAATATGATTGCTAAACGAGCAGGCGTTTCCAAAGGACTTATTTACAACTATTTTGAGAGCAAGGAAGACTTGATTAAAACAATACTAATTAATGGGTTTGATGAATTTTTTGCTGTTTTCGATACCAATGAAGACGGCATACTATCGGAAGAAGAATTCAAATTTTTTATTAATCAGACTTTTGACATCCTTAAGTCTAACATTCCATTTTGGAGAATTTATTTTGCTATAATGTTACAAGCAGACGTACTTAAACTGATTGAGAATGAATTAATGGAACTTTTAATGCCAATCTTTACAACATTTGAATCTTATTACAGAAAAAAGGGAGTTGAAAACCCTATGGCATATGCTCGCTTAGTAGGCGCCATGCTGGACGGAATTAGTTTAAATTACATAATGGAACCAGAAAGTTTTCCATTGGAAGAAGTAAAAAATATATTTATCAGTAAATTTATTTAATTAATTAACAATGAATACTTTAAAAACATTTTTAGTTTTAATATCGATTGCATTATTCATAACTCCTTCTGCACATTCGCAAGAGTTAACAGCTAAGGATATTATCATAAAAGCAGACGAAAAGAATAGAGGTGAATCCATGAAAGGAACCATGTCGATGACAATTGTAAGGCCAAAATGGGAAAGAACAATTGTTATGAAAAACTGGTCGAAAGGCGATGAGAATTTTATGATTTACATTACCGAGCCTGCAAAAGAAAAAGGTCAGGTATTTTTAAAGGTGGGTAAAGAAATGTGGAATTATGTTCCAACTATCTCACGTATGATTAAAATCCCCCCATCAATGATGATGCAGTCATGGATGGGATCAGATTTTACAAATGATGATCTTGTAAAACAGTCATCCATAGTAGTTGATTACACACATAAACTTCTTGGTGAAGAAGAAGTCAGGGGACAAAACTGCTACATTCTTGAACTTATTCCCTTACCAGATGCTCCGGTTGTTTGGGGTAAAATAAAGTCCTGGATTACCACAGATGGTTTTAACCTGTGGAAAACTGAGTATTTCGATGAGGATGGCTTTTTAATTAATGTTGAAAATGGCTACAACTTGAAAAAAATGAGTGACAGAATTATTCCAACTAAAATTGAAATGATTCCTGCTGATGAGGAAGGCAAAAAAACAGTATTGGAGTTTCTTGAACTTGAGTACAATATTGATATTGATGATAGTTTTTTCAGCAAACAGAATATGAAGAAGGTTAGATAAAGGCATTAAGATACAAGAGTCAGGATTTAATAAAAAGAACTAAAAAAGGATAAGCAGCGATGTTCAAATTCATAAAAATAGCATGGCGAAATCTTTGGCGCAACACACGCCGAACGCTGATAACTTCAGCCTCAGTATTTTTTGGAGTGTTCTTTGCCATTTTCATGACCTCAGTCCAAAAGGGATCTTTTGAGAATATGATTGGCAATATGGCCAGATTCTATTCAGGATATATTCAGATTCAACAAACAGATTTTAAAGAGAATCCGGGTGTAAACAATAGTTTCCAGATATCACAACAATTTGAGGAAAGAATAAACACCAATAAGAAAATTACTTCATCAGCAAGCCGGATTCAAACTTTTGCCCTTGCTTCTAATGAAACTACTAGTTTTCCCGCCATTATTTTCGGTGCTAATCCGGAAGATGAAAATTCCATATCCCAACTAAGTAAACATGTTGAAGAAGGTGAATACCTAAAAAGTGGATCAAAAGATTTAATGATTGGAAAAGTTTTAGCCAACAATCTTAATTTAAATGTTGGAGACTCATTAATTCTACTTGGACAAGGATATCATGGTGTTACAGCAGTAGGGATTTACAAGGTGGTTGCTTTACTTGACTTCCCCCTACCCGACCTCAACAAACAAATTATTTACATGGATCTGGCTAATTGCCAGGAGTTTGTTTCCATACAAGGTAAAATAACATCTAAAGTAATAATGGTAGAAAATACTGATGATGTTAATAAAGTGATTAGCGATCTTGAATCAGATGCCAGCAATGACATAGTGATTTACTCATGGAAAGATCTAATGCCTGAGATACTAAATCTAATTGAAGGGAAGGAAGCAAGTGGTGCTATGGTAAAGTCCCTTTTATTCATGATAATTGGTTTTGGAGTTTGGGCAACAATTATGATGATGATGCATGAAAGAAAAAGGGAATTAGGAGTAATGATTGCCATAGGATTTCAAAAAGGAAAATTGCTATTTATGATGCTCATTGAATCTTTTTTAATCGGAATTATTGGAATAATATCCGGACTAGTAGTTAGTTATCCAATTATGTGGTATATGTTCAAAAATCCAATTATCCTAACAGGTGAAATGGCTGAAACTTATAAGAATATGGGATTTGAACCTAAAATTTCATTTAGTATTAACCCGGAAATATTCTACAATCCGGCCATTTCAATAATGATAATATTTATGTTAGTGTCGCTGTACCAAATTTATTATGTGGCAAAATTAAAAGTAGTTGATTCGTTAAAAGCATAAAAAAAAAAAAGAATAAATTTAAAATGAAGAATGTAATAATAGCATGGAGAAATCTTTGGCGTAAGCCCTGGAGGACAGTGATTACAAGTGGATCAATATTTTTTGGAGTACTGCTTTCAGCCTTTATGACATCGATGCAATATGGTTCATACGAAGCCATGATTAGTAATGTGGTAAAGTTTTATTCGGGATATATGCAGATATTTACTGAAGAGTACCATGAAAACAAAACCATTAACAACACCTTTATTCTCAATGATTCTCTGAAATCGATTATCGACAACGAGAAAGGAATTACACATTATACCCCTAGACTTGAATATTTTTCTCTGGCATCATCAAATGAAATTACTAAAGGAAGTGTTGTAATTGGCGTTGATCCGGAAGGCGAGAATAAAGTAACAGGATTAAAAAAATGGGTAAAACAAGGTTCTTATTTCGACGAAAATTCTGATGGTGTATTGGTTGCTATTGAACTGGCTAAATATTTGAAAGTTGATGTTGGAGACACCATTGTTCTCTACGGACAAGGATATCATGGTGTTATGGCAGCAGCTGTTTATCCCGTGGCAGGAATACTAGAATTTCCATCACCAGAACTTAACAAACAATTTATTTACATGACTTTACAATCATGTCAGGAATTATTTTCAGCACCAGATCGACTTAGTTCTGTCGTTCTAATGGTTGAAGACAACTATCATTTACCTGCCACTTTAAAGCATCTAAAAAAAGATATTAAAACACCATTTATGGTGATGTCGTGGCAGGAATTGCAACCTGAACTTGTACAAATGATTGATGGTGACAAAGCTGGTGGTTTATTTATGAAGTCGCTACTTTACATAATTATTACGTCTGGAATCCTTGGCACTATTCTGATGATGGTAAGTGAGCGTAAACGTGAACTTGGTGTTATGATTGCCATAGGAATGCAAAGAGCAAGATTGGGAACAATACTTTTCTTTGAAACTTTTTTCATTGGAGTAATTGGTGCCATTGCAGGGATTTTCGTAAGCATTCCACTCACCTATTGGTATTATTTAAATCCAATCCCTTTAACTGGCGATGCTGCTAAAACGATGATTGACATGGGGATCGAACCCTTTATGTATTTCTCCATTCAACCAGACGTTTATTACATTCAAGCACTTGTGGTATTTATTATCACTATGATAATTTCAATATATCCAATAATAAAATCCTTTACACTTCAACTTACTTCAGCACTTAGAAGTTAAGATTTAGGTGAGAATAATGACAATAAAGATAACAACGACAATAATTAATACATAAAACATAAAAAAATGCTAATATCAATATCATGGCGGAATATCTGGAGAAACAAAGTAAGGAGCCTGGTAATCATATTCTCAGTAGCATTGGGAATATTTTCAGGGGTTATTGCTGGTGCATTCTTCAAAGGTATGGCCGACCAAAGAATACAAAAGGTGACAAAAACAGAATTGTCCTATGTACAAATCCACAATCCGGGATTTGAACAAACCTCTGACTTTGCTAACTTTATCAGTAATGCAAAAGAAATACAGGATAAAGTATCTAAAATTCCAAATGTAATAGGAGTTAGCAGAAGGATATCGATTCAATCTATGGCTGCTTCTGCTGAAACTGCTTCGGGTGTTTTAATTTCAGGTATTTTTCCGGAAGAAGAAAAAAATGTCACTAACATCAGTAGTAAACTAATTGAGGGTGAGTATTTTGAAGGCATATCCCGAAATCCAGTTGTCATCGGTAAAAAACTTGCTGAAAAACTTAATGTAAGAGTTAGGTCGAAGATAATAATTACCATACAGGATATGGATAATAATATCACTTCTGGGGCTTTCAGAGTAGCAGGTATTTACTCTACAAATAACAATATGTTTGATGAGTCCAATATTTTTGTACGATTTACCGATATCCAGAAACTAACCGATTTCCCAGAAAATGCAGCACACGAAATTGCAATAAACATTAATGACAATGAAAATCTTGCGACAATTTTTTCTGAAGTAGAAAACATCACCACCAACAAACTTGATGTAAAAACTTGGAAAGAACTAAGTCCTGAAATGAATTACCTTACTGAAGCCATGGATATGTATATGTACATTTTCATAATCATTATACTAATGGCTTTGTTATTTGGTATTATCAATACTATGCTTATGGTTGTGATGGAACGTACCAAAGAAATAGGGATGCTTATGGCAATCGGTATGAATAAAGGTAAAGTGTTTTCTATGATTGTACTGGAATCTGTATTATTGTCCTTAACAGGTGGAGTAGTAGGGATTATTATTGGAGCAGTAAGTTCAAAGTATGGCGAGTCGCACCCAATTGATCTTAGCATGTGGGCTCAAGGTTATGAGCAACTAGGTTACGACGCTTTCGTGTACACAAAACTTGATCCCAATATGCTTGTAAACGTAACTGTTTTAGTGATTATTACAGGTGTTATAGCGGCTATTTATCCAGCCTACAAAGCACTTAAGAATGATCCGGCTGATGCGCTGAGGATGGAGTAGTTTAGTCATTGGTCATTGGTTATTGGTCATTGGTTATTGGTCATTGGTTATTAGTTATTAGAAATAAATTGAAGAAAATATAAAATATAATAAAATGAATGTTATTGAAATTAAAGGTCTTACAAAAATTTACAACAGCAGTGAAGTTGTAGTAAAAGCCGTAAACGGAATTGACATAGATTTTAAAGAAGGTGAATTTACCGCAGTTGTTGGTCCATCAGGATCGGGAAAAACTACCTTTTTAAATATGTTGGGGGGACTTGACCGACCAACTGAAGGCAACGTTAAAATAGGTGGAGTTGATATTTGGAATTTAAGTTCACGCAAACTCATCGACTTCAGAATGAATAATATTGGATTTGTATTCCAATCATACAACCTGATACCTGTACTCACTGCAGGCGAAAATGTTGAGTTTATTATGCAGCTTCAGGGAAAATCTAAAAAGGAGCGTGAACAACGAACTAAGGAACTACTGGAGGCAGTAGGAATTGGAGACCGCATTAAAAGCCGTCCTTCAAAACTCTCTGGTGGACAGCAGCAAAGAGTTGCTGTGGCAAGGGCTATGGCCTCAAAACCAGAATTCATTCTGGCCGATGAGCCTACAGCAAATCTTGACTCTAAGGCCACTAGTGGTTTGCTTGAACTTATGTCAGAGATGAATAAAAAGTTCAAAACCACATTTATTTTCGCTACTCACGACCAACGAGTAATGGACAGAGCCCGTAGGATAGTTACTATCGAAGATGGCAAGATTTTAAGTGATGAATATTTTGATAGAGATTAGAATCCAAGGTGCTTAATAAACATGAAAAGAATACTTAGTTTAATATTAATAGTATCAATATCATTGGTTTTTTCAATCAATGCATCGGCACAAAACAAATTGCGGATGACTGGGTTCATGGAATATCTTAACAACACCTGGATTCCAAGCGATACTTACCAAACTTTTGGTTTTACCGACTGGCAAAATCAATCAACAATCTACAACCGTTTTAACATTTGGTGGGCTCCTGTTGATAATCTGGAGTTTCATGTAGGCATGAGAAACAACTTTACCTTTGGTCCATTGGTAGCACAGTATAATAAACTTTTTGATTATTCTGAACTTGTAACCTACGATGATGGCTATCTTGATCTTACCTGGAAAATCTCAAGTGACAATTCCAACGTACTTTATACCAATCTCGATAGGTTAAACATGAAGTGGACACTTGAAAAATTTGAGGTCACCGTTGGTCGACAAAGAATAAACTGGGGGACAAACCTCGTATGGAACCCTAACGACATCTTCAACGCTTTTAATTACTTTGATTTTAATTACTTAGAACGTCCAGGAAGTGATGCTATTTTGCTTGAGTATTACACTAGCGATTTTTCTTCGATTCAGTTGGCTGGAAAATTAAATTACCGACAAGAACTAGTCGACTCATTAACACTTGAAAAGAAATTAAGCCTTACTGCGGCTGCACTTTATAAATTCAACAAATGGAATTATGATTTTCAGTTTTTTGGAGGAATGATGCAAACAGATATTACTGCAGGCCTTGGCTGGTCAGGGAATATTGGAGGTGCAGGATTTACAGGAGAGGCTAGTTGGTTTAGAGATATCGATAATTTTGCTGATACCACGGGAGTAGTAATTGCCTCCATAAGTGCAAATTACATTTTCAAAAATCAGTTAATGATAAATATGTCTGTTATCTACAATAGTAATGGTTCTACCGATTATGCTTACAAAGACAGTCAAGGGGGATTAGGTTCTTTTTCAACCTTATTTTCCAGTAGTCTGAATGTAAAAAACCTTACGCCTTCCCGTTTCGATATTTTTGCACAACTTTCTTATCCGGCAACACCTCTTATTAATGTGAGCCTTTCAGGAATGCTTAACCCTTACGATAAATCATCGTACATTGGTCCTTCAGCCACTTTTAGTCTGACCGACAACATTAGCCTTATGCTTGTGGGACAGTTATTTCTAGGTGATACTTTAACTGAATTTGGTGATTTTGGACAGATGTATTTCATCGACCTCAAATGGTCCTTCTGATTTTTATATTTTTGCAGCAAAAATCAATTTGTATTAAATTATGGGTTTATCATTACGAAAAGCACGTTCATTTATAATACTTTTAAGCGGACTGGCAGCAGTTGTACTAAATCATAATCTGGACGGATACTCTGCAATGTTTGGCGTAACATTAGTTGTTGCGGCACTCACCAGCATCCTACACATATTTATTTATTTCGACAAACCCATGAATCAAAAACTTCTTATGGAGTTATTTCTGGATGGGTTTTCAGGAGTTACTATTTTTACATACACTGCCAGTGATGAAGGATTCTTCCTTACTGTATTTGCATTTTGGAGTTTTATTTACGGCCTATTCTATCTAACCAGTGGTCTTCTTGACAAAGAGAATAAATCTTTTCTACCATTTTACACCCTTGTTGGTTTGGTTATGATGGTATTTGGATATATGTCACTTCACTTTAATGATGAAAGTTTAGGCTCAGTAATTTATTTAATAGGATTTGCTTTAATAATTTATTCATCAGCAAAC
>Ga0164315_10004327_pt1 | contig 11023 bp, 10 predicted proteins | sample GuaBasSedimGuay6_FD_113737 | JGI IMG/M metagenome (GOLD analysis project Ga0164315, IMG submission 113737) | Subseafloor sediment microbial communities from Guaymas Basin, Gulf of California, Mexico - Guay6, Core 4569-2, 0-3 cm | ecosystem: Environmental > Aquatic > Marine > Hydrothermal vents...
ATCGTTGCTTTCTTTTTTTAGGTTAAAATGTTGACAGCCTGTCTGCTTTCAAATGGTTTTTAGCAGACAGGCTGTTATTTGTGAAGCGAAAAGTATTAAAATTTGATTTTATCCCCCGGCTACCAGGGGCAGAAGTTGAATTTTGGAGTTGTCCGGTATAGTTGTTTCAGCAAAATTCGGGCTTGAAACAAGCTTGCCGTTTAAGCGGACAACTGAACAGAATTCAACATTATCAAGGGTTTGTAAAAGAGATGCAATGGTCATGTTTTCAGACCATTGCATCTGTTTTACATCAACATCTATCACTTGTTATTCAACTCCATTCTTTTTTAAGACTTCCATTACTTCAGGAAAATCAATCCCCAGTCGTTTGACGGTTTTAACAGTCGGGATTCCATCCTGAGTCCATCCGCGCCGCTCGTAAACAGCATCTTTGAGCTTCTCATACTGTTCTTCTCTTTTTTGCCTTAAAGCAGCGACTTTGTCCTTTGAGCTCATCTCACTGATATCCAATTCATATTTTTCTTTGAGCTGCTCATCATACCTGTCTTTTCGTGATTCATATTCCTCCACGGTTACAGGCCCGACAGCTCTATATGGTACGGTATCATGCTCTCTTGTACCATAGCCCATTTTCAGGTTGAAGATTCTCTGGAAGTTATAAACACCCTCACTCATGGCAAGAAGATCATCAGGTCCCGATTTTCTGCCGGTAACAGCAGAAAAGAAATCAGCATACCAGCCCAGGTGCTTCGCAACCTTGGCGGGTTCCTGCGTATCTTTATTGTCTTCAGGAATAATATCATTCCAGGGAAGTTTGCAAAGACCGCAAAGGCCGAACCAGGTTCTGAACATGGGAAACCAGTGAAGGGCTTCTGCCTTGTCTTCAAATGTCGGCATAAAATTGTGAACCATATCAAGGAAGATAAGCCATGCCTCATCATGCTGGGGGCCCTTCAGGGCAAGTCCGTATCCTCCCTGCTGGGCTAAAGATTCCTTGGTCATGTATTCGGAAAATTCAAGCCCTTTGGATTCCATGCCAATGTCCTGCATAAAGGCCATATCAGCACCAAAGTCTTTTGCAAAGATTTTTTTCATTCTCCTGATACCTTTACCGACAATGGCGCCAAATCCTTCACCTCGTGCCATCTGGTGAATGATTTCCAGGGCGTTAAACCGGCTGCCAAAGCTTAGATCCATTCCATCAGTGTGGTCGGTTGTGACCAGTTTGTTCTCAAAACATTCCATGACAAATGCAATGGAAGTACCAACGGAAATAGTATCCAGGCCATATGCATCACAATAAAAATTAATTTCAAGGATGGTATGGGCGTCAAAAATACCCAGGCTGGAACCGCAGCCGGCAACTGTTTCATACTCAGGCCCGTCTACAAATACTTTTTGTCCCCTGTAAGGGCCGGTAAAGGGTGAAAAGTCCTTCACCCCGTGGGAGCAGGCAACGGTGCATCCCTTCCAGCAGCCATCAAATCCCTTGTCAAATATATGCTCATAAACCTCTTCACCAATGACACGGCTTTCAGGGTGTGAACCAAATTTGAAGTTATGGACCGGAAGGCAGTCATGATCATTCATAATGGGTACAAGGTGAGTGGTTCCAACCAGGGACATGCGATTCTGCTTGGGATCAAGTTCGCGAATTTCTTTTGCATGGGTTTTGGTGACAAGTTTAAGCCCTTCAAGATCAGCCGGGTTGTTGGATTTCATGGAAATAGCGCCGCATCTTGCCACAATGGCTTTTACTTTTTTATCGGCAAAAACAGTTCCGATGCCGCCGCGTCCGGCCTGTTTATACCTGACTCTTTTACGTCCGGCATCCCACCAGGAAAAATTCAGGCATCCAAAGAACGTGTTTTTGGCACCCGGACCTGCCGTTACAACGGAAACATTAACCGGTTTGTTTTCATCAAAATAGTGGGTTAAAACATCTGAAAGCTCATAGGAATCAGTGGGAAGATTTTTTGCTTCAAATATTTTGATGTTGTTTTCAATTCCATCAATGAAAATAATAGTATCTTCTTTTGCTTTGCCGTCAATCTGTATTACATCAAACCCGGAAAATTTTTTATAGGGTCCAAAATATCCGCCCACATTTGAGTCAATGGGTGCACCCGTCAAAGGAGAAATAGACGTTACAATACTTTTCCCTCCCCCGGGATATCCCGGGGTTCCACCTAAGGGACCCGATGAAATGCAGATGGCATTTTCAGGATCATTCCATTGGGTGTCGCCTGAAACTGCATTCCACATCAGCCAGAGATCATAGCCTTTCCCCCCGATAAATGTATTTTTTATCTTTTCTTCAATGGGGTTGATGATGATATCAGCTGCATCGAGGTTGATGCGAAGGGATTGATCGGCATACCCTTTTTTAATTTTTGCTTTTTCATAAGAGACAGATTGAATTTCTTTAAGATCGATTCGGCCCATTTTGTTACTCCTTAAGCTAAAATATCCTTATTTAATTTATTCTTTTTTTTATCGATTCATACCATATTTTATGATTCAAGTATATATATTTACATACGGCAGATTATGGTTTGAAATGGTTAGACCTTTATTATTATATCCACTATTGGATGTCAACCAGTGTGGAGAAATATTAAACTTGAGGCTAAATAGGTAAAAAAACTTGACTTTTTGTACTATTCATAGTTAATCAAAGCATTGAAAGGGTACAAATTATTGAAAAAAGGGTGTATAAATGATCATATTGGCCAATTTTTTTGAAGCCATAGCCGTTGTTTTAGATTATGCGCTGACGTTTTATATGTGGATCGTTGTTGCCGGTGCGGTTTTGTCCTGGGTGAGCCCTGATCCTTATAACCCTATTGTAAGGTTTATCAATATGGCAACCGAACCTGTTTTTTATCAAATCAGAAAGAGGCTTCCCGTGAGTTTCGGGGGACTTGATATATCTCCTGTTATAGTGATTTTAGCGATTATTTTTCTTCAGACATTTGTTGTGAACAGCCTTCACGGGCTGGCGCGCACAATCGTATAATGAAAAAAGGGGTATTCTTATGGGTATAACACCACTGGTTGTTAGACAAAAAGAGTTCACCACAAGATTCAGAGGGTTCGATGTTCAGGAAGTGGATTATTTTCTTGAAGATGTAACAAAAGAACTTGATAATTTGAATCATTCCATCCAAAGTCTTCACGAAGAAAATCACCGGCTGGACCTGGAGAATCAGGGCTATAAAAATAGAGAAAATTCTATGAAAAATGCCATGATACAGTCCCAGAAAGTTCTGGATCAGATGAAGGAAAATGCTCAAAAATCTTCACAGGTGATCATAGCCAACGCAGAAGTGGAAGCGGAGAAAATGTTAAACAGGGCGCATAAGAGGCTTTCACAACTGCATAGTGATATTATTGAGCTCAAGCGTCAACGGATTCAGCTTGAAATGCAAATCAGTGCGGTACTTGAATCTCATTCTAAAATGCTTGAGATGACAAAAGAAGAAAATAAGGTTGCGGACGAAACTGATTCTACCTTAAAATTTATCAGACAAGCATAACGTATCAATCGACATTAACGAAAAAAGGTATGGAAAATGGCTGAAATTGATGCTTTCTTTAAGCTGATGCATGAGCAGGGTGCTTCCGATCTCCACCTGGCCTCGGGCCAGCAACCGGCATTAAGACTTCATGGCGATATCGAGCGGATTAAATACGATACGCTGACCAGTGATAAACTGCGGGGACTTTTATATGAAATAACATCCCAGGAGAAGATTAAGATCTTTGAAGAATCCGGGGATGTGGACTTTGGTTATGAAATTCCGGGGCTTGCCAGGTACAGGGCCAATTATTTTATGCAAAAAAGCGGTATCTCGGCTGTTTTTCGTGAGATCCCTTCGGAAATATTGACAGCAGAACAACTGGGGCTTCCGCCTGTTATTTCAAAACTGGCTGATCTTCCAAGGGGACTTGTTCTGGTCACAGGGCCAACAGGGTCAGGTAAATCAACGACTCTGGCCGCTATTATTGATCAGGCAAACCAGACTAGAAAAGATCATATTATCACTGTTGAAGATCCCATCGAGTTTGTACACAGAAGCCAGGGTTGTATTGTGAGCCACAGGGAAGTAGGATTGCATACACAGACGTTTTCATCGGCACTGAGAGGCGCGCTGCGTGAAGACCCTGACATTATTCTTGTGGGTGAGTTAAGGGATCTTGAAACGATTTCTCTTGCTGTAGAAGCGGCGTCCACAGGCCATCTCGTGTTTGGAACCCTGCATACCTCGAGTGCTGCCAAAACCGTTGACAGGATTATTGAAGTATTCCCCTCCACTGAACAGGCCCAGATACGGTCTACATTGTCTGATGGTCTGAGGGCAATCGTTGCCCAGGTACTGTTTAAAAGGGTGGATAAAAAGGGCAGATGTGCTGCCATGGAAATCCTTGTGGCAACGCCTGCAGTGCGAAATCTTATCCGGGAAGCCAAAACACATCAGATCCCCTCCATGATACAGACAGGAAAACAATACGGGATGCAATTGCTGGATGATGCGATTATGCAGTTATACCAAAAAGGATGGATCAGCCCTGATGAGGCATATGGGAAGGCAAATAACAAGTCTTTATTCAGGCCGTTCCTGAAGAATCCCCCGGCTGATTTTACAGAAGCGTAGCGCTTTTTTTAAAATTAAATGTAAGAGGAAGATGGTATGAAAAAACAGCAGATTGACCATATCCTTTCCAAAATGATGGACTCCCATAAGAATGTTTCGGATTTAAATTTTACGCCGGGTAAACCGTTGCAGGTTGAAAGTTCCGGTCAATTGGTCCCTGTGAAGATGGACCCGGATTTTAATATATTGACACCATTTCAAACGGAAATGGTTGCCTTGAATTTGATGAATAATAGTCGGAAATTAACCGAGACACTCATTCGAGAAGGATCTTGTGACCTTTCCTATCAACTGGGAGATAAAGCCCGGTTCAGAGTGAATATATTTTCAAGGTCAGGCAAGTATTCCATTGTATTAAGAAAACTTGAAACAAAAATTCCCACCATTGAGGAGTTGAATCTACCGCCCGCATTTCACACAATGGCAGAAGAGAGAAATGGTATTATTTTTGTCACCGGGGCTACAGGGTCAGGAAAATCAACATCCCTGGCAGCGCTGCTGGATAAGATTAATGAACAAAAGTCCGTACATGTCATTACCCTTGAAGATCCTATTGAATACCAGCACTCCCAGAAAAAATCCACCTTTAATCAGCGGGAACTGGGAGCTGATTTTGATACCTTTGCAAATGGTTTGAGAGCAGCTTTGCGTCAGGCACCGAAAGTAATCCTGGTGGGTGAAATGAGGGATCGAGAGACAGTAGAAATAGGCCTTTCCGCTGCTGAAACAGGTCACCTGGTTCTAACAACAATGCATACAGTTGACGCCGGACAAACCATTAATCGTGTTTTGGGGATGTTTTCCACTGAAGAAGAAAGACAGATCAGAATCCGTCTGGCAGATACCATCCGATGGGTTGTTTCCCAGAGATTATTACCCAAAAGCAGCGGTGGCAGGGTGGCAGCCTTTGAAATTATGGGATCTAATCTAAGGGTGAAAGATTCCATTCTCAATGGAGAATCCGAGGGCAAGACATTCAATGATATCATTACTGCGGGCAAAGCTCAGGATATGATCTCTTTTGACGAATATATTATTTCTCTCTATAAAAAAGGGCATATCAGCGAGGATATTGCTTCATCTTACGCATCAAGAAAGGATATTGTCGGAAGAGGACTTGATTCGATAAAAAGTGCCCGTGGTGAGACCACAACAAATATTGATTCATTGGAAATTGATCATGGATATCAAGGAAGTTAAGCTATGAATGTGACATGTCATAATTGTAAAACAAAACTCAATATTCCGGATCACAAGATTCCTGAAGACAGGGAGTCAACATTTAAATGCCCCAAATGCAAAGAAAGGGTAATAATCCCTGCTGTAAAACAGAAAAAAACCGTCAGGGAAGATAAAGAACAATCCTTTCAGCTTGCCTTTGAAGAACGATTAAATGCTCTTGTTTGTACTGATGATCATGATTTGAAACTCAAAGTGACTGGGACTGTTAAACAGATGGGGCTCAACACCGACGCTGCAGAAAATATCCGGGACGCTTTGAAAAAGCTTGAGTACCATATTTACCATCTGGTGGTTATTGATGATACCTTTGATCAGAATAATGGGGTTTTGGCACTCCTTGACAGGATGAATACCATTGATATGTCTTTGCGACGCAGGATCTGCCTTGTCTGGATCAGCAAACAATTTAATACCAGTGATAATATGGCGTCTTTGCATACCAGTGTGAACACGATTGTTCATATAAATGACACCCATCAGCTGGAACCACTTTTATCGAAGGCTTTAACAGAGCATAAAAATTTTTATACGGTCTACAGTGACTCCTTGAAACTGGCCGGTAAAGCATAAGAAAGGTGGTTGTAGAATTTTCTTATGATCCAGCAATGGTATGAACCCTTAAGTTTTTCTGAAGTTTTAAGAAGAACCTTCTCTTTTTTAAATATTGCAGTTTTTATCATTACAGCTGTCTTTGTCTTTTCTGAATTCAGGTTTGACTGGTTTGAGAATCTTGTCGGTTCCTATCTTGTCTCAACAAATGAGTCCCGTCCTGAAACAGGGGCTGTCTGGGAGACGGGGAAACAAACTGCCAGTGCCCATGAGTACTTAAATAAGATTATCAGTAAAAAAGAGGATACCCGTCATAGTGTTCATCAGGCCCAAACGTTTTTAGATCTTGCCGCAGGTATTCTGCCGGGTCAGTGGGTTACCTTGGAGAAACAACAGTTTAAAAAACTTTATCTGACGCTTGAAAAAACCATTGCCTTGAAAATAATCGAACCGTCACAATTGGTATGGTTGCTGAATGGCAGCTCTCTGGACAGGATTTTCTGTGAAGGCATCAAAGGAGGAATTAAACTATATTTTATTGATTCTGAAAACAGGGTGGTTAAACAGATTGATCTTGAAAAAGAAGATATCCTTGAGATAGAAAGCGGCGGGAAAGCAGTTCCAGGGGAACTTGCGGACATGGATGGATTTTTGGGGCGTATATATCCGGCACAAGTTTTTTTTGACGCCCTGTTTAAACTGCCTGTTGATATTATTCCTGATTTAATGGTGGACCCTGAAAGTTTGTTGAACCAGGATGGAAAGATTATTCATGTTGGTATCTGGAATGAAGCCCAAAACGGCTATATTAAACTTGGGTTTGAATTTGAAGAAAAAAACAGCAGACAGGTTGTTTTTATAAAGGGCCGTGAATGGGCGGTGTGGCAACTGAGCCTGAATCTTAAGGAAGATGTGAATTGACGTTTTTTTTAAGACTCATAAAGTTTGTTCGATTCTGCCTGTTCTTTGGGTTGGTTCTTGCTTCCATCGGGGCCCTTTGCGGGATGTTTCTGGTATTTTATGCGGCTAAGGATCTTCCAAAACTTCCCTCTCCTTTAAGCCGGATTATTGAAAGACCGCAAACCCAGATCTTTTCTTCAAACGGGCAGGTACTGATCACCCTTGGCGTTAGAAAAACCATTCCGTTGAATATGGTATCCCAGGAATTTATCAACGCGATTCTTGCAACAGAAGATCACCTTTTTTTTGAACATCATGGAATTAATAAGCTTCGAACCTTAAAAGCACTTTATATTACACTTTTTAAGTCGGGAAAGGTTCAGGGTGCTTCTACCATAACTCAGCAGCTTGCAAAAAATTTATTTTTCAGTTTTGAAAAAACATATCAGCGAAAATTCAAAGAACTGCTTGTGGCATTACAGATTGAAGTTTCCAATACAAAATCAGAAATTCTGCATGCCTATATCAACCAGATTCATTTTGGTGCAGGTGCCCAGGGGGTTGAAAAAGCAGCAAGGGTATTTTTTGGCAAATCCGCGCTTGATTTAAATCTGGCTGAGGCATCACTTCTTGCAGGACTGCCCAAATCTCCTACGCATTATAATCCGTACAGGCACTATGACCGGGCGATAAAAAGGCGCAGGATAGTCTTAAAAAGAATGGCACAAGTCGGGTTTATATCAGACCTTGAAGCGCAGCAGGCCATGTTGAGCAGGCCCGTACTTCATTATGAACAATCTGACTCAAGGACGGGGAGTTATTTTTTAGATGCACTGATAAATGATCTGATCTTAAAATATGGGGAAGATGTTGTTTACCATGGCGGTATCAAAGTCTTTGCCACTATTGATACAAGACTGCAGTCTTATGCCCGTGAATCCCTAAAAAAGGGTCTTGAAAGGCTTGATACCATGATGGGTATCCATCAGGAAAGAGAAGACCATCCCCAGGGAGCGCTGGTGGCCATTGATACCGGGTCCGGGGCAGTGAAAGCCCTGGTCGGGGGGCGAGATTACTACAAAAGTGAATTCAACAGGGCCATGAACAGCAGAAGACAACCTGGAAGTGGTTTTAAACCCTTTCTTTATTATTCGGCATTTAAAAATCTAGGATTCCATCCTGCTACCATCATGACGGATAAACCTGTTATCATACCGGTTAAAGGAACAAAAGACTGGGAACCAAAGAATTTTAACAAGACTTTTTCAGGCGATATGATTTTAAAAAAAGCGCTGATCAACTCTGTTAATACCATTGCAGCACAGATTGTTGAAAAAACCGGCCCGGAGGCGGTTAACGCAATAGCAAAAACCTGTGGGATAAAAAGCCCTTTAAAAGATGTATACTCTGTAGCGCTGGGAACATCAAACGTGACTCCCTTTGAAATGGCTTCCTCATATACGGTTTTTGCAAACCTTGGAGTTCTGCATGAACCCTTTTTTTTCTGGCGGGTGGAAGATGCTTTCGGTCGTATTATATTTGAACATATTGTTCAGGAAAAACGAGTGCTTGAACCCTCCATCACCTATCAGGTAGTCGACATGATGAAATCCGTCATTGAAACGGGGTCCGGAAGGTCCATCCGGCAGGTGGGATTCCATCGGCCTGCTGCCGGGAAGACAGGCACCACGGACAGTTATAATGATGCCTGGTTTACGGGGTTTACGCCGACGCTTTGCACATCTGTCTGGACTGGTTTTGATAAAAAAAGAAATCTGGTTGATGCCAATAGGGTGGGGATCACCGGAGGGAAAGGTGCGGCACCCATCTGGGCCGATTTTATGATAAATGCCCTTGGATCAGAGCCAGAAAGGGATTTTCCTGTTCCGGATGATATCCGGTTTGAAACTGTGGATACGACGACAGGATGCAACCCGGAAGAGGACAATGAGACAATAGAGGTTTTGAAAGTACCATTAAAGCCTGATCAGAAGTTGTGCAAGGAAGGAGAATTTTGATCTGGGTTCTAAGAAATGTGGGAATACATCTGTGGTTCACCATGCTTATTGCCCTGCCATTGAGTTTTTATATACTGCCCGGGCTGACAAAGCTCTTTCCCGGGATCAGTTCGATAACTACAGGGCTTGTGACGATTATAGGCAGTGGTGTGGTGATTGGCTTTTTAATGGATACAATGGCCAAAAAAACTGTGGCAGGCCTGATTAAAGAGGGACAGGCATGGGAAAGGTCAGGGATTCTTAATAAAGCAGAAAAAAATTATATAAAAGCATTAAGGATATATGATACCTTTTTACTCTGGCCGTTTTCCGCCCAAAAGACAGCCCGGGTTATATCCGGTGCTATTGCGAAGTTTGAATTAAATTCTTTTGTTGAGAATAAAAATTTTAAACTGGGAACGGCCGTTTATCTGAAGATGAACCCTGGGGACGAGGATATCGCCCGGCTCTGGCTTGGAAAACTTCGACGATCAACCTTTGTAACATCCCTTGAGCAGGAAGTATTATCTATCCTTGCTGAAAAATATTATAATAATAAACGTTTGTGCGTTTTAATGATTGATATTTTTCTCAGCCTGGACAGAAGGGATTTTTTTGCAAAAAAACTCTATCAGCAGGGTCTGAATGATTCTGAGCTTAAAAAGAAATATTCAAAGAGAATTGAAGATCTGATCGGAAGTCCTGATGAATTTATCCAACAGGAAGTATCCTTTATAAAATCTGTAAAAAAACGTAAGAAAGAAATGGGGATTGGGAAAAAGATTCAAGCCATTTTGCTCAAATGTCTTTCTTGCTTGAAAGGTTCATGGATGTTTACAGGATCGGTTTTGAGCTTTTTTATTTTATCTGCGGGCAAAGGATATAATTATATAAAAGAACATGAAAAAGCGCAATTTTATTTAAAGACGGCCATCCTTTCAATGATTTCAATCTGGCTTTTATTTTTCATGGCCAATACTCTCTCGCATATTTTAAAATTCAAAGCAGTTGAAAAAAAGGAAGTAAAAATCCAAATTCAGGTACCCAAACCGTTTACAATCCAGGTAGCAGCATATCTAAAGCAGAAACATGCTGCCGGATATGTTGATGTTTTAAAGAAAAAAGGGATTGATGCCATCGTTAAAAAAGTGGTGGGTGGCGGAAAGACATGGTTTGTGGTCCGGGTTTCTGAATTTACTGATAAGAAAAGTGCTGCAGCTTACGGTCAAAAATTAAAGCAGCAGCAGATTATTGATGATTTTTTTGTTAATAACAAATAAATTTTTTAATAGAAAATTACTGATTGAACATGCGGATAATCCATCTGGAAAGAGTCCTTAAATTCAATTCAAAAATTAAAAAGATTTGACAGTCAAAGCCGTATATGACCATACTTTGATTAAATTTAAGATCAAATATATTTTAAAAAAAGGAGAAAAAATATGATTATTATTTCTAATGTCACCTATCCACCTGAAAGCACAAAAGAAATTGCAAAACGATATCTGAAGGCACCTGTCCTGCCGGCGTATATCAATAAAAAAGGACCCTATATTTCAGCCAGCAGAACCGATGGTATGAATTCAATCACCTATTATGAACTGGAAAATAACAGGCTTGCAGAAGGCTTACAGGCTATTGCTGAAAGTTTGGCTAACTATTTTGGCGTCCCCG
>Ga0164315_10004328_pt1 | contig 11021 bp, 5 predicted proteins | sample GuaBasSedimGuay6_FD_113737 | JGI IMG/M metagenome (GOLD analysis project Ga0164315, IMG submission 113737) | Subseafloor sediment microbial communities from Guaymas Basin, Gulf of California, Mexico - Guay6, Core 4569-2, 0-3 cm | ecosystem: Environmental > Aquatic > Marine > Hydrothermal vents >...
AGTGGACCAGGATACATTGACGCAACCTATGTGAAATCATGGTCGTATTTCTTCTCGGCTTTAAAAAGGATAAATCAAAAACATAGCATTTCAATAAATTTAATAGGCGCACCACAGGAACATGGACAAAGAACCATAAAACTTTCGGAAGAAGAGGTAGGAGTTCATGGGAATAAATTTAACAAAGACTGGGGCAATTTAAATGGCCAGCAAAAAAACGCATCTCTAAATTTCTACCATAAACCTTTTTTTACATTTAAACATGAATACAAAATTTCCAAATTAAGTATACTTTCCACAACCGCTTATTTTTCTGCCGGATACGGAGGGGGCAGATGGTCAGAAAGTTTTAATTATTCCCCATCAATTTTTTACTATCGCACCTTTTCGGGACAAATAGACTGGGAAAGTATTTATGAAAACAATGCTACCCATGAAGGAAACTATACCCTGGAAAATGGCGAAACAGTAAGTGGCTACTCTATGAATGTTCAAACAAATTTTCTGGCAAGTCATATTCAAACCGGCCTCATATCAAACTTTGAATATAAAATAAATGAAAGGCTCAAATTTAAAACAGGTATTCACTTTCGTTACTTCAATTCTTTTTTAAGGGAAGAGATAAAGGACCTGCTTGGTGGTAATTTCTTTATTGAAAACTATGCCTGGTCATTGGCTGGTGTTGCAGGAAGGGATCAGATAAAAACTATTGGTGACATTATCAGGGTTGACAATAACTCAAAGATTTTTTTCGCCAATACATACGCCCAGTTAACTTATAATTCCCGAAAAATAAATTCGTATTTATCTGCTAATATTAGCAATAACTGGTATCAACGAATAGACCGTTTCAACTATATCGACAATACAAAAAGTGAAATTGTGATAAAACCAGGCTTTGACATTAGGGCAGGGATAACCTATAAACCTCTAATTGGAAATAATATTTATTTGAATGCAGCATATATATCAAGAGCACCCTACTTTAAGTATGTATTTGGGAATTTCACAAATGTTGTGGTTAAAGATCTGAAAAATGAGACTGTTAAAATTATTGAGATTGGATACAAACTTAAGAAGCCCATAATAAACTTTAATTTAAGTGCATATTATACAATAAGGGGAAATGTTTCATTTCTTTCGAACGAATATGTTCAACTTGAAGACAACACACAAACGCGGTCAATGATAAATGGTCTTAATTCGATTCATAAAGGAATTGAATCGGAACTACAATTCAACATCAGAAGAAATTTTAAATTAGGCGGATGGTTGTCACTCGGCGATTTCAAATGGCAAAATGACGTTAGTGCAAGTCTAATTAATGATTATAATGTAGTTGTTGACACCATTAATGTTTACGCCAAGGGTTTGTTTATTGGAGGTACAGCCCAACAACAATTTGGAGCATTCACTGAATTTTCATTATTAAGGACTTTTAATATAAGGTTTGAATGGCTTTATTACAATCATCTTTATTCTCATTTTGATCCTACTCAGCGACAGGATCCCGATGATCGTGCTCAAGCCTACCAGTTACCAGATTATGGAATAGCAAACATTTTTGTTGGAATACCATTCACTGTTGGTGACAATTTTGGGAATCTACAAATAAATGCCTATAACCTTTTCAATAAGTCTTATATTGTAAAAGGAGAAGATGGGATAAATCATGATATTGAAACGTTTAGGGGATTTTGGTCATTTAGCAGAAACATTACTTTTAGTGTCAAATTCAACTTTTAACTTATTTAGAATAATAATAAAAACACAAAGTTTTCAACAAATTATAATTTATAATTATATGAATATCTGCAATTTACAATTTAGGCATTGATATGGTTAATTAATTAACAAATACTTACTATTGAATGTATAAATAATATTTTAGCTTTGCTTAACATTTTTAAAAACCAAAAATTATTTTAGCTTATGAAAAGAGGAAATTTACTTTTAACAATCCTGGCTAGTCTGCTATTTGCTAGTATGTCTTTTGCTCAGGGAACCGTTGTTGGTATTGTTACAGATGCAACATATGGCGAAACCCTTATTGGTTCAACCATTCTTGTAAAAGGGTCAACAGTAGGAACAACTACAGACATTAATGGTAATTTCAGCCTTAGTTTAGATGCCGGATCACATACACTAGTTGTAAGTTATGTTGGATATGAAACTTCAGAGGTTGATGTTAGTGTTAAGGATGGCGAAACAATTAGAATGAATAAGGTGAAACTAAAGCCTACTTCTACTCTTCTTGAAGGTGTTAACATTATTGCCGACAGGGCAAAGGAAAGAGAAACTCCGGTTGCTGTTTCTAATGTTTCTAAAGCCGACATTCAGGAAAAACTAGGTTCACAGGACCTTCCTATGATTATGAACTCAACTCCTAGTGTTTATGCAACTGCCCAGGGAGGTGGTGCCGGTGATGCAAGGATAAATGTTCGTGGTTTCAATCAGAGAAACGTTGCCATTATGATTAATGGTGTACCGATCAACGATATGGAAAATGGTTGGGTTTATTGGTCAAACTGGGACGGTGTTGCAGACGCGACTTCATCAATTCAGATGCAACGTGGTTTGAGTGCTATTAATCTTGCTACTCCATCTGTTGGTGGAACAATGAATATTATTACTTCCCCTGCTGAAATGAAGGGTGGTGTTACTGGTAAATTTGAGGTTGGGTCTGGAAGTTTCTTCAAATCAACCATTACAGGTCACTCTGGACTAATTAACGAAAAATTTGCTGTAAGCGCAAGTGTTGTTCGCAAAGTAGGACAAGGAGTAATTGACAAGACATGGACTGATTCATGGGCATATTACTTAGGAATGAGTTATAATGTTAATAAAAACCACAGACTAGAGGCTTATGTTGTAGGTGCTCCTCAGCGTCACGGACAAAACCTTTATAAACAAAATGTTGCAGCATATGATAATGAATATGCTAAAGAAATTGGAGCAGATAGCGCTGCAGCAAACATCACACAATCATCAAGGGGTCAATTATACAATGAGAACTGGAACGTTGTTAATGAATCATACACAGGTGAACAAAGTTGGAATCAAAAAAGTCCAAGAAGCAGATACGATAAGGGATTTATTAATGAAAGAGAAAACTTTTTCCATAAGCCAATTGCTAACTTAAACTGGTATGCACAATGGAATAAGAAAATCTCACAATTTACTACTGCTTATTATTCAGGCGGTAAAGGTGGTGGAACAGGTACTTATGGTAAAATTCAGTATGACTACGATCAGGAACCAACAAGAATTGCTGACTGGAATTCAACAATTGCTCATAACCAAGATCCTGAGTACACAAGAGAAGGTATCTTACGTAACTCTGTTAACAACCAATGGACAATTGGTGTTATCTCCAAAGTTAAGGTTGATTTTAACGATGCATTTAAAATGCAAGTTGGTATTGACTGGAGAACAGCAAAGATTGATCACTTCCGCGAAGTAAGAGACTTGCTAGGATTACAAGCATTCCATTGGGACGGAAATCAATTTGACTCAGAATCACAATACGCAAAAGGACTAGGTGATAAAATTGCTTATTACAATACTAATACTGTTGATTGGCTAGGTGGATTTGCCCAGGCTGAATATTCAAATGGTGTATGGTCTGCATATGGAACTTTAGGATACTCAATGGTTAAATACGGTTTTAACGACCATTTTGCAACACAAGATACACTTGCAAATGGCGATCCTGATGTAAATAGTGGAGAACTTAAATCTAAGTCAGACTGGATTGGTGGTGCTCAAATTAAAGGTGGTGTAAACTATAATATTTCAGAAACCTTTAACATATTTGCTAATGCAGGTTATGTAACTAAGGTACCTATTTTTGATAATGTTATTGATGATAGTGATGGTAGCGTTGCTCCAACAACTGAGAACGAGAAATTTATCTCTTATGAAATTGGTGCTGCTTATAAAGCTCTTGATAATAAATTAAACGTTGCCGCTAACTTTTATTACACAAATTGGAAAGACAGGACTTTCACACAATATGTGCAATTAACCCCTTCTGAATCAGGAATTGCATATATACTTGGTATGGATCAGCGTCATACAGGTTTTGAAATTGAAGCAAATTGGCGTCCGATTAGATTAATTGGAATTGGTATTGTAGGATCATTTGCTAAATGGAAATATCTTAATGATGTGGATGCAAGAATTAAGGATGAAGACAATAATGTAGTATTCGAAGATCATCTTTATACAAAAGATCTTTATGTAGGTGATGCACCTCAAACTCAGTTTGGTGGATCTCTAAGCATTTACCCAATTAAGGGCATGTTTATTCAATTTGCAGTGAGGTACAATGCAAATCATTATGCTGATTTTAATCCAACATCAAGGAATGATGAAACTGATAAAGCTCAGGTATGGAAAACTCCTTCATTTACTATTATGGATCTTCACTTTAGCTATGAACTTCCAATTAAAGGTAGAGTTGGTGTTGCAGTATTTGGACACGTATTTAACCTACTTGATAAAGTGTATGTACAGGATGCATTAGATAATAGTAATTATAATGGTTACTACGGTTATGATGGTGCGTTAACTCACACAGCTAACTCAGCTGAAGTATTCCTTGGTTTACCAAGAACATTTAATGCTGGTGTGACGATTTCATTCCACTAGAAAATATTTCTTTTACAAAAAGCCCTTTCAAATTGAAAGGGCTTTTTTTTTCTTCTTATTTTTGACAAAAACCACATAATGAAAAAACTTCTAATACTTCTATTAATCATTCCTGTTTTGTTTTCTTGTGATGAAGTTAATAAGTCAATGGAGAATGAAAAAGAACAAGCTTACCTTATAATTCTTTCTCTGGATGGATTTAGGTGGGATTATACAGAAAACGCCAACACTCCCACTTTTGATTCTTTGGCCAAACAAGGTGTGAGAGCAGAATCGCTTAAGCCAAGTTTCCCAACTAAAACATTTCCAAATCATTATAGCATTGCAACGGGTTTATATCCAGATCATCATGGTATTGTTTTAAACCGCTTTTATGCCACAGACCTTGGAAAGAATTACTCAATTAGCAAAAGGGAAACTATTATTGATGGTGATTTCTATGGCGGCACCCCTATGTGGAATGTTGCGGAAAGTCAAGGGATGAAAAGCGCTACACTTTTCTGGGTGGGTGCATCAGCTGATGTAAATGGAATGCACTCCTCTCACTGGAGTCTCTATGACGAAGAATTATCGAAATCAGGACGTATCGACTCAATCAGTAAATGGTTAAACTATGAGGATAATGAAAGACCTCAATTAATAATGTGGTATTATCACGAACCCGATGCCACTGGTCATCACTTTGGGCCAAACAGTCAGGAACGCATTAATATGGTAGAAGAAATGGATGCTTTTTTGAATGATTTCTTTATTGAGATGCGCAAACTCCCAATTTTCGATAATCTGAATTTTATTATTACTTCTGATCATGGAATGGCACAGTTATCCCCAGAGAAGGTAATAATTCTTGATGAAGTAGTTGACACAAGTGATTTTAAGTTCTGGGATGGAAGTAATCCTGTTATAAATTTTAAAGTAAAAGATGGTCGAATTGATAAAGTGCTAAATGATCTGGAATTAAATAAAGGTCACCTTTTGTTTTGGGAGCGTAATAAAATCCCGGAAGAACTTCACTATGGCCATAACATACGTACTCATGACATTACTGTCACTGTCGATTCAGGCTGGAGTATTTACTGGTCGTGGAAACAAGGTAATAGTTTAGGAACTCATGGATATCCAAATACATGCAAAGATATGCATGCAATTTTCTATGCTGCCGGTCCAGCCTTTAAAAATGATTACATTCAACAAACCTTTAACAATGTGGATATTTATCCTTTAGTTGGAGAAATTCTGGATCTAAAAATGCCTGATTCGGATGGGGAAATTGAGAATACAAAAGGAATGCTTAAGGGAAACTAGTTCCAAAGGTTCCTTTGAAAATAAATGATAAAGACGCAATAAATTATGAAATTAATTAAGATCCTTTCTCTAATTTTAATAATAGTTTTCAATCAGACTATTTTTGCACAAAGCAATCAACTTTCCTCTGGCCCAATGCCGGGATACAGCGAAATGAAAGAAGTTGCTATCTGGTTGCAAACAAATACACAGGCAGATGTATTTATTAAATACCGAATTAAAGGAACTAAAGTAGAATATCTTACTAATAAAGTTAAGACTGATAAAGCCACTGGATTTACTGCCCTTTTAATAGCAGACACAGTTGAACCAGGAAACACTTATGAGTATGACGTTTTTGTAAATGGGATCAAGGAGGTTTTAGCATTTGAAACAGTTTTTAAAACTCAAAAGTTATGGAAATGGAGAATGGATGCACCTGATTTTTCATTTTTAATGGGAAGTGGTGCTTATATTAATGAGGCAAAATATGATCGACCTGGAAAACCTTATGGTGGAGAATATGAAATATATAATGCAATGGCTGATGAAAAATCTGAATTCATGATTTGGCTTGGTGACAATATTTACCTCCGTGAACCCGACTGGAACTCATGGACAGGAATAATTCATCGTTATACTCAGGCACGACAAACTCCAGAGATGAGAGAATTCATGGCATCAACACATAACTATGCAATTCTTGACGACCATGATTTCGGTCCAAACGACAGCGATAGAAGTTTCTGGAATAAAAATCAAACGCTGAAAGCATTTGAACTTTTCTGGGCAAATCCATCCTATGGAGTTGGTGAGATAAAAGGAGCCGTTACATCATTCGAATATACCGACTGTGAATTCTTTTTATTGGATAATAGAAATTACCGTACTCCAAACAGAAGAAAGACAGGAGAAAAAACACAAATGGGTGAGCAGCAACTTCAATGGTTATTCGACAATTTATCATCTACCTATGCGCAATTTAAATTCGTGGTAATGGGAGGACAATTACTATCCACATCCGAAACTTACGAATCATACTCAAATTATGGCTTCCATGAAGAACGCCAAAGAATTATAGATTTTATTTATGCTGAAGAAATTAAAAATGTAGTTTTTTTGACTGGAGATGTCCATTTTTCAGAAGTTTCTGTATTAAGGGAAGAAGGAAAACCAATTATATGGGATATAACTTCATCACCTTTGAATAGTGGGTTTAACGACAATGCTATGGATCAAAAAAATACTTTAAGAATCCCCGAATCAGTAATTATGGAAAGGAATTACACCAAAATTAGTATTGTTGGGAATAGGAACAAAAGACAACTTCACATCGAATACTTTGATAGTTCGGGGGAACTAATCTATGAACTTGATATTGTGCCAGAGTTTTAGCGTGGATACTAAAACCGGCTGCTGCTTTGAACGTCCACGTTCAAAGTTAAAGTATTTAACACTAAATTTTTGAAATCTTATTTTGCAAAAGATGATCTGTAATGGTAAGAGCAGCCATGGCCTCCACTATTGGGACGGCCCTTGGAAGTACCGTTACATCATGACGTCCTTTACCTTTTAGGACAATAGGGTTTCCATCTTTATCAATGGTATTCTGATCCATCATAATTGTTGCTACAGGTTTAAAAGCTACTCTGAAATAAATGTCCTCACCATTTGAAATTCCACCCTGTATTCCACCTGATCTGTTTGTTGCTGTTGATATCCCTTCCTCTGAATTAATAAAAATATCATTGTGCTCACTTCCTTTCATAGATACTGAAGAAAAGCCGGAACCAATCTCAAAGCCCTTTACTGCATTTATACTCATCATTGCTTTGGCCAAATCAGCAGACAACTTATCGAAGACCGGCTCACCAATGCCAGCAGGCACACCCTCTACAACACAAAAAATAACGCCTCCCAGAGAGTCACCTTCAATTGCAGTTTTTTTAATGAGTTCAATCATTTGTGGCTCAATATCTTTATCTGGACATCTAAGGGGTGATATTTCTATATCGCTGAATTTATACTCTTTATAATTCTTTTTAGTGCTAATATTTCCTATTTGCTCAACATAAGCAGTAATGGCAATTTTATTTTTCGAGAGTAGAATATTCGCAAATGCTCCTCCCACTACCCTGGAAACAGTTTCTCTTGCAGAAGATCTGCCTCCTCCCCTATGATCTCTAATACCATACTTAGCCTCATATGTAAAGTCTGCGTGCGATGGCCTGAATACATCCTTCAAATGATTATAGTCCTTCGAATTAGAATCTCTATTCCTAACAATAAAACCAATTGGAGTTCCCAGACTTTTTCCATTAAAAATACCGGACAGGATTTCAAGTTTATCAGTTTCATTTCTGCTAGTTACATATTCAGACTGACCTGGTCTTCGTTTATCTAACTCATTCTGAATATATTCCAGATCTACTTTAATTCCTGCTGGGAAACCTTCAATCACTCCTCCCATAACAGGACCATGTGATTCTCCAAAACTTGTAATCTTCAATATTTTCCCAAAACTATTTCCTGACATTTTTGTTGCTTATAAGTATCCAATCTGTAACTTTGTAAAATTAATAATTATTTCAATTATAAAATTTAATTATGAAATTTCGTCCTTTAATTATCATATTTTTTGTCCTGGGCTTACTTATGGCTCAAGCCTGTAATACAAAAGTTAATACCATACCCTACTACCAATTTTCAGATGAATTCAAATCATATTGTCTGTTTCAGGTTGGAAGTAGTTGGGAATACCAAAGCAGTCTACTCGCTCAACCAGAGACTGTTGCAATAAATAACATACAGGAAAATATCTGGCAAAACACTTACCTCGAAGATTATAATTACGATGCCGCTGATATGTTTGTTGCGGAAAATGAAATTGGAATATCTATGATTGAATTAACTGCTGGCAGCAATTTAAACTCAACCAGTACTATGAATTCACAAATGTGGATGTTTTATAGTGATGGGGATTATAGACTAATGTTCGCACCTGAATATCCTTTGGGAGAAGAACAGTTACTCGGTGAACATGAAGGATATTATACTAATATTGAGATTCTACCAAACATGCAAATTGGTGAGAATACTTATTCCGATGTTTGGCATACCCAGGTAATAGATCATTTTGAGCAAGGTTTTGGTGATTTTGACTTTTATATTGCAAAATACCATGGATTGATTAAAATTCAGAACATTGTTAATAATGACACTATTACTCTTCAGTTGGTTAATTCTTCACTAGTTCAGTGAGAGGTTTTAATGGCCAATTTTTGATATGCAATTTAAGAGTACTTGTAAAAAAAGCCGCAATGCATATAACATCGCGGCTAATTATTTATCATTTTTTTAGAACCTAAATACTCTTAAGCATCTTAATCTTTGTTTTAATCTGCTCTATTTCCTTTTTAGCATCATCTATCTTTTTCTGGAATTCATCTTTAAAGGTATTTGACTTATTTGAAATTGAAAAGAATCCTATATTGTTTTCCCATAAAGTTACATCTTCCTGAATTTTCCTGATCTTATTATTAAGGAAACTTGTTTCTTTATAAATTACCCTTTCTGAATCAGGGGAATTTTTCATCAACTCCACCTTATCTTTAAAGTCTTCTTTGGTAAGATCCGACTTATTAATCTTCATTTTAGAAACAAGCTCATCAACTGCATTTCGATAGTCTGTATACAGTCTGTCCTTCTTATCAAAAGGCACAAAGCCTATTTCCATCCACAAACGTTGAAACTCCTTTAGGCCATCAATATTTTTCTTTCTATCGGCAACAGATTTAAAGGCTTTTATATCTTCAATGAGTTTCCTTTTCTTATCAAAGTTTTCCTTCTCCTCATTTTTCCTTCCTTTGAAATGCGCAGATTTCCTCTCAAAAAACTCATCACAAGAACTTCTGAATCTTTTCCAAATTTTATCAGAATTACGTCTTGGTACCGGCCCAATCTCTTTCCATTGCTTCTGAAGTTTGATAAGATCCTGTGTTATCTTCTTCCAGTCGTCACTATCCTTAATTCCTTCAGCCTCTAAACATAAACCTAACTTAAGATTATAATTATTCATCTGCTGGTCTTTTACTTCAGCAAAATAATTACGCTTACGGTCAAAGAAACCATTTAGATGTCCTCTGAAGGTTTCCCAAACTTCATCGTTATGTACTTTAGGAACCCTACCTATAGTTTTCCAAATACTAAACAAACCATTAACATTTGTAGTGCCATGATTCCAATCTTTAATGGATTTAAATTCATGTGAAACAAGTTCTTTTACCTGTTCAATTAATTCAAGTTTAGAGGCATAGTTTTTCTCCTGTGTCTCCTGAATAACTGAGTAATACTCTCTTCTTGTAGCATTTATCTTTTCTGTGGCAGCCTTAAACCTTTCCCAAAGTTCATCTTTCTTATCTCTTGGTACAGGACCTGTCTCACGGTATTCATCATGGTACTTTTGCAAAAGTTTAAAGGATCTTATAACAGAATCTTCCAAAAGTAAATCTTCTACTTTCTCACAAAGGTTAATCTTTATCTCCATATTCTTTTTGAGATCAAGATCACGGAGTTCTTTATTAATTCTTACTTTATCAAAAAATTTCTCCACCAGGAAGTGATAATTACGCCATAACTCACGTAATTCAGCAGCAGGAATCATTCCTATTTCTTTCCACTTTTCCTGAAGAAGTTTAAATTCATCATAGGTTTTCTTTAGTGTTTCCTCTGAATTAATCAGTTCCTTAAGTTCTTCTAATATTTTATGTTTGAGTTCAAGATTAACATGTTTCTGCTTCTCAAGTTCTTGTGAATACCTTGCCTTATTATGTCGGTATATTCCAAAAGCAGCATCAAACCTCTTCTCTAAAGGGTCTTCTGCATGTTGAAAATCATCTTTATTACCACCTGCCTCAACAAAATCATGAAGTTGATTACTTATTTCTTCCTTGTTAAGGTTGTGGAAATGAGTTTTTATCTCAGAAACCTGCCTTTTAATTTTTTGCACATCCTTGTCTAAAACTACTTCTTCAAGCAACTCTACAAGTTCTTGTTTATTAAGGTGATCATAATCGATTTCCTCC
>Ga0164315_10004329_pt1 | contig 11021 bp, 7 predicted proteins | sample GuaBasSedimGuay6_FD_113737 | JGI IMG/M metagenome (GOLD analysis project Ga0164315, IMG submission 113737) | Subseafloor sediment microbial communities from Guaymas Basin, Gulf of California, Mexico - Guay6, Core 4569-2, 0-3 cm | ecosystem: Environmental > Aquatic > Marine > Hydrothermal vents >...
GCGAAGATGCAATTGAACATGCCGCCACTGAGAAACCAGATTTGGTTTTGATGGATATAAATTTAAAATCTAAGATGGATGGTATTGATGCGGCTAGAGTGATTTACTCTCAATTAAGAATTCCGGTAATTTTTGTTACTGCTTTTTCGGAAGCAAAATTGATTGAAAGAGCAAAACAAACGGGTTCTTTTGGATTCCTTCTAAAACCTTTTAATAGAACGGAACTAGATGTAATGATTTATATGGCTTTAGATAAAGCATCAGTGGAGAGAGAATTAGAGATAACCAAGGCACGGTTAGAAGAAGAGAACGCTGATAAGGACAAATTCTTTTCAATCATTTCTCACGATCTAAAAAATCCAATAGGTGTAATTATGAGTACATCGGATTTTTTAGATATAGAATACGATGACTTTTCTGATGAAGAAAGAAAGGAAATGATTCAAATTGTCAAAAATAGTTCTAGAAGAATTTATGATCTATTAGAGGATTTGTTGGATTGGGCAAGAGCGAAAATGGGAAACATGAAATATGAACCTAAAAGTACTATCCTTTCTCGTTTAGGCAACGAAGTGCTTGATCTTCTTGGGCACAGTGCTAATAATAAAGAAATAGAATTATTAAATAATATCTCAAGTAGTATAATGGTATATGGTGATGAGAATATGATAAACTTAATTATTCGTAATCTTATCGCCAACGCAATTAAATTTACAAACAAAGGGGGCAAAATAGAAATCAATTCAATATTCAATGATGATGAAGTAACAATTTCTGTATCTGATAATGGTGTTGGAATAAGTGAAAAAGATCAACAAAAACTTTTCAGAATTGATACATATCATACATCAATTGGTACAAATGGTGAACCTGGTACTGGTGTTGGATTAATATTTTGCAAGGAACTCGTTGAAAAAAACAATGGAAAAATATGGGTAGAAAGCGAGTTAGGAAAGGGAAGCAAGTTTGTTTTTACTTTGCCTTCTAATGAAAGAGCATAATTGATATTGACAAATGAAATAATGAAAAACAAAAAACTTTGTGATTGGGTTAAATCTGAGATCAATAAAAACAAAAAATTACTCTTCTCGATAGTTAAAAACCCTAACTATTACTGCAAGAAATGTGCACGTGCTGCTAATGATGAGAATTATCTTTGTAAAGTAGAAAAAATAAAATAGATATAACCACTTTATTCCAATTCCTTTCCCAACAAATTCTTGAACCAAAAATTTATGTCTAATTTCTTTGAATGTGGGAATTTGGGATACCGAATTCCATGGCGCTGATTTGGATAAATCATGAGTTCAAAATCTTTATCGTAATTTTGTAATTGATCAATTAATTGAATTGTATTTTGCATATGAACATTATCATCCATTGAACCATGTGTGATTAACATTCCACCCTTGTAATTAGCTACATGTGTCATAACGGAAGCATACTCATAACCATCTGGATTCTCCTCAGGGGTGTCCATGAAGCGTTCTGTATAAAAATTGTCGTATAATCTCCAGTCTGTTACTGAATATTTTGCTATACCATATTTAAAATATTCACCAGCTCTAGCAAGAGCCATGGAGGTTGTATAGCCACCATAACTTCCCCCTGTAATTGCAATTTTATCCGTATCAATAAAAGGTTTTTTTCTCAGCCATTTTACCGCTGAAACCAAATCATCAACTTCCCAAGTTCCAAGTTTTCGAAACATTTCATCTTTCCCCTTTTTACCAAAATGCCCGGAACCTCTATTGTCAACTTGAATAACTATAATTCCATTTTGTGCAAGATAATAATTCCCTAACCCTCTCCTTGGAAACGAGTTGCTTACGGATGTACTAGTTGGTCCACCATAAACAGAAAATATTATTGGATATTTTTTAGTCAAATCAAAATCAGGTGGAAGAAACCATTTGGCTGGTAAGTTGTATCCCTCCTCTGTCGGAATTGTGAAAAGCTCCACCTTTGCCAAATCGTATTTATTCATTTCTGGAAGTTTTGAGTCGGCAATAATATTTTTCTTATTATCTAAAAGATTATAAAACACTAATTGTGTAGGTTGTGTAATGGAGCTGTGTTTATCAAATAAGTAATTCCCATTTTGAATAACAGTACAAGCATGCGTCCCTTCTCCATCGGTTAATTTTGTTATTTCACTACCATGAAAATCTGTTTTGTAGAGATGCTGTTCTGTTGATTGTTCTTTACCAGCATGGAAATAAATTGCATTTGCCTTTTCATCCACTAAGGCAATATCCTGCACACTCCAATTTCCATCTGTAATTTTTTTGATTAATTTGCCATCCAAATTATAATGGTAAATATGATACCAGCCATCAACTTCTGAGCGTATTAAGAATTCATCTGAATTTTGAAGCATCTGAATATCTTCTAAAAATTCCACCCACGTTTTATGAGTTTCAGTGTAAATTTCTTTTGGTATTGGCTTATTAATGATTGCATACATAATTCGAAGTCTGTCCTGTCCACGATTCATTTTTTGATAGAGTAATCCCTTACTATCATTAGTGAATAAAGGCCAGGCGATGTAATCCCCATTTTTTATGGTATCATCAATCCAAATTGTTTTTTTAGATTTAATATTAACAATTCCCAATTTTACATCAGGAATAGGATCACCAGGTTTTGGATAATGTGCAACTTCTAATTCTCCGTGAACTCCATCAGCGTTAAATAGTGTAAAAGTAGGGACTTTGGTGTCATCAAAGTGTAGATATGCAATTTGTTTGCTATCTGGGGACCAATAAAATGCACGATAGTTAGAACTTCTTCCCAGAATCTCTTCGTAATAAATCCAGGAAGCATAACCATTATAAATTACATCTGAACCATCGTAAGTTAATTGAAATTCTTTTCCTTCATTCAGATCATAAATAAAAAGATTGTGATTCTTAGTGTAAGCAATTGAATTTCCATCTGGTGAAAAAGTTGGATTCTTTTCCTCACTTTTATCATCAGTTAATTTTACTAATTTTTTATCATTTCTTTTGAAAAGATATAAGTCATTAATGTTTTGTAGTACAAACTTTTCATAATCATTAGTATGTTCCTCTTCGCTTGATAAATAAAATCCTTCCTCAAAATTTTCGTTAAGTATATTATAGTCCAGCAGAATTGTTTCGACGCCTGAAAGAAGATTTATAATTTTGATTCTATTTTCTTCCTGTGTTATACAAGAATTATCACTGTTCCAATTCTCTACCGTTGGCAAGGTGGTTAACAATTTTGGAGAACCAAAAAGATATACTTGCTCGTATGTAAGATCTTTTGTTTGTGCTAATATTGTAGAAATGAATAGAAGCATTATTAGAAGAAATAATTTACTAAAATATTCCATTATACTTTTTCCTTAGTTTTTGATTTACAAAATAAAAAATAGTGTAAATGATTTCCTATCTTTAAAGTATTATTATTTGTATATAATTATAGGGACAAAAATGAAACAATTCTTAAAATTTTTCTTTGCATCACTTCTCGGTTCTGTTGCTTCTTTGTTTATGTTTTTCTTTCTTTCATTTATTATACTGATGGGAATGGCGGCTTTGCTTGATTCTGATGAAGTTGTTTCAATTTCATCAAATACAATTTTAGAATTAAATTTTGACCGTGCTATTCCAGAGCGTTCTCAGTATGATGATGGTTATATTGCTGGTCTTATCTCCGGAGATATTGCGAAGAACCTTGGTCTGAATGATATTATTAAGAATATCAAAAAAGCGAAAGATGATAATAACATTTCAGCCATATACTTGAAATTGGATAATTTAAATGCTGGTGGCTATGCTACTCTTGAACCAATCAGAAATGCACTTATTGATTATAAGGAGAGAGGAAAGCCATTAATTGCTCATGGAAATTATATATCACAAACCGCTTACTACTTGGCTTCTGTAGCTGATACAATTTATCTTACCCCCACTGGTGGTCTTGATTTTAAAGGACTGAGTGCAGAGTTAGTTTTTTTCAAAAAAACTCTCGACAAATTAGAAATAGAGGCACAAGTAATAAAAGTAGGAAAATTTAAAAGTGCAGTTGAGCCTTTTATAGTCGAGGAAATGAGCAAGGAGAATAGGAAACAAGTCTCTTCATATGTAAATTCAATCAATGATCATTTATTACGTGGAGTTTCTAAAGCAAGAAATATTGAAGAAGACAAGGTAAAAAAGATATCTAATAGTATGCTTATTCAGTCACCAACAGATGCCATAAAATTTAATTTGGTCGATAATTTAAATTATGAAGTTGAGGTTATTGAAATATTAAAAGACCTAACAGGGAGTAGTAGTCTTAAAACCATTTCGTTAAAAAAATATAATAAAGTGCCTGGCTCAAGTAAGCCCTATACCTCAGATCGTATAGCTGTAATATATGCAGTTGGTGAAATTAATGGTGGAAAGGGGAGCGAATCTGAAATTGGAAAAGATAATATTGTTGATGCAATTCGGAAAGCTCGAAATAGTAGAAGTGTGAAAGGAATAGTAATGCGCGTTAATTCTCCTGGAGGAAGTGCTCTAATCTCTGATTTGATTTGGAAAGAAGTTGAACTGGCTAAAGCTGAAAAACCGTTTGTTGTTTCGTACGGCAAATATGCGGCATCTGGGGGATATTATATTTCGTGTGGGGCTGATAAAATTATTTCTGAACCAACTACACTTACTGGTTCAATCGGGGTTTTTTCAATTATTCCAAATATGAAGAAATTTTTTGATAAAAAATTAGGAATTACGTTTGATGGTGTTAAAACGGGGATGTATTCAGATTTCGTCACAGCCTCACGAAAACTAACTTCTGGTGAAAAAGCAATACTTCAAAGGCAAGTTAATAGAGTTTATAAAACCTTTGTGAATAATGTTGTTGAAGGAAGGGAAATGACTTTTGATGAGGTTCACAAAATTGGACAGGGTCGCGGGTGGAGTGGGCTACAAGCTCTCGAAATTGGATTGGTAGATGAAATAGGCGGTCTCGATTATGCAATTGAAACAGTAAAAGAATTGGCGGGAATTGAAGATTACAAAATTGTTGAGTATCCAGAAATTAAAGAACCACTTCAAGAATTATTAGAAACATTGCAGGAAGATATGTCTGCAAAAATATTTTCATCTGAGATTAAGAATATTTTTGAACATTATTCAAAAGCTTTGAAAATGGTTAATTCAAAAGAGATACAGGCACGTTTGCCATTTGAGATTGAGATAAACTAAAGCATTTTAATCTTATCGGCCATATTCGTGCTTTCCTTTGAAAAAGATTGAAGTGAACTAAGTTCGAGTTATAAGTGCCTAAAGTTAAAAAATTAAAAATCACATTATAATCTTTAACTTTAGGCACTTTAATATACTTGAAACTTTAGGCACTTTTCTCTTGCCTAATCAATTCTAACTTTACTGTATATTATTACAGGCTCAACTTCTTCTGGGGCAATTGATTCTCCGTTCCAGAATTTATAAATCCAAACTTTCGTATCATTTATAGTAAGCAATAAGGCCGGAAAAAATAGTAGTATAAAACCAGTTCCGAATAAAACTCCATACGCTAATGAAATCGCCATTGGAATTAAGAATTGTGCTTGGAAACTTGTTTCCATAATTATTGGAAAAAGTCCAAGTGTTGTAGTTAATGTTGTTAACATAATAGCACGGTATCTTGAAATTCCAGCTTTGAAAGTAGCATCTTCAACTTTAAGGCCTTCGAGCACAAGATTATTATACTTAGCCAGAAAAACAACAGCATCATTTATAATAACACCAGTAAGCGCGACCATTCCCCAAGCAGATAAAATGGAGATTGGCTGACCATGTATTCCGTGTCCCCAAGCCGCACCAAGTAATGCTAATGGAATCATCATAACAATAATTGCCATATGAGTAAATGCTTTAAAGTGGATTATCAAAATCAATATTATAATCATAAATGCAACTGAAAATAGAGTCATAATTTGATTTACAGATTCAGCACTATCCCTTGCTTGGCCTTGATATACAAAACGAACTCCAGGAAAATGAGCTTTAACCTGGGGTACTATTTCAGACTGAACAAACTCTAAAATTGGAGGAACCGGTGCAAATGGATCTAATAAATCTGAGTCAATTCTGGCCTCTCGTGAACCGTTAAACCGTTTTATACTCACAGGACCACGCTCAAGACTATATGATACAAGTTCTGTTAATGGATATTCACCCTGTTGAGTTTTGATCTTCATATCTTCAAAATGCCCAATATTAAATCTATCCTCTTTTGGATATCTTACCCAGAGGCGAAGTTCATCCTTTCCTTGCTGAAGTCTTTGAACCTGTCCCCCGTAAAATCCTTGTCTAACTTGTTTAGCAATTTCCGATTGAGATAACCCAAGAAAGTAAGCTTTTGGCTTTAACTTAATTTGAATTTCTTGCTTTCCCTGCGAGTTATTGTCTCTCACATTATCAAGCTCAGTCATTCCTTTTAATTCAGCTAGAAGCATTTCCTTAGCTGATTCAAGTTCTTCAAGATTTTGTCCGAGTAGACTAATAGCTATTGGGCTACCCCATCTATTTCTACCACCGACAGTAAACTTGGATGCTTCTGGAACATCACCAATTTTATCCCTAACTCTAGCAGCAATTTCAAAAGTTGAAATAGGGGCAACTTCCATATCTCTCATAAGTACAGTAACGTTGCCGGCGTGAGCACCATTTTCTTGTCCATCAAAAGCGCTTCCAATTGAGCGAAACGTATAAGTGACAAAATCATTTGTATCAGAAAATTCTTCTTTTAACTCATCGTTAACTTCCCAGATTAGATTGTCATAAACCTCCAAAAATTCTGCAGTTTGCTTCTCTCCAGCACCCGGAGTAAATGCAATGTTAACATTAAACATATCAAAAGCTATTGAAGGGAAAAATGTTGTTTTAATAAGTGTTCCGCTAATCATTCCAAAAGTAATTAATATTAGTGCTATTGGAAATATGACAACAATCCATCGCCATTTTATTGTAGACTCGAGAATGTTTTTATAAATTATATCTCTCATAACATAGATAACTTTATCTAGTTTTTCTCTAATTTTTCCAGATTTTTTATCCTCTTTTCGTCTTAATATATGGCTACTTGATAAATGTGCTGGCAAGACTAAGAATGCTTCAATTAAAGAAAATCCTAAACTGAACACGACAATGAATGCCATTTCGTAAAGCATCTCCATTCTTCCTTCCAATAATAGAAGAGGAGTAAATGCAACAATTGTAGTTGTAACAGAAGTTAGCACTGCAGGAAATACTTCCATAGCTCCATCAATTGCCGCACGTTTTGGAGATTTACCCATTTCGAAATGGGCAAATATATTTTCGGCTATTACAATTCCATCATCCACCAGTATTCCAATAACTAATATCATTCCGAAAAGAGAAATCATATTTATCGTAACACCGGTCATACTAGCTACAATAAACATGGCCAAGAAAGAAGCGGGAATTCCCCATGCAACCCAAAGTGAAAGTCTAAAACTTAGAAAAAATGCTAGGGCAATAATCACAAGCAGAAGTCCAATGCCACCATTGTTATAAAGTAATTTCAAACGACTATTCAACATTGCGTTAAAATCGTATGTAATATGAATTTGAATACTACTATGTTCTGTGTTGAATATTTCTGCGTAACTATTTACAAACTCTGAAATTTCTTGCAAGTCCTCATTGCCAAGCTTATCAACTTGAAAGAATATACCTTGTTTACCATTAACTAATGCGTTGTTAGAAACATCTGCAAATTTAGTTTTTACTTTTGCAATATCTCTTATGCGTAAAAAACTCCCGTCATTATTGGCTCTTAGGATAATATCCCCAATCACGTTTGGGTCAACACTTCTATTTCTTGAACGAATGAGAATTTCTTCGTCATCAGATTTTATTTGACCAGCCGATACATCATTATTATTTGCGGCGATTGCTCCTGCAATTAAATCGAATGTTAAATTATATCGGAGTAAATCTTCTTCCTTAATCTCAACAGAAATTTCAAGAGCAGGGTAACCATTTATTGTTACTTTAGAAATAATACCAGAGGCTAAAAAATCATCTTCAACTTTTTGAGCATATTTTTTTAAGGTCTGTAAGTTAACATCTCCAGAAAGAGCCATATATGCAGCTTGAGTTCTGCTACGTCGCTTAAATATAATGGGTCTTTCAGCAGCTGATGGAAATGAGCTAATTCCATCAACAGCATTTTTTATTTCAATTAATGTTTCATCTAAATCGTACTCCCCAGTAGTTTCAACTCTTACACTAGTGAAATTTTCAGATGATGTAGAAGTAATCTCTTTGATACCGACAATACCTCTCAGTGATTCTTCGATTCGTGTTGTAATTCCTTCCTCCATCTCTTTTGGAGAGGCACCAGGATAGGCCATCGAAATTTGAATTATCCGAGATTTAGTTTCTGGAAAGAATGAACGCTTCATGTTCATCAAACTCAAACCACCTGCAAGAACTATAACGGCAAGAACTATATTTGCATAGAATGGGTACTTAACAAATGTTGTTAATAATTTTTTCATAGATATTCCAATTCTCTTTTTATGAAAGAAAATATTTTTTGACTTTTAAATTTTCACTTATTTTTTTAATATCGAAACTTTTGTTTTTTCCGATGCGTTAATTAATGGCTCTGTAACTAAATCAACTCCATTTTCCAATCCAGTTAAGTAGATTTTGTCCTTATTAATTTTTTTAATTATTATTTCTCTTTTTTCAAGCAAACCATCTTGAACAATGTAAACTTCATTCTGATTAAAAACGGCTTTTCTTGGAATTTCCATTACATTAAATAATTTTATTCCACTGAAGGTAGCTGCTAAATATTCACCTTTGTAAAGTGGGTTTTTTCTTGTAGAATTTAAAGAGACATAAACATTAATAGATTGTGTTGTTGGATTAACATTTTGAGATTTTCTAACGATTTTTCCATTCCAACTTGAGGTTCTCTTGTTATCAAAAGCTATAACTTTTTGTCCCACTTTTAACCATTTTGAACTGCTAATTTCCACAGGTACTTCAAGTTCAAGGTTTGTTGTGTTTATTATTTTCCCCAATCGGGAACCTGGGTTTGCAACCGCACCTTTTTCTAAACTAACTTCAGTAACAGTTCCGGTAAAGGGTGCATAAATATTATATGATTCAAAGTTTGCTTCTGCAGATTTAATTGTGTAATAATTAGTTAGAATGTTTCTGCTCGCCATATAAACTCTTTCTTGCGTTGAAGAGATTTTTGGTAAATCTGGTAAATTGCTATCTATGTCAATGCTCTCCATGAATGAATTCCATTCCTCATAATTTTTTGGAAAACTAATTCTTAAATCTGGTAGCATTCCTGCAACACTATTAAGAAATGAACTTTTTCTCGATTTCATATTGTAAAGTTCAATTTCATCATCAATTTTAACTAACAAATCACCCATCTTAAATGATTCGCCAACTTTAAAAGATATATTCCCACTCATAATTTCACCGCGAACTTCCGCAATTAAGACAACTTCTGAGTTAGATGTTACTCTACCCATTGCTTCAACTTCCGTCACCACATTTTTGTACTCTACTTTTTCTGTTTTTACGTAACGCACAACTTCTTTCGGCGGTTTTCTTGGGGGTGTTTTTTTCATTCCACTAAGCCACTGCATTGAAAAAAACGAAAAGAGTACAATGCTAACTCCCGATACAATGATTATCAGTTTTCTTTTATCCATTATAATTTCCTTTATCTAAAAAATTTACAACTATTTGATGCAAATAGAACTTCAAAGCTACGGGTTTTTAGATTTAATTTTGGATTTCTGTTGATTGTGTGTGATGGTTGAAATAACTCGAAAATTTTATTATTAAACTAGTGCTATTGAATTCCAGTAACCTACTGTATTATAATAAGTTAACAATCTAAACATGTTTAGTTGTAAATTAGAATTCATTTATTGTTCTTAATAAGATTATTAGCACTTATTAAAATTGCATTTATCTCTTATTAAGATTAAGTTTAAATAGTGAAATTATCAAAAAATTAAATGAATCTTTCAAGACTAACATATTGTGCCCCAAATCAGAAAGTAAAAATAGCCGAAATAGATGGTGGGAAAGGTGCTATTGAAAACATCAGATCTTTTGGAATTGTAATAGGGGATGAAGTTCTATTTAAATCACGAAAAAATGGAAATGGAAAAATAGTTGTTGAATTTAAGAGTGAAGAGATAAGTATTGGATATGAATTAGCGTCAAAAATACTTTTCGATAGTTCTGAAAATCCAAGCACAACATTAAACCATATTAGAGTAGGAGATGTTGTCGAAGTTACAAAAATGGGTGCAAAAGGAGATGTGCGGTTTCGTCTACTTGATATGGGATTAGTTAGAGGAGTTGAACTTAAAGTTATTCGTGTAGCTCCATTAGGTGATCCTATCGAAATATTGATTAATGGTTTTAACCTTTCACTCCGGAAGAATGAAGCAGAAAACATAGAAGTAAAAGTAGTAGAAATTTATAAAAACCATAATAATGGTAAAAAACGGTGGGGAATGTTTTGAGATTAGAATTTTAGATGAAAGATTTGAGACACAAGACAAGATAGTCCAAGCCTTGTTACTAAAATCAATTATCTCTAATCTCACCTCTAATTAATTATGAAGAAACAAATATCTGTTGCATTAGTTGGCAATCCAAATAGTGGAAAAACCTCTCTATTTAATAAAATTGTTGGAGCAAATCAAAAAGTAGGAAATTTTTCTGGTGTAACGGTTGAAAAATATGAAGGTACTGTAGTTCATAAAGATTATGAACTGAAAATTATAGATCTTCCCGGAACCTATAGCCTAACCACATATTCACCTGAAGAAGTTGTAACTCGAGAATATATTTTAGATGGACATCCAGATGTTGTTGTGAATGTGGTGGATGGTACAAACCTTGAGCGAAACCTCTACTTAACCACACAATTAATTGATGCACAGGCAAATCTTCTTGTAGCTCTTAATATGTATGATGAAA
>Ga0164315_10004330_pt1 | contig 11016 bp, 7 predicted proteins | sample GuaBasSedimGuay6_FD_113737 | JGI IMG/M metagenome (GOLD analysis project Ga0164315, IMG submission 113737) | Subseafloor sediment microbial communities from Guaymas Basin, Gulf of California, Mexico - Guay6, Core 4569-2, 0-3 cm | ecosystem: Environmental > Aquatic > Marine > Hydrothermal vents >...
AAAAGGCGAGTCATCTGAAAGCAACTTCACTTCGGGGTTTTTGAGCAACTGCAGCGTCAACGTACTTTTTCCACCACCGCTTGGAAGCAACACAACCACGGCATGGCCATAGATACTGATAGCAAGGGCATGAACCCGATGCATGTGCTGACCATCCAGAAACGCTCCTATCTGTGAGAGCAGGAAAAGATAAACCGCTTCATAGAGAAGGTCAGCATCGCGGCCCTGGATTATAAAACTGTTGGTCTTTTTATTGTGAATTCCTATCGCACGCCCCTGGTAGTCGATATAGGAAACACCTGCCGATTTGAAGACGACATTTCTGGGTGTATAGATGGATGCTTCAACTTCCGGCAGCGCATCATAATCCGGCTCTGCATCAATGATCTCAATCAGATTTGTGTTGTCACTGGAACCCGACTCAAAGTAGGCGAAATCCTGGCATGCTCCACTAAAGGCCTGTCCGGCGGGTCCTGTTATCGTGAACTTGAATCCATACACGTCATACGAAGAAGATAGCCTTTCATTCTCTAACGCTTTTTTGTCCTGATTTAAATCTGTCAATTAATACCGCAACCATGTCTGGGGAAAGTGATTGGCTATTATCAGGAAAAACGCATGAACAATACAGCCCCGGTTCTGCCATGTATGGTAATTGGCACCAGATATCAGGATAATCAGGATTCCGGTTAAGAACTCATAAATCCACCCACCAGGAATCTTTTGGACCAGCAACCACTTTGAACAGTTTTCAAACCAGTATTTCGACCATCTCCTGGGCCTTCAAGTTAACCTGGGCTACCAATTCCAGACTGATATCTGGGGTGATGATTACGGTCATCCTGCAAAACTTGCTACCTGCGGCGTTGGTATTGGTCGCCAAAAGCCTGGTTAATTCCATTTCCGAGGCACTTTCCAGTGGTGAGCTACACATCGGAGCAATTCTACCCATCCTCGTGCTGGGTCTGGTTGTTTCCATCGTGGAAGTTTTGAGTCGCAATCTCAGCATGTATTACAACGAGCGTCTTCGTGACGAAATTGACATAAGTGTTTCCGGACGAATCCTCGAGCATGCCGCCAAGCTCGACCTCGCCTTTTTTGAAGACCCCAAATTTCAGGACGTCATGGCCAGGGCCAGGCAAAATACTGCGGGGCATTTCAGCCAGTTCATCACCCGGATCATCAATGCCGCGGCAAGCTCTATCCAAATTATTTCGCTGGCAGCAATCCTGATTTTCATCGAACCGTTCATTACTGTGATCTTCCTTCTCTTCGGGCTGCCCTATATGCTGGTGCACTGGAGAATTGCCAAACTGCGTTACAAAACCGAGCATTCCCGGACCACACGCCGCCGCTGGACCGCTTACTACCTGTCACAAGTGCTTAACAGGGATGCCGTGCCCGAAACCCGGTTGCTCAATCTGGCACCTCTGTTTATCCGTAAATACAAGTCTCTGATGGCTAGCTTTCGGGACCAGAATCAACGTATCTACCAAAAGGGTTTGGGTGTTCGCTCAGTCTTCTCGATACTCTCGACAGTGGGTTTTTATATCGCCTGTGCCTGGGTAGCGCAACAGACCCTGCGGGGTATCCTGACCATCGGCGACGTGGTTATTTTTGCCGCAGTGGCCGTGCGTCTTCCCAAAGCAATCGAAGTCGTAGTCATTGCCATGACCAGTGCGTTGGAACATGGCCTGTATATCTCCAACATGATGGAATTACTGGCTATCAAGCCGAAAATTGTCGACGGCTCAGGTACGCCTGTGATCAACAAGGCGGGAGTCGAGGTCAGAAATGTAAGCTTCCACTATCCAGGCTCACAAAAACGTGTGCTGGACAATGTGTCCCTGACAATCAACCCGGGTGAGAGCCTCGCTCTGGTAGGGGAAAACGGTGCCGGGAAGTCAACACTGGTCAAGCTGATCACCCGTTTCTATGACCCCGACAGCGGGTCCATACTCATTGATGGGACGGATGTTCGCGAATTCCCTCTGAAACAGCTTCACGGAAATATCTCATTCGTATTCCAGAATTTCCGCCGTTTCGAAGCCAAAGCCTCAGAGAACATTGCTTTCGGCAACTGGCAGGAGTTGCTTGACGATTCCGGGCAGGTTGTAAAACTGGCACAAAAGGCAGGAGTAGATGACATCCTGTCCGACCTGCCGCAAGCTTACGATACGCTCCTTGGCCGTGTATTTGGAGAATACACTCTCTCCGAGGGGCAGTGGCAAAAGCTGGCCATTGCCCGGGCCCTGGCCAAACCCGCATCACTACTCATTCTTGATGAGCCCAGTTCCAGCCTCGATGCCCGTGCCGAATACGAGTTGTTCTCACGCTTTAAGGACATCTCTGCAGGACAAACAAGCATTATTATTTCACATCGGTTTTCGACCGTCAGTATCGCTGACCGAATCGTGGTGATGGACAACGGGCAGATCATAGAAATGGGGACCCATCGGGAGTTGATGGCATTATCCGGCCACTACGCCAGCCTGTACAACCTGCATCAGCGCAAACTCTCTTAGCCCGGCTTGGAGGGAGACTGACTCTCCTGGTCTTCCAGTAGCTGCTCCACTCGATCAAGCTCGCTTTTTAAGTGGGCTGTTGCATCGAGGTAAAGGCCATGATCGTCTCTTCCGGGTTTGTCCCGGAGTAAGTAATCCCATATTTTGGCCGGAGGACTCTCTTGTTCGAACACCTTCTCATGACGGGCTCTGAGGGCCGGGGAATCGGTGACGATATCGCCGCTTTCCAGGAATAGCCGTACCGCAGCAATATGGCAGAAGTTGAGGGTGCGCGAAGAGTACTCGACGCGTCTGTTGAGGTTGGAGGTGAAATAGGGCAGGAAGATCCGGCACCAATCGATCAGTTCCTGTCTGCCACCCGCTTCCACTGCCACAGGAGCCGAACCAAATAGCACCCGACCGTATCGCCTGACGTGATCTGCCAGAAAAGGGAAGGGTGATCCCCTGAAAACAAGGGGTGCCTGGTAGACATTATCGGGTACCAGGGTAATGGCGAAGTGGTGGCCGTTACTTTCGAATTCCCGGCCCTTGAACTCCTGCCTGATGATGTTAGTCAAAGCGCTCAACTCAGCTATGGATATATCTTCCGGCAACAGCAAATCGGCTTGATAGAAATATGGATGGCAGTAAGGCGTAGGATACACAAAGATGCACGCAAGCCTCGACTTAAGATCAGGCAAGGTCTCAAACCTCGAGGCCAGTGCATCGTAAGCCCCGGCGTGTAACTTATCTGGTGCCAGGGTCGAATCAATTTTCTCAACAGCTTGTGAATTGCCCGGCAAACCGGTGTAAAAACTCTCTGTATTTCGCAGGACCTCGTGAAAGATCCGCTCCCTGAGGTTTTGTTGTCCACCGTCCCAGAAGCCCCTTTTTTCAAGCCCCTCAAGAGGTGTTTGCAATCCAGGGTGCTTGTCCAGAACCCACTTGGCCAAACTCCGGTCGGTAAAAGATTCGGCCCGGGGAGGGTTCAGCCCCTGAGCGACCATAAAGTAGGCTGTTTGCTTGATTGCTCCACGGTAGAAAACCCGGTGATATTGATTCTCCCTTCCTGGCATGGACAGCAGCAGGTAATCCTGGAGAATGTGAGCCCACCAGCGATTGAACTCCGGGTGCCAGGGTAGTTGTGCCGGTGGCAGGTGTTTTGATTTGCTCACACGCACATCCTCACCAGCCAATAGTGTCCAGTCTTCAGGACCCACAAGAATTTCGACAGGTGGCCACTTCCCCGTCATCCGGGCAAGTTCCCCCGGCGTAGTTATGCGGGCATCGTCAGGGCTCAGGTAGTAATAAAACAGACGTCGGCGTTCAAGGAAACGTGCAACGGCTTCAAGCTTGGCAGGGGATTCCGCAGCCTGGTCTGAAAGAATAACTGTCAGGTCCAGGTCGCTGTGGCCGGGAACAAAAGAGGGTGATCGGGGATGGGTATGTCTGACATACACCGCCATGACTCCGGAAAGCCTCATCAACAGGCGACCGACCCTGCGGGTGCCAACCCGACATATCCAACGTAAGACCAGCCCAGGCAGCCAATATGCCTGGGCCCTGACGACAGCCCACTGCAGTCCTATACGATAGTCTTTAAACCGCTCACTCAATTAGACGTTCCTTGAAGGTCCGCGTCGATCGAAGGAAGGTATCGCCAAATTTCTTAGATGGCTCGATATGAGTGTTCTCGTGAAACTCGTTAAAACTGGTGATAATGACAAAATCCGGTGCCGGATGCAGATCGAGGGCCGCCTTTTGCATTTTCTCATAGGTCTTGGTACCCCGCCGGGTAACGCGGCGAACCTTCTTCTTCTGTCTGAACTCGGCGGTCAGATGCGAGTCATCGAAGCCGGGGGAAACAGTAAAGATTTTGAGCTTATCCTGCTCCTCGCTGAAATCCCGGTAGTTGTCCCGCCAGATTATATCCCGACTCTTTCCCGAGGCCACCTCCAGCGGGGAGTAGAAGCACCATCCTTTGAAAAAATCAGACATGATCCTGGGCATGAATTTGTGATAGCGCGCACCGCCTGTGGCAACCGGATGGATGCCCTTGCACAACGCTTTCAATTTGCGGTAGTAGTGATAGAAGAAACCCTGGAAAGGATCGTTGAAATAAAACCATAGCAAGGGGTTATCGCCCTTGCGGTGATAAACGTCCGAGCTTATGAACTCCCTCTTCACCTTCCTGATGGTTTTCAGGAAGATCGCCGGGTCCTCAGTGTCAAATGCCAGCATGATAGCCAACTTTACCGGGTAGTCCTTCTTCTCGGTAAATTCAAAGAGCTTTGTCGTCGCTTCAAGATCGAATGGGTTCACACCACGGTAATCCACCTGCCAGTTGACCACCAGGAAATCCAGACCCGCCTTTACCGCCTGGCGGAGATGCTTTTCCATGACCGACTGATGGGTAGAGGTATAGGCGCCGCCGGTCGGAAAATCGGTAACCCCGGCATGCTCCTCGTTCTCGTTCCAATGTGCCGGATTTTTTCCGGCCCTGTACCAGGGATAATAATGTGCCCCGAGTTCAGTCGGGGTGTGATCATGTTTCGCCTTTGCTTTTTGCCTGGCCCTGTGCCGTGGCACCTCCGCCGTTTCCTTAAACAGATCCATCAGGATTGATGCTGTTGCGTCCCAGGTGTGCGGTTTAACAATTTCACGCCCATGACGGCCCATTTTCATGGCCAGTTGTGGGTTTGACATCAGTTTGTGAATACCCTGGGCGATAACCCCCGCATCCGCCGGAACGAAAATGGCTGCCTTTTTATCCAGGATCTCCGAGTAGCCTCCGCCCATGGTGGCCACCACTGGCCTGCCTGCCGCAGCGGCTTCCAACGGGACCATCCCGAATGGTTCGCGAACGGGTGTGTAGACACAGCAGGTACATTCCTGGATGAGACGGTCTCTTTCAGCCATGGAGACATTACCCGCAAAAATGACTTTTTCGCTCAGACCCAGGCGATCGGACAGTTCCCGGAGTTTCGGCTCTTCCGGTCCTTCACCGACAAGGATGAGCTGGTTTGGCGAATGGGTTTTGGCCATTGCCTTGAGAGCCAGGTCGATTCTTTTGTGCTTCCACAAACGACCAATATGCAACACCTTGTTGAAATCTGAAGGCGGGCCACTTTCTTTGGGCATTGTTATCCCGGGGTAGGCAACGGTGTCGGCCTTTCTGCCATAAATATTCTCAATATATCTGCCGGTCGCAAAGCTGTTGACCGCCAACCTGTCGAAAACTGCACTCGAATCCACCTTCTCTATGACCTGTAAGAGCACCTCAAGGTCAGACGGACTGATACGGTCATATTCGAGGTTTGGGTAGAAATGTACCTCTATCTCCTGATCATCAATTCCTGCATATTGTCTCAGGTCGAAGATCATCCGGCAGGGTTCGGCAGCAAACCAGACTGAAGGGCGTCGTTGAATCATCTGTGTCGGGAAAAGATAGTTAAAATATAGGTCGTGCTGGGCGATGTGCTGTTCCCAGATCCTGGGCATCACCACGATCTCATTGAAGAGCTTGAAACGGTTGTCACGGGTTCGGGCGGAAGGCAGCTTGACCACCCTTACGTTCGGGCCAATCTCAAACTCATCGAAAAGCGCCTTGCGAAAAGATGGCGTATAGACGGTCACGGTTGCCTCGGTCTGCCAGCGTCTCAGACACTCCAATAGATAAATCTCCGATCCCCCGTAACCGTTTAACTGGGGCGTTACTATTGCTATGTCCATTCTATCTCCATATTTACTGCGGGGGCCACGGGCTCTGTGAAATGCCCGGTTTTGAGAGAATCCCTTGAAGCGGACTATTGTAGCCTCTCAAGAAGGTTTTCGCAGGATGCCAGGCTGGAGAAAGTGTGATCAATCCCGGATAAGATTTGCCCGGGGACGCCCATTCCCGGGGAGGTACGATTGGGGGCTGGAGATGGCTTTGCGATAGAGTGGCACAGCAGCTATCCTTCCCATACCTGGAGAGGATTAAAAAACGACCATGTCTCGACCAAAAAAAATAATTTTGCATATTGGACTCCCAAAAACAGGTTCCACAAGCATCCAACAAAATTTACGTCAAAGAGATTCGGAAATTCAGAAATATGGCTATCTCTATCCATCCGGTGACATCAGATTCCCTGACGGTCATAAATATAATGAAAACCACTCAAAGCAATTATTCTTGTTATTTAAGCAAGACCCGGAAAAGTTTGGTGAGTTTTCATCTCTGAACTTGAAGAATAGGGTTTTGCGGCGGGCGAAAATCAAAATAAGAGAGGCATTAATTTCTGAAATTGAGAATCCTGCTTTGAAAAAAATTGTCTTATCCTCAGAGGCACTGCCTCAATTAGTGGAAAACGAATTACTGAAGCTGAAACATTTTTTTGAAACCCATCTTCCGGAATGCAAATTCGAAATTGTACTATTCTGCCGTCACCCCTTGGATCATGCAGCCTCAACCTTTCAGCAGAACTCCAAGTTTCGTACCAATTTTCATCCATTCATTGTCTGGCCCTATTCTTCAATTTTGACAAAATTCGCCAAGGTCTTCGGAAAGGACGCAATTTCTGTATACAAATATGAAGATGCGATAGAAAAAAAAGAAGGTATCGTCCGTTTGTTCTTTGAAAAAATTGGATTGCCAAAAGAAATGGTCGAAGATCAAGACGTGATCAATGCAAGCATGTCTCAGGCAGCACTGAATTTGCTAACATATATCAATTCGCGATATCCCATGCTGGATCGAAAATCGATAAATGATTCCATTGTTACTAAAAGGTGTTGGGGACGATTTGCTGAAGATATCAGGCCGTTTATCTCGATGCCAGGAACAAAATTTGCGATGGATATTTCTAAATTACCAAACTTCATGACTACTGTGGGTTATGAACTAAACTGGCTGAAAGAGAATCACGGTATCTCATATACGCTATCCGAACCCAAACAAACCATAAAAAATAAAAGTATTGATTCAGAAGCTATAAAGTATGTTGTGGAACAGTTTCCAAAATTGAATCCCTTCGTGCTCAAGCTTACATATGACTATTTTAATGAAATGAGCCTGGATGGTTCCATTTCGCCGAGTGTTCAGGATGAATTGGAAACTCTTCTCCAAAAACTCAGATCAAAGCATTCAATATTGACAAAAACGCCTACATCTCTTTTGGGGTTAAAGGAAGAGATTAAAATCAAACTAAGACATGTGAGTATAAAAACATGAACAAGCAAGCACAAAGCCCGCAACCGATGTCATTCGCAATACTCAGAAATACCCACGAGGTCCTTCGCAAGAGCATCGGTCTGATGGACGTATATCTCGACAAGGGAGCACTGGGTGAATTCAGGCAGGAGTGGAGGAATTTTCGAAGGTGCCGTCGTTCACATGTCGCGATGGAGGAAGCTGCCGTATTCTCTCTTTTGGATGAAGTGAGCGGGGGCGTCATCACCGAGGCCGGTTTTATGCAGGAGCATGAAGAAGACGAGCTTAATGCGAGACAGGTAGAACAAGCCGAAACTAATGATGAGGTAGCGCGGGTATTTGAGACCTGGAAAACACACCAACTCGATCACATGGCCCACGAGGAGAAGGTCATGGGGCCGTTGACCATGAAAACTGCACCCACACCCGAAGGTCGCGGACAGGTTGTTCATGATCGCTTGGTGGTGCCTGCGATAAAGTATGGTGATTTTGACTGGTACCTGGCTTTTGTAATCAAGAGATTGACGGCTTATGGAACTGCGCAACAACCACCCAGTATCGCCGTTCGGGTTTTTGCCTGGGGTTTACAATATGCATCTACACCCACCCAATGGGAGTCATGGAAAAGGATCGTCCAGGACAATACCTCGAACGAGATCTGGCAGGAAATGGTGGAGAAATTTCAGATCGATGCCGAAGGAAAAATCACAGATTAGGGAACGATGGTCCAATGCTTGTTGCAACAAAAAGAATGATAAAACTCTCTGCGATTGAAAATAGCTATCCACTTGAACATGATTCAGAAGGCGAGTTTGTCTGGGCACAGGAAACATTTTCATTCCCAAAAATAGAGGCCGACCATGTTCTTCTGCACGCCTGTTACCATGGAGAAAATGGTGAACTATCATTCAAGCTGACTGACGGAACACACGGCAAAGTCGACCTGCACTTTGGCTGGAATGAATATCTTTTGACACTGAATAAGGCACCTGAGCGAATCGAGTGCAAGGTGTCACCCATGATCGAATGTAAGACCGACTCACGGAAGCTCGGGTTAATGATCCGTTCGATACATGTTGTCAACAATCCGGCTGAAGTAAAACACCGGCTTGATCGCATTGCTAACTTGAAATTGAACCAGGCCGAGTATGAAACCGGCGTCACGAAACTTCAGTCCATACCGCCCTATATGCGCACCTCGCTTGAGACCAGGTGCAATATTGTGCCACGCTGTGTTTACTGTCATTGGGATTATGCGAAGCAATTGGAAACCCGGTGTGACTTTAATCCGGGCAGCCTGCAAACACTTGAACAGCTGGGTGTATTCATCAAAATGGCAGTCGAAATACATGATTGCAGTTGGGGTGAAGTATTTGTAAGTAAGTCTTTCCCGCAGGTGGCAGAGTATCTTCTGAAAACTGGTAGTGAATGCACATTCACGACTAATGGAATCTTGATGACTGAAGACAGGTGCGAGCCATTGCTTGCACAACCGGTGCGACTATATGTCTCCCTCGATGTCTCCAATGCAGAGTTGTTCAGCCGCTATCGTAACTCGAAGTTTGACGATGTAATCACCAACATACGACGCTTGTGTCAAAGAAAAAAACAACACGAAAATAAGCCAGATGTGCATATCATTTGTATCGCCATGGCTTCAAATTTCAATGACATCCCGAATGTGCTGGAGTTGGCTGCCGACCTGGGTGTTGATGGGTTCTTCCTGCAGGCATTGCACAAGCAAAACATGTCACGCCAGCACCCGGTGGTGCAAAATGGGTATGAATTCAACTATGAGGAAGAATGTCTGGATCTGGTGCAACTGGGCGAGTTGTCAGAGCGCTTGCGCTCACGTGCAGAGTCTTTGGGGTTGAAGTATAGAGCGGACACCCCGGATTATGGTGATGAGGGTATGACTAATACGGATATCCCCTTGTGTTCTGAACCCTGGAAAACCGTCTACCCTGTCTCACGCGGCATTCTTCCATGTTGCTTTGGCCGGGAGCCAATCGCATTTTGGGATCAACGTGGAGACAAATCCCTTGAGCATTTTGTTCACGACTCAATCAACAATTCAGCGATGCAGGAAATACGCCGGGCGTTGGCTGCCCGACAATTGGGCGAATATTGCCGCGCTTGTACCAGCTGTCCGATAGTTAAACGCCATCTCGTAGACTGAAGCTCATTTAGGGGATTGGCCGTAGCGTTGTATCTCCGCACGCTCAAAAAACTCAGCCCACTCTTCATCCGTCAGCAGCCTGGGCTCACCCAGTTGGCGAGCCAGAATATATTGACGACACATGATTTCCAGACGCTGTGCACGGTTAACTGCTGTGCTCAGATCTGACCCACGGGCAATCATGCCATGATTACCCAGCAAACAGGCCGTTCGGTTGGTTAGTGCTTTGGCGGCGTCGTCACCCAGGGCTTGCGTACCAAAAGTCGAGTACGGCACACAGGGAACATCGTCACCACCAAAAAGGCCTACCAGGTAATGAAAGCCCGGTAACGGCATAAGCTGGCAGGAAAATGCCACACAATAGTCCGAGTGGGTGTGCACAATAGCCTGGGTTGCTTCATTCTGCTGGTAGATCGCGGCGTGCATGCGCCACTCTGATGAAGGTTCAAAGTCACCTTCCCGTTCTCCTTCGAATGACATCTTGACGATGGTGTCAGGCGAGATATTATCAGCGCTGGCACCAGAAGCAGATATCAGCATCTGGTCGCCGAGGCGTACACTAAGATTTCCTGACTCCAGTTCGTTAAGACCGATATGCTCCACATATTTATATTGATCTACAAGTTGTTGCCGCAAACTTGCTTCGTTTAGCTGGTCTGCCATGTAAATCTCCTATCTCAATCGCTATCGATAAAATCAGCCAGATCTTTCTTGTACCTGACCAGCGAAGGCGGGTGCAGGTACATCATATGCCCGGCATCATACAGTTCAACCCTGATGTTCTTCTGCAGGTTCTCGTTTATCGTCAGGTGATCCATCATGTATTCGGTGGCAAATGCCGGTGTTGCAAGATCGTAATAGCCCTGTTGCACCAACACCCTGAGCTCCGGGTTGTCATTCATCGCACGCGAGAGATCGGGCATGGTATTGGGTGAGGGTAGCGGGAAAGGGATGCCGGGTTGTTTATGCCCCCAGTCCCATTTCATAAACAACTCACCACTAACTGTGTAGTCTTTGTCACGACCAAATTTCAGGTCGTTATGATAGTAATCCAGAAAGTTCGCGACAAACGCCGGTCCTACCGAGGTAAACATGGGGTCATAATCCATTCTCTCGCCCAACAGGTTGAGGCTGTTGCCGGT
>Ga0164315_10004331_pt1 | contig 11015 bp, 7 predicted proteins | sample GuaBasSedimGuay6_FD_113737 | JGI IMG/M metagenome (GOLD analysis project Ga0164315, IMG submission 113737) | Subseafloor sediment microbial communities from Guaymas Basin, Gulf of California, Mexico - Guay6, Core 4569-2, 0-3 cm | ecosystem: Environmental > Aquatic > Marine > Hydrothermal vents >...
GTTTTTAAACTCCGGATGATTCATCATTAGCCAGAGCATAACAGGTGCAGCAGCACCGTAGGTTGCTTTTTGATCTTCAATTAGTTTGATTGCTTCAATGGGAATAAATGCTTCCATCACAAGCAATTTGTGTCCTAACAACAAAGCTGGTAAAAAATTGGCATAAACTGCTGTATTGTGATAGAGTGGTGGCATGCAAATTGCTATATCTTCTGAAGATTCGCTTTGCAATACTTCTCCAACAACTTGTGAACACCCTATAGCATTTATATGCATTGTCATTGTCCCTTTGGGAGCACCTGTAGTTCCAGAGGTGAATGAAATTGCACACAGATCCCACTCATCCATCTCTTCAGAAACTTCCTCTACCACCTTTTTATTGACTAATGAGGAAAATAATATGCAATCATCTGTTTGTTCATCTCCAATTAAAAATACATTTTTTACACTCTCAAGCATATTGCGTATGGATTTGACTTTTGAGTTCCACATCTCAGTAGATACAACTATTCCTTTTGAATGTACTGTGTTTATCTGTGTCGCAATACCTTCTGCTGCAATTCCCAGATTTGTCGGTACTGCAATGCCGCCAAGTGTCACAATGGCAAGGTAGCTGATGATAAATTCAGGACCACCCAAAGTAATTAAACTTAATACATCCCCTTTTTTAAACCCATAATCACTTCTCAGGCTATATGCCATTGTGTTTACTTTCTCGCTCACTTCAGACCATGTCATGGTCACTCCACTGGGATGAAAGTAATAGGCAATTTTATCTGGAAACTTTCTGACATTGGATTTAAAAGCCTCAATGACATTGTCAGGTCTATTTTTATACGCCCATATTTCAGTCCCTTCCCATGCAATCCCTCTGTTCAGGGGAGCCTTGATTCTTTCGACTTTTTCTGCCATTTCAGGGAACCTGTCCCTCCAGGATTTCCCATTCATTGTAACTGCTCCTTTTACTTCCCATGATCCCATAGCATTTCCCCCTTTTTAAAAAATAATTGTATTAAAAATTTTAAATACACCATCATAAAATTCATTTTTTAGTTTTTTTAGCAGTTTCATAATATTAGACACAATTATCAACCTCCCTAAAATTATAAGTTATAAGATATACGTGCAAGTTAAAATGAACAAAAGTTCATATAAAATAAGCTGTTTAAATCAACTTTACAATATTTTTTAAATATTTCAGCAGTACTCCTACTAATGAATAGTTTATATATATACATTAATATAGACTATAGCAATAATAGTACCAGAAAATGATTAATTTATAATATATTGAAATTATTGAATAATTTTTTATATACTCTTCGAATACTCAAATGTGTTTCATGTTTTGCTTAACATTGTTGCAACACTGTTGAAATATATTGTCCAATATAACAAATACGCCTTTGATATTTTTAGAAAATCAAGATGATTGAAGAAAAATTTTTGGATATGACTGATACATACACTTAACTGTAAAATCTCTATGGCAGGCTGACAAGATATATATTTTCAAGAATGGACTTTTGATATCTCTTTAGATGTCTCAGCATTAAAGATGGGAGCCGCAACTCTTCTTACACCCTCTCTTAACTCTTGGTCTTCAAAACAATACCTACATTTTTTGATTTAAAATGGCTCTATAAGCCTATAAGAATCATAGTTGCGCTATTTTTTATTTGACAAAATCAAAGTTTGACCATATAAATCTATCACGGTTTAATCGAATTTAAGGATATTAGTCTGCTATGGCACTTAATAAAACAGTACTAAGAAAAAAAAAAATCCTGAATACTGCGAGCAAAATCTTTGCCCAGATGGGTTTTCAAGAAGCCACTATTACCGAGATTGCCAAAGAGGCAAAGGTTTCCGAAGCTTCTATTTATGAATATTTCTCAACCAAGGAAGGTCTGCTTTTTGCCATTCCAGCCCAATCCAGCCAGATTCTGTTTGAAACAATGGCCTTTCACTTGAAGCTAATCCGGGGGGCGGGCAACAAGCTGCGGGCCATTGTCTACCTGCTCATGGATTTCTACCAGACAAATCCGGATTTTGCCGCTGTTCTTATGCTTTTTCTTAAACATAATAAAAAATTTATGAACACCTCGGGTCACTATGTCATCAAAGAGGGAGTCAAGCAGATTACCCAGGTCATTGAAGAAGGCATAACTGCTAAAGAATTCAAACCTAACCTAAACCCTTACCTGATACGAGCCATGGTTCTGGGTACCATAGAGCACCTGGTGACAAACTGGGTGATGACCGGCAATCCGGAAAGCCTGATTGAGTTTGTGGATCCCCTGATTGAAAATCTTCTTGCAGGTATTGTCGTCCGTCCTGCCGGCCCCGTTTAACTGATCAACTTCATAGGATGAGCCAACTGTTTTTTTGCCAGGTCCACATAGATCTGCTTGCCGTAATTCCATAATTCCAGATCAGCCTCATTGATATCCCGGACCACCTTAGCCGGGTTGCCTACAGCCACCACACGGTCTGGAATTTTCTGCTTGGCTCGGACCACAGCACCTTCCCCCACAATGGTCCATACCCCGGTTTGGGAAAAAAGACTTAAAATAGCGCCCATGCCGATGACCGAGTAATCTCCAACTAAATTTCCGTGGAGGATAGCCCCATGGCCCATAGTCACATTTTTCCCGATAAGATGGAGGTCCTTGGGCGGGGCATGGATGACCACTCCTTCTTCTACGGCTGTGCCGTTTCCGATTTCAATTCGGCCATAATCCCCACGGACAATGGCGCCGTGGCCCACGTAGCAATTATCCCCAATGACAACATCTCCGATGACCTGGGCTGTCTCACTCACATAGGTATCCCTGCCGATCTTAGGGGCGTTCCCGTCAAATTCAAATAACATGGTGTCTCCTTTTAAAAACCATAAGTTTTTGTGATAACGTCGCTCATGACCTCGCTGGCACCCCCACCAATGGAAAGCAGCCTGGCATCCCTGAACCGCCGGGATATGAGCATTTCATTCATAAATCCCATCCCTCCGAACATCTGGAGACAGCCAGAGGTCACATCGTTGAGGATGTCGCCCCCCAGCAGTTTGCCCATGGAAGTCTCCCGGGTAACATCCTGGCCAGCCATTTTCATACGAACAATATGGTAAGCCAATTGCTGAAGGGTTTCTGCCTGGGCCAGCCAATGGGCCAGACGGTGGCGCAGCACCTGCTTTTTGATCAGAGGTTTGCCAAATACCACCCTGCCTTTCAAATATTCAAGCGTGTCCTTGATGGTCTCCTGAATTCCGATATAGGCCATGGGGAGAACAGAAAATCTCTCATGCTGGAATTGCTGCATCTGCTGAATAAAGCCTTCTCCCTCCTTTCCGACAAGATTTTCCTTTGGAATTTTCATATTGTCAAAATAGATCTCTGCCGTATCTGAGCTGCGCATGCCCAGCTTGTCCAGTTTCTTGGATACGGAAAAACCTTTAATATCCGTGGGGACCACAAAAAGGCTGAAGCTGTGGTAGCCGGGTTCATCCGAGGTCCGGGCCAGAAGGGTAAGAAAATCCGCCTGGAGCCCGTTGGTAATATAGGTCTTTGAACCAGTCAGGATATAATGGTCATCTTCTTTTTTGGCCGTGGTTTTAAGAGCCGCTACATCAGATCCCGCATCAGGTTCGGTCACGGCAATGGCTGCAACCATATCTCCTTTCAAGGCAGGTTTCAAATAGGTCTGCCTGATATAGTTGGACCCGAACTGTTCCAGAGCCGGGGTGGCCATATTGGACTGGACGGCTATGGCCATGGGGATGCCGCCGCAGTGTATTCTGGCACATTCTTCCAGGACAATGGTTTCATGCCAATAGTCCAGGCCTTCGCCCCCGTTTTCCTCAGCAAACCTTATACCAATGAATCCCAGGTCTCCCATTTTTTTAAAGACCTTGTGCAGGGGAGTGAATCCTTCTTCTTCCCACTGGTCCACATGGGGGTTGATCTCCTTGGTTACAAAATCCCTGACGGCTTTTCGTACCAGTTTGTGTTCCTTATTAAAATAAATATCACTTCCCATAATTCATCCTTTACCTTAAACGTTTGTGTCTGATTCGATTTCATAAAAGCGAGATGGGTACCTCAATGGTTTTAGCCCGAAGGTATTCCCCCAGGGTTTTGGCTTGTGCATCAACCCTGGACGATGCTGCAACCCCATGACCCAGAAGGCCCTGGATAAGAAAATTGACTGCCAAAAGATTGGGCAGCTCATATTTTTGAATTTTAAAAGAAGCCAGATCCGGCAGCAGGGCTCTCAGACGGTCACAGGTGAGATAGCCGGACAGAAACTCAAAGGCTTCCGGGGTCTTGGCCCAGACACCTAAATTGGCATTGCCCCCCTTGTCCCCGGATCTAGTGGCAAAAAGACAGCCCAGTGGGGCAGGCCTGGTTTGTCCGATATTTATTTGAATTTTCAGGTTCGGATCTTTTTTATCTTCTGTCCAATTTTCTGCAGGGAGTATCGGTGCATAAGCGATTTCATACACATCCCCTTTTAAATGTACTTGCTGGTGGATTTCCTGTGAACCGACAAGAGCGGGCCAATGACGAATGGCCGGACTTCCCTGTGAAGGTGGGGCCGTGAGAGCAAAGCCCGGAATTGTTGACAAAGCCAGTTCCACCACTTTTGCAGAAAAAATTTTTCCTACTTTTCTGACATCCGGGTCTATGACCGTGATGCGTAAACGAGCAAAGGCCAGGTCATTGTGGACAGGATCTTCCTTATCCGATCGTATGAGTTGAACCCGGGTTTCGGCAAATTGATCTTTGCCCCCCAGAAGATCAAATAAAGTATCCTCGACCAGGGCTGCTTTTTTTTCTATATCCAAACCTGTTAGCAAAATAGTCATGGTATTGCGTTGGCCCCAGAGGGTGTTGATACAAACCTTGGCAGTCTCAGGAGGGGGAGACCCTTTTGTTCCTGTCACCTTCACCCGATCCTGCTCCTCTTCTGTTACCTTAAGGGTATCGAATCGTGCCGTGACATCCGGTGTTTTATAGGCCGGGGTTGAGATTTCATAAAGAAGCTGGGCAGTGACCGTACCCTTTGATACCCGGCCGCCTGTGCCCGGATGCTTGGTAATGACAAAAGAGCCGTCTTCATACATCTCAGCAATTGGAAAACCCATATTTTTATAAGAAGGGATTTCATCCATGAACGAATAATTGCCGCCTGTGGCCTGGGTACTGCACTCAATAATATGTCCGGCAGCATAAGCGCCGGCAAGGCGATCCCAGTCATCGGGCTGCCAGTTAAATTTCCATGCACATGGTCCTGATACCAGGGCAGCATCCGCAATGCGACCGCCCACAACAATGTCCGCCCCCAGGTTTAAGGCTTTGGTTATTCCCCATCCTCCTAAATAGGCATTGGCGGTTATGGGTTGGCCTGTTGCATCGTCCAGATTAACGCCTGAATCCAGATGGGTAAAGCATTCCCCTTTTTCCCGAAGTTCAGGCAGCCGGGAGAGCAGGTCATCCCCCGTGATGGCAGCCACCTTGGGGTTAAGACCCAGTTCTGTGGCCATTTTTTCTAAAGCCTGGACCATTCCTAACGGATTAAGACCGCCGGCGTTGACTACTACCTTGATATTCTTGTCCAGACAAGGTCCTAGAATGGTCTCCATTTGTTTTAAAAACGGTACGGCATAGCCCTTGTCAGGTGATTTTGTTTTCATGCGGAAAAGCAGGGCCATGGTTAATTCAGCCAGATAATCTCCGGTGAGAACGTCAATGGGGCCGTTTTCGACCATTTCTCCGGCAGCAGAAAACCGATCCCCCAGAAAACCGCTGCAATTGGCAATAATTAATGGTTTATGTCGACGTGATTCAGTCATATTCAGTTCCTTTGCTCTTCTATAAATGTGTGAGGCTGTTTTTCAATATCCACCAGGATATCGCCTGGCATGACCTTGTCCCCTTCGCCGACTCTTATCTCGGCAATTTTTCCATCGAAAGGGGCCTTAAGGGATGTCTCCATTTTCATGGCAGAAACGATCGCAACAATATCTCCTTTGAGCACAATGTCTCCTACGACCACTGGTACCTGAATGACTATGGCAGGCATGGGTGGAGTTACGGTTGTAGGCTCCTGGGGTTGGCTTGATTCCCGGCCCCTGGAGCTATTCCCCATCTCCTGGGCGGCCAGATCCTGGATAAAATAACGCTGACCCTCTATAATAATAGTTTTGCCATCGGCCTGTTTTTCTACCCAGGCATTGACCTGGTCCCCATTGACTGTCATCTGAATCTGATGGTCTGAGACACGGTAAACCCCTAATTCATATGATGTATCATTGATCATGGCATAGGCCTGGTCCTCAGCGTCCAATTCCAGGTCCACGGTATAGGTTTTTTCTTTGATTTTAAGCTGGTATTCCATTGTTTTATCCTTTTGATTGTTAAAGTCTCCAATTGCCCAGGGTATGAAAAGGGCTGTTTAAATTTGAGGCCCCGGGTCTTTCCATTGCCGGCACAGGACGGGTATTTATTTCATCGGCAATAAATGCCAGACAGGCCAAATCTTTGGAAGGCATCAGGGGGGTCCAGAGAGAAAAATGGGTGTCAATAAAATCAGTAAACACTTCCCCTTTTCTAAAGGATCTTGAATCCAGCACATCCCCTAAAAAATCCATGGGAGCTCTGACGCCTAAAACAATATAGGATTTCAATGCTTTGATCATTTTGGCAATGGCCTGGTCCCGGGTTTCGGCATGGACAGATAATTTTGATAAAATTGGATCATATTCAACCGGTACGGCACAGCCGGCATAGACACCGGAATCATTCCGTATACCTGGCCCTGATGGTTCTTCATAACAGGTGATGGTTCCGGGACTTGGGAAAAAATTATTTTCCGGATCTTCGGCATAAATCCTGCATTCAATGGCATGGCCCCGGGCAGAGACGTCCTCCTGGCTCAGGGTCAAAGGATTGCCTGCTGCCACCAGAATCTGCTGGCGTACGAGATCAATACCAGTAACAAGCTCTGTAATGGGATGCTCTACCTGAAGTCTTGTGTTCATCTCTAAAAAATAATAACTGCCATGGTTGTCCAATAAAAATTCCACTGTGCCGGCATTAGTGTAACCGGCTGCCTTTGCAGCAGCACAGGCGGTATTCCCCATCTTTTTCCTCAGAACTGAATCCACGGCAGTTGAAGGGGTTTCTTCAATGATTTTCTGGTGACGCCGCTGGATTGAGCATTCGCGCTCCAGCAAATGGATGGTATTCCCCTCCTGATCAGCCAGGATCTGGAACTCAATATGCCGGGCCCGGGTAAAAAATTTTTCAAGATAGACCCGACCGTCACCAAAGGCATTTATCGCTTCTCTGGAGGCGGCTTCCATGGCCTCTTTCATCTCCTCTTCAGCATTGACAATGCGGATTCCCTTCCCCCCCCCTCCGGCACTGGCCTTGATCAATACCGGATATCCCATTTCTTCGGCCTTTTTTTTCATGTCTGTCAGGGTATATTCCTTACCGGACAGCCCAGGGATAACCGGAACCTTCGCATCTATCATAATCTGTCGAGCAGTGAGTTTGTCCCCCATTTCTTGTATTACTTTGGGGGAGGGACCAATGAAAACAAGACCGGCATCTCGACATTTTTCAGCAAATTTATGGTTTTCAGACAAAAAACCGTATCCCGGGTGGATGGCCTGGGCCCGAATTTTTTTAGCTGTTTTGATGATAAGATCCATGTTCAGATAGCTTAAGCCGGGATCAGCGGGTCCGATGCACACTGACTGATCTGCTTCAAAACGGTGGCGGGCGTTTTTATCTGCCTCTGAAAAAACCGCAACAGTTTTAATGCCCATATCTTTGCAGGTCTGGATGACTCGGAGCGCAATTTCTCCCCGGTTTGCAATAAGAATTTTTTTAAACATAATTATTTTCCTTCCCGATTGTACCCGGTTACATCCTGAAAGTCCCGTATCCATATTCATCATCCCTAAGGGGAGCATTCAGGGCGGCGGAGATGCCAAGGCCCAGTACGTCACGGGATTTAACCGGATCTATGATCCCGTCGTCCCATAGCTGTGCTGTGCTGTAATAGGGGTTGCCTTCTTTGAGGGCGGAGGCAACCACAGGTTCCTTAATGGCGGCCTTTTCTTCATCGGACAACCCGGGCTGGCCCATTCTCAACCGCTGGTCATTGGTAATGGTGGTCAATACATCAGCGGCCTGGGGACCGCCCATGACACCAATCTGGGCATTGGGCCACATCCAGAGCATTCTTGGGGAATAAGCCCGGCCGCACATGGCATAATTGCCTGCCCCGAATGAAGCCCCCACGATCATGGTGAATTTCGGCACGGTACAGGTGGTTACCGCATTGACCATCTTATGACCATCCTTTGTGATTCCCCCTTTTTCATAGGCCTTGCCCACGATGAATCCATTGATATTCTGTATAAAGACCAGAGGAATTTTACGTTTGTCACAAAGCTGGATAAATTGAGTTCCTTTTTGTGCGCTTTCGGAAAATAGTATACCGTTATTGGCCAGAATGCCCACGGGATACCCATGGATATAGGCCCAGCCTGTGACCAAGGTGGGGCCGTACATTTCCTTGAATTCTAAAAATTCACTGCCGTCCACCACCCGGGCAATGACCTCCCTTATATCATAGGGTTTGGACAGGTCCGGGCTGACAATGCCGTAGAGTTCTTTTGGATCATAAATGGGATCCTTGGGCAGATGAACTGATAAACGGGATTTTTCATTATCCGGCAGGTTTTTCACAATCTTCCGGATCATCTGGATGGCGTGGACATCATCTTCGGCATAATAATCTGAAACACCGGATTCCCGGCAATGAACCAGAGGGCCGCCCAGTTCATCGGCAGAAACCTCATCTCCCGTGGCCGCCTTGACCAGTGGGGGGCCACCCAGGAAAATAGCCCCATGGCCTTTAACATGAACGATTTCGTCGCACATGGCCACCCCGTAAGCCCCGCCTGCCGTACACAGCCCCATAACCCCAACAATTTGGGGGATTCCCATCTTGGACATCCGGGCCTGGTTATAAAATATCCTGCCCCCGTCATACAGATCTGGAAAAATCTCGGACTGCATGGGCAAAAATGCACCGGCAGAATCCATGAGATTGATATATGGTAGCCTGTTTTCCATGGCAATGGTCTGGCAGCGCAGGATTTTTTTAACGGCCATGGGATATAGAGAGCCGCCTTTGATGGTGGCGTCACTTATGGTGATCATGCATTCTTTGCCGGATACCATGCCGATACCGCAGACCAGGCCGGCTTTATGAATTTTACCGCCGTACATGCCCCTTGCAGCCAGAGGGGCGATTTCAAGAAAGGGAGAATTCCGGTCCAATATCAACTCCAGCTTTTTTGCCGTTGGAATTTTGCCCGATTCCTTGTGGCGCTGGATAGCCTTGGCGGAACGCTGGTTCATGGCCGAGTCCAGTTCCTGGTTCAGCTCCTTTGCCAGAGTCGTCATTTCTTTATAGTTGGTTTGATATATGTCTGACTTGATATCAATCTGTGTTTCAATCACATCCATGAAAAAATTACCTCATTTAAAATTTCAGCTCTATTTTAGCGCGCATACACTATATATAAATAGATATTTATTAAAAATAATATAGTATAACTATTTTAAAGTCAAATAAAAAAACGTTACACAATTTTTTTTAGGATTGCATTGATTGACACTTTCGAAATGTCTGCATAGATTAAGCTTTATCGGGAACTATCTTGCATTAACCTGGATCAAATCCACCTGACCCATGGCAATATTGACGGGATATAAAACAACAAAAAAAGAGTATCTCTTCAGTTAACTATTACTTTATTTTGGATTGTTTTTATCCATATAAATACCATATTTGGTACAATTAATTTGTAATGCTCGATACTTAGTCGCCTTTTTTACAATGTCCAAAAAAAAATATAAAGTCTTGACTTTATATTTTTCCCCATTTAGAATGAACCTCAGATACTAAATTTTTTTTGAGGAGCATTCTCTATTGCTAAAAATTTCATGAAAATACCTGGGGAAAAGAAAAAAAAGATTCTTGAATCTGCAATAAAAACATTTTCCGAAAAAAGCTTTTCCGGCTCCACGGTCGCAGAAATTGCAAAGGGAGCAGGAATCGGGGCTTCAGGGCTATATACATATTTTAAAACCAAGGAAAAAATTCTATTTACAATAATTGAGAATTTTCTGGATTTAAGCTGTTCACAACTAGAAGAGCACCTTGAAGGAATTCATAGTGCTGAGAATAAACTTAGAAAAGCAATCTGGTTTCACTGCAACTCATATTCAAAGAGTAAAAAAGAAATCAAAATAATTCTTGAAGCAAGGTCCTATCCTGAATTTTATAAATCAAGTGCATACATATCCCTTAAAAATTATGCCAAAATAATGACCGATATTATTGAACAGGGAATGTCCGAAGGGGTTTTTTGTAAAATATTTTCTCCTGCAACTTTACGGGATGTTATTCTGGGCACAGTCGACCACATTGCCATTAACTGGATAATAAAGGACTCAATCAACTCATTGAACCAGGCCGAAGATATTTATGAGATGGTTATGAATGCTGTTGCATCAAACAATATAAAGAAAAAATCATTAAACAAAAAAGAAATCAAAAAAAAGAAAATAATAGATGCGGCGACCTCCATTTTTGCTGAAAATGGACTTAGCGGAACGAGTATGCTGGAGGTTGCAAAAAGGGCAGGAGTGGGTGAGGGCACAGTATATGATTACTATAAAAACAAAGAGAATCTTCTTGTCAGCATACCGGTTAAAAAACTTGGAGACCTGTACGGCAATATAAGCGAAAGAAAGCCAGAAAGAAAAATAAAAGTGATAATTTCTGAAATTTTTAAGTTTTATAATAACGAAAAAAATTATTCGACCATTCTTGTCTTTATGCTGAGGACCAATAAAAAATTCCACAAATCCCAAAGCAATAAAATTTTGGATGATATCTTTGAAATAATCAAAGATCTTATAAAA
>Ga0164315_10004333_pt1 | contig 11014 bp, 7 predicted proteins | sample GuaBasSedimGuay6_FD_113737 | JGI IMG/M metagenome (GOLD analysis project Ga0164315, IMG submission 113737) | Subseafloor sediment microbial communities from Guaymas Basin, Gulf of California, Mexico - Guay6, Core 4569-2, 0-3 cm | ecosystem: Environmental > Aquatic > Marine > Hydrothermal vents >...
ATTGTTTCTGGAAAACCACCACGTATCTATGCAGGTCTTACAACAGAAAGTTTATATTTTACACAAATTGGATTTGCAATAATTCCAAAAGATAATTCAACTCTAAAATTTGTATTAGCTTTATTAAATTCAAAATTATTAACTTATTTTCATAAGTATTCTTATCTCGATATTGAAAAAGACTTATTTCAAAAAATATTAATTGCAAACTGTAAACAATTACCAATAAAGGAAATTGAACAAGAAAAGCAATTCCCATTTGACAATAAAGTTGACGAAATAGTCAACAGGAACAAAGAACTTCAACAAAAGAAAAGCAAATTTATAAACCGTATAAAAGACAATTTTGAGATAGATAGAATAAGCAAAAAATTAGATACATTTTATAATTTTGATTTTAAGACTTTTGTTGCGGAGCTTAAAAAGCAGAAGGTAAAACTATCCTTGGTGCAGCAAGATGAATGGGAAGAGTATTTTATGGCATATAAAACAGAGATAAATCAAATTCAATCTGAAATTGAAGCAACGGATAAAGAGATTGATAGAATGGTTTATGAGCTTTATGAGCTTACTGATGAGGAAATAGCCATTGTAGAAAACTCAACTAATTAGTAAAAACTTTATTATGGCTATTCGCGAACACCTTAAAATATTATTATTTAGTGAGCAAATTGAAATTGTGGAGAGGATGGTGTAAAATAAATAATTATGGAGAAAGAGTTATTCAAAAAACTATAATAATGAGAACCACAAAAATAGAATGGACAGAACAGACTTGGAATCCATCAGTTGGCTGTAATAAGGTTAGTGAAGGTTGTGCAAATTGCTATGCCGAAGTTATGGCAAGGCGATTAAAAGCTATGGGAACAAAGGGCTATGAGAATGGTTTTAAGTTTAGTATTATTCCTGAACGCCTCGATCAACCTTTTAAGATAAAGAAGCCAACAAAGTTTTTTGTGAATTCGATGAGTGATTTATTTCACGAGGAAATGCCTTTTGAGTATTTGGATATGATTTTTGATGCTATTGAAAAAACACCTTGGCATACATATCAGATTTTGACTAAGCGTGAGAAAAGAATGGCTGAATATTTTGCAGATAAAAAACCACCTCAGAATGTTTGGTTGGGTGTAACTGTGGAAAATTCGGCTACAAAAAACAGGATAGATTATTTGCGAAATATTGATGCAAAAATTCGGTTCCTCTCTATGGAGCCGCTATTGGAAGATGTGGGGAATTTGGATTTAAGCAATATTCATTGGGTTATCGTTGGAGGTGAAAGTGGTATTGTTGCAAGACCCATGCAGACTAATTGGGCTGTGAATATTAAAGAACAATGCGAAAACCAGGACGTAGCATTCTTTTTCAAGCAATGGGGCACTTGGGGTGCTGATGGAGTTCGCAGAAATAAGAAAAAGAATGGCCGTGAATTAAACGGCAAAGTGTATAATGAATACCCTGAATTAATTGCAGAATTCTTCGTGTAATAGTATAGAATACTTACATTTAACAAAACAACACAGCAATGAAAATTATAGAAAGTGGAGCCCAATATTCAAAAATAACAGCAATAGGGGAAAAGGTAAAGAAACTGGAACAGGATTCTGGTGATAAGTATTTGTATTTGAATCAAGGAGTTAATTCAGTTGTTCCAATCAACTTAGGTGAGGTGGTTAAATCTATTGATTTTAATTCGCGTGGAGTTCAAGTATATGCTCCTATTCAAGGCCGCCTTAATCTAAAGAAAACCATCAATCAGGAATATTTTAGTTGTAAATCAGATCCAGATAATATTTTGATTTCCAATGGTGGAATGTCAGGACTGGATTTAGTTTTTCAAACTATTGATGTGGAGAAGGTTTTTGTACCTGTCTATTTTTGGGGTTCTTATTTTAATATCCTGAAGATACGTAACAAAGAGGGAGACTTCTATGAGGATTTCGTAGATTTGGAAAACAATGTTGAAAAATATGCTAAATCGGCTGTTATAATTTGTGATCCTAATAATCCCTTGGGAGATAAATTTGATGATCATCGTTTGATAAGCCTAATTCGTTCTTTAAATGTAGCTGGATGTACTATAATTGTGGATAGTCCTTACCGAAAGATATTTTACAATAATGATTATTTCTTTGAGCAATTGCTTCCCATGGAAAATGTAATTATTGTGGAGAGTTTCTCCAAATCATTAGGACTAAGTGGTCAGCGAATTGGATTTATTCATTCAATTAACACAAATCTAATGATAGAGTTATCTATTCGTTTAATGTATGCCACCAATGGAGTAAATGGTTTTGCTCAGCTATTGGTAGAAAGGTTATTCTCGACTCCTGAAGGAAGAACTGCCATTGGAGAGTTCAAACGTAAAACTACTTGCGATATTCAAAAGAATATAAAATATTTGAGGGAGAAAGGGTTTTTAGCGGAGGAGTTTTATCAAGAATCAGAACCCTTGGGGATTTTTACTGTTGTAAATCTTTCTGAAGAAGAATTATTAAAACACCATATTGCATCAGTTTCTTTGGCCTTTTTTACTCGAAAATATAAAGATAAAGCCTCAAATTATGCACGAATCTGTGTTTCGGTTCCTCATGAGGAGTTTGAAATCTTTTTTGAGAAAATTTAGAAAATAGCAAGAAAAGTTATTTATAATCTGCTTAATATCTTACTATAATAAGCTAATGATTAGTCTTATTGAAATATAATTAAGTACTCTAATCTAAGGTTTATAAGTTGATTGTTTGGTATATACCATTCTCAAACGAGATAGAAATTCCAATACTGTGGGTCAGATATCTATAAATATTATTTGGTGTTCCATTGGAAGTGAAATACATCTCGGCCTGATAATAAGCTGATAATCTGAAACTAATATTATCGACTAATCTAAGATCAATTCTGCCTGCAATTCCCTGTTGGGCATCTTCTTTAAAAACTGAATTAATCTTATCCTCATTTATGTAATTCTTAGAAGTAATAGTTGGTGCATACTGGTAGTTTATTGTTATTGAAATAGGTAGATCTTGGTGTAATGGACAAAAAGGAGGCTAATTTTGATTAAAAGATAGCAACATTAGGATTGTTAACGAAATAGGCGATGGTTAATAGGTGGATACCTATTATTTTGTATGATTGATTTCTAAATGATGCTTTGCATCATTAGAAAGAGTTTTCTGACACTGATTTCTCTGATTTAGACTGATTTTGTTCTATAATTTTCCATAGGAAAATTATAGAACAAAAAAATCATAAGAAATCATAGGTATCTGCGTCTAAAAAACTTACTGCGAAGCAGGAAGTAATAAAAATTAGCAAAAATTCATAATCCTATTTCATTAAAAAACAGCTTTTGCAATCTGCTCTATATTATCCGAATTCCCCATAGTATAAAAGTGTAAAACTGGGGCACCAGCAGCAATAAGTTCTTTAGATTGCATAATGGACCATTCCACACCTAATTGACGCACTTCATCACGAGACTTGCACTTCAATACCTCATTGACTAGCTCTGTTGGCAAATCAATATGGAAAATTGAAGGTAAAGTCATTAATTGTTTCTTGGTTGCAATAGGTTTCAGTCCAGGAATTATTGGCACATTAATCCCAATTGCACGACATTCATCCACAAAGTTAAAGTACTTTTTATTATCGTAAAACATCTGAGTTACAATATAATCTGCACCAGCATCCACTTTGTCTTTAAGATTCTTCAAATCTAGTTGCCAATTTGGTGCTTCACTATGCTTTTCGGGATATCCTGCCACCCCAATGCAAAAGTCAGTAGGATGGGAGTTCTCCAATTCATTATCCAGATAAATTCCTTTATTTAGAGCGTTCACTTGTTTTACTAAGCCCAAAGCATGTGGGTGTCCATCAGCCTCTGGCTTAAAGTAGCGTTGACTAGCAGCAGCATCGCCACGAACAACCAATAGATTGTCAATACCCAAAAAGTGTAAATCAATCAAAGCATTCTCTGTATCTTCTTTGCTAAATCCTCCACAAATCAAATGTGGTACAACATTTACCCCTGTTTTATATTGTACTGCAGCGGAAATACCAACAGTGCCAGGGCGCTTACGAACGGTTTTCTTCTCCACTCTGCCATCTGCTAAGTCGCGGTATTCCACTTCCTGTTGGTGATAAGTTACATCGATAAAGGATGGTTTATACTCCAATAAACGAGCAATATTCTTATTGATATGTTCAATATTCTCACCCTTTAGTGGAGGCAATATCTCAAATGAGAAAAGGGTTTTGTTAGCTTGTTTTATATGGTCTGTTATTTTCATGGATTTGAAGTTTGGAGTTGGAAGTCGGAAGCCGAAGTCCTCTGTCAATTATTCAATTTTTTTTATTATTTAAGTTTGTTTTTGAATGCAATCATCATATTCATAAGGTTATATGCATAATCGTAGTGTTTATCAAACTCTTCTTGATCTATATAGTTACGTCTTCTTGCTTTATGAAGGCAAGTTACGACTTCGGCAAGGGAGCGTATAGAATAACCCATAAATCTCTTTTGTTCTGGAACAGATTGACCGATTGAACCTTCTGAAATATTTAATGCAATAAAGTCAACAGCTCTACTTGTTTGTGAAGTAAGATTAAACTTTTCATAATCAGGAAATTTTAATGCCATTGTGTTTATTTCCTCACCATAATCCATGGCCTTTTGCCAGATAATTAAATTTTCAAACTTAAACTTACTCATAATCTTCAGTCTATATTAATAGCTCTTTTTATAATCTACATTCTATCTTCAAGGTCCCTGAGCTTGTCGAAGGGCCAACTCCCGTCTTCGGACTTCAGTCTCCCAACTTCCAACTCAATAATTTAAGTTTACGTTCAATAGTCTCTCAATATCTTCCTTACTTATTTTCTTCCGCTCTGCATAGTCTAAAACCTGATCTTCAGATATTTTACCCACTGCGAAATACTTAATCTCAGGATGAGCAAAATAATATCCACTTACGGCTGCAGTAGGATACATTGCATAGCTTTCTGTCAAACTTACCCCAATACTTTCTTCACAATTTAAGATGTCAAATATTTTACGTTTTTCAGAATGATCGGGACAGGCAGGATAGCCTGGAGCGGGACGAATGCCCTTATATTTTTCCTTTAATAGATTATCCATATTAAACACTTCCTCAGTATTATATCCCCAAAAATATTTGCGAGTTTTATAATGCAAGAGTTCAGCAAAAGCTTCTGCTAAGCGGTCGGCTAAAATCTTTAACATAATGGAAGAGTAATCATCACCAGCAGTTTCATATTTTTCGATATGCTTTTCAATACCAATACCTGTTGTGAGTGAGAAAATCCCTAGATAGTCTGTTTGATTACTTTCTTTTGGAGCGATATAGTCTGCTAAGGAGTAATTCATTTTTGTCTTTTTGTCTTCTTGGTTTCTTAAGAACTCAAATACCTTTGTTTCTTGATTTTCTAAACGAACTTCCACGCTTTCATCTGCAATACGATTGGCTTCAAACAAACCAAATGTGGCATTGGCTTGAAGCATCTTATGCTTCTGTATTTCCTCAAGCATCCTCTGTGCGTCATCAAATACTTTTCGAGCTTCTTTGCCTTTGTCCGTATCGTCAAATATTTTTGGATAACTACCTTTTAATCGCCAAGCATGGAAAAAGAAATTCCAATCAATGAATGGAATAATATCCTCAATCGGAAAATCCGTTAATGTCATAATTCCCAATCTCTTAGGCTTCACAATATTGGACTCTTGAGCTTGCCAATTAAAAGCATGATTACGAGCTTTTTCTAGGCTTAAATAACTCTTCTTCTGTTGTCGTAAGTGATGCTGTTTTGCAATCTCAGCATAATGTTCCTTTATCTCTCTAGAATAATCATCACGGCTTTTTTGTGATATCAGTTTGGCGCTTACTCCAACGCTTCGTGAAGCATCTTTTACGTGAATAACAGTCGATTCCAATTCAGGAGCAATCTTTACTGCAGTATGAATCTCAGAAGTAGTTGCACCACCAATTAGTATAGGAATGTCCAGATTCAACCGCTTCATCTCTTTGCCAAAATGAACCATCTCTTCCAATGATGGAGTGATTAGACCACTCAATCCAATTATATCCACATTTTCACTAATTGCTCGTTCGATGATTTTTTCAGTGGGAACCATAACGCCCATATCAATAATTTCGAAGTTGTTGCAGGCTAAAACTACTGAGACAATATTCTTCCCAATATCGTGCACATCACCTTTAACTGTAGCTAATAGTACCTTTCCAGCAGAACTACGTTCACCTTGATTTTCATCTTCAATAAAGGGTAGGAGTATGGCCACTGCTTTCTTCATTACACGGGCACTTTTTACCACTTGTGGTAGAAACATCTTTCCATCGCCAAATAATTCTCCAACCTTATTCATCCCGTCCATCAACGGGCCTTCAATAATCTCCAAAGAGAAAGGGTAGGCTTTACGAGCTTCAGCAATATCATCGTCAATAAACTGAGTAATTCCTTTCACCAAAGCATAAGAAAGTCGTTCAGCAATAGGCTCTTTACGCCATTCTTGTTCTTGTTTTTGTTCTTGAATATCACCACTATGCTTGGCTGCATAATCTAAAAGGCGGTCAGTTGCATCAGCTTTACGATTGAAAATTAAGTCCTCAGTTAAGCTTAAAAGTTCTTTAGGAATCTCATCATAGATTTGCAGCATAGCAGGATTTACAATTCCCATATCCATACCTGCTTTTACAGCATGATATAGAAATGCCGAATGCATTGCTTCGCGCACCATATTATTGCCACGAAACGAGAAGCTTAGATTACTCACACCACCACTTACCTTAGCATAGGGTAGATGCTTCTTAATCCATTTTGTAGCTTCAATAAAATCAATGGCGTAATTATTATGTTCTTCGATTCCTGTTCCAATACTCAGAATATTGGGATCGAAAATAATATCTTGAGGTGGGAAATTAGCTTTGTCAACCAATGTTTTATAGGCACGTTCGCATATCTCAATCCTACGCTCGAAAGTACTTGCCTGACCTTCCTCATCAAAAGCCATAACAACTGTGGCAGCTCCATAAGCTTTGATTTTTTTTGCTCGTTCGATAAATGCTTCTTCACCTTCTTTCAGACTAATGGAATTCACAATAGCCTTACCCTGCAAGCATTTCAACCCTATTTCTATCACTTCCCATTTCGAGCTGTCAATCATTATAGGAAGCTTGGCAATATCAGGCTCTGCAACCAAAAGGTTGAGGAATACATGCATTTCTTTTTCGGCATCCAACATACCATCATCCATGCATACATCAATTATCTGAGCGCCTCCTTCAACTTGATTGTGAGCAATATCTAAGGCTTCTTCATATTTCTTTTCACGAATCAATCGTGCAAACTTTCGAGAACCACTTACATTAGTTCGCTCGCCAATATTGATAAAGTTGGTTGTATCATCAATTCGTAAAGCTTCCAAACCACTCAATTTTGTATTTGGTGTAATTTGTGGTCGTTTACGTGCATTAGCTTTATCAGCATATTTAACAAATTCCCGAATATGGTCAGGTGTTGTGCCGCAGCAACCTCCCACAATATTGATAAACTCATTTTCCAAGAAATCATGGATATGTAATCCCATTTCATGGGGACTTTGATCGTATTCTCCAAATTGATTTGGCAGGCCGGCATTGGGATAAGCACTAACAAAGAAGTTTGATTTATGAGCCAATTCCTCCAAATGAGGACGCATTTCTTCGGCTCCCAAGGCACAGTTAAGTCCGATACTAAGCAAATCGATATGCGAAACTGAATTCAGAAAAGCCTCTAAAGTTTGTCCTGACAAAGTACGACCACTGGCATCTGTAATTGTTCCAGAGATCATCACAGGCATTATCTTGCCACTTTCTTCCATGAGCTCATTAATTGCAAAAAGTGCCGCTTTGGCATTCAATGTATCAAATATGGTTTCCACCAAAAGGATATCTACACCACCTTCAATCAATGCCTTTGCTTGCTGATAGTAATCTTTACGCAAATCGTCGAAGCTAACGGCTCGAAAACCAGGATCGGTAACATCAGGGGATAGAGAAGCTGTTTTATTGGTTGGTCCCATGGCACCGGCAACAAAGCGGGGCTTATTTGGATTCTGTGCCGTAAATTCATCCGCCGCTTTTCGAGCAATCTGTGCAGCACGTAAATTTATTTCATACACATAGTCTTCCATTCCATAATCGGACATGGATATCTGAGTTCCATTGAAGGTATTGGTTTCAATTATATCGGCACCAGCCTCCAAATACTCTTTGTGAATGGCTTCTATGATTTGAGTTTGAGTGAGATTCAATAGGTCGTTATTACCTTGAAGTGGCTGTTTCCAGTCCTTGAACTGTTCACCACGATAATCTTCTTCACTCAATTTATAGCGCTGAATCATGGTACCCATGGCTCCATCAAGCACAAGCACACGATTCTCAAGTATTGTTCTAATTTGTTGTAATTTCATTGGTTACATAAATTAATTTATAATCATCCGCATTGGCAGAATTTAGGTGTTGGCACCTTTTCCATCTTTTGATAGATAGGTTGTCAGAGTTTCTCAGAGCCTAATCTCTCCACTCTTCTGTATAAATCAAAATTCCAACTTGTGGTAGGAATATTGAATTGATGGGGCAAAGATAACGTAAAAATTGAAAATGTGTAGTGTCGAATAAAATAAATGCTTATTTTTGGTTAATAAAATAATGAAATGAATTTATGGATTCACTAGACAGTATAAAAAATAGCTTAATTGACAATATCCTAGCAACGAATAATGAAGAATTATTAAATGTGATTTTTAGTATTTTTAAAGTAGCGAAAACTGAGGGTAAAATAAGCCTTACAAAGGAACAAAGTGAAATGCTTATCTTAGGGGAGAAGGATATTGAATATGGAAATCTTGTTTCTACAGAGGAGTTAGATAAACTTGATAAGGAATGGCTGTATTAAGAATAGTTTGGACTCAAACGGCTATAACACAACGAAATTTCATTTTTGAATATTGGATAAATAGGAATGGTAATTCAGCATATGTTAATAAGCTAAACCGGCTCATTAAAGAAAGGTTGCTGCTTCTACTACACAATCCTAAGTTAGGTAAATTGAGCGAACATGAAGGTGTAAGGATGGTATCAATGCGACATTACAGTATGTTCTATAAGCATATAGAAAACAAAATTATAGTTATTGGATTTTGGGATAATCGCCAAGATCCAAAGACGTTACTATCTTATTTAAGATCCAAACCCTCAAAATAGCTATTGCACAAAGGAACACAAAGAAGACACAAAGTTTCTCAAAGTAGGTTTATTATACTATGTCAATTCAATAATCTGCGCTTATCTGCGATATCTGCGAGAAACACTTATCTCTTCTCCACCCGAACACGCTTCATCCCATTACGACCAAAGAAAAATGGATAATACATTTCCTTTACGTTTGTTGGATTCACATTAAACGTACCAGGGAATCGCGCTTGCAATTCTACTTGGAATGTACTTTTTCCTTCGGGCAATAATTCACAATAAATAATCAACTTTTCCTTATATTTTTCGCGATGAACCTCATGCGCATTCTCTATATTATTTGCATTAGAATAAGTGCAAGAAGCAGGTAATGGTATCTCAATCATAGCATAATCAGCTTGCTTTTTAGCTATTACATTAAGCTTCATAATCACTTGATCACCTGCGGTAAATGATGTTACCAAACTATCATCAATAAAGTACTGAATTTGCACTTTGAACAAACTATCTACTAGCTTGGGCTGGGCATCAAAATACTGACTGTATTGCATTGCAAATACCTTCGAGTTCCCTTTTTTGTTTAGTATAAAAGATTCTCCTGCTTTAATTACAATCTTTTGATCGAAGACCAATTCCTTACCCGATTTATCACTAATAGTGGATGTAGTAAGTTCGGAATTTGGTGCTAATAAATAAGGAATAATAGCATTTGCCATATAGGCTGTTTCATAGGTATTCATTCTATCGAAACCATGATGTGCTAATAGGAAAAGTAGGGTTTTATCCAAAGCTACATTGGTAGAATCAATCTCACGAATAAGCTCAAAAGCCAAGGAAGTACATAATATCTTATTCTCGGTTCGCGAATAGTCATTCTCGCCCCAGTATAAACCGCCTTTTAAAGTAGAATGGGAGAGGACCAATACATCCTTAACGCTAACATTCATATTATAAGCCATCTTAGCTTTTAAGTTCCATAACTGATCTTCAACGCTCTTAAACTCTCGATTCCAATTTATGGATACGGGATTTTGTTTCCAGTCTACAATTTGACTTCGCATGTATCGCATTTGTGCATTATCGGACCTTGAATCTTCTAAGCCAATATATTGATATGCAAGGATGGTTTGATAATTATGATTTTCAGCCATCATCAAGGCATAGACTATATGGTTCGAAATCCAACCAATAGATTTAGTTTCAGGCCACCAGCCCCAATTCAGAGGGTAATTACTGGCTTTTTCCAGACTCTTAATTAAGCGTTTAATTTTGCGCTTATCCTTAATTTTTATACCTAGATAATTATCAATTTGTTCCTGTAAAAGTAAGGCAATCAGTTTCGATGCTTTTTGTTCATTGCAATCGTATTTATAGGTTTTAATTTTTTCAATATCGTTTAGCATAACTTCAAGCAAATCCTTATAAACCACCAATTTTACATCTTTATCTTGTGCATTTATTGTAATTGAAGTATCGCCTGCAAGTACAAAGAATTCACCCTCCGAATGCCAAGCACCTTGAGGCACAACTTCAATAATGCGTTGCTCTGCATCTTGAATTCCGCCTTTGGCTGTAAAGCCATATTCTGCTACTTGGATTAAGGTATTGGCAATAACTAACTGTTGCTGTGTAATAAAACTGTCCAATTTAGTCTTTTGCGAGCTTTGTAATACTCCGTTTAACTTAAAATAATCTTCAAGTAATAAGGGTTTAGTGTCATAATTCACCAATTTGGTATTAATCAGACA
>Ga0164315_10004334_pt1 | contig 11014 bp, 9 predicted proteins | sample GuaBasSedimGuay6_FD_113737 | JGI IMG/M metagenome (GOLD analysis project Ga0164315, IMG submission 113737) | Subseafloor sediment microbial communities from Guaymas Basin, Gulf of California, Mexico - Guay6, Core 4569-2, 0-3 cm | ecosystem: Environmental > Aquatic > Marine > Hydrothermal vents >...
AGCGGTATGCGGCCCACCGGCCGGCTCCACTGGGGAAACTATACCGGAGCCCTCGAGAACTGGAATCAGCTCCAAAAAGAGTACACCTGCCATTTCATGGTGGCCGATTGGCACGTCCTGACCACGGCCCTGGACAAAGCCGAGGAAATCCAGGAAAACAGTCGCCAGATGTACCTCGACTGGCTTGGTGCGGGGCTCGACCCCGAAAGATCCGTCCTGTTCATCCAATCCCGGGTCAAGGAACACGCGGAGCTGTTTCTCCTGCTGTCGATGATGATCAGCATGGGGCGCCTGGAGCGGAACCCGACCTTCAAGGAACAGATTCGCGATCTGAACATGGGGAACGAAATCAGCTTCGGCCACCTGGGTTATCCTGTTCTGCAGGCGGCGGACATCCTCATGTACATGGCCCATGCCGTCCCCGTGGGCGAGGACCAGCTGCCCCACCTGGAACTCACACGGGAAATGGCCCGGCGTTTCAACCACAATTTCGGCAACGTCTTTCCGGAACCGGAACCCCTGGTCACCAAATTCGCGAGGTTCCCCGGCACCGACGGCAAGCGGATGAGCAAATCCCTCGGCAACACGATCGAGATTTCCGCCTCTCCGGAAGAGATCCGGAAAAAAATCAAACCGGCCTTCACGGATCCGGCCCGGGTCAGGCGAACCGATCCCGGCAACCCCGAGATCTGCGCCATCCATACCTGGTACCAGAAATTCATGCCTGAAGCCGTGGAGGAGACAGCCCGGGAGTGCCGCACCGCGGCCCGGGGTTGCGTCGACTGCAAGATGAAGCTGGCCAATGGGATCATCGAACATTTCGCCCCCCTGCGTGAACGGCGGGCCGAATACGAGAAGGACCCTGTTAAACTCGACGAAATCATTCACGACGGATGCGAACGCGCCAGCGCTGTCGCCGCCAAAACAATGGATGCCGTCCACAACGCCATGGGTATCGGATAAACACCATGGGTATCGGATAAACAGTTACGGAACGAGGTTCATTCAGCATGGTGGACAACACCAACGAAGAAACACCACTGGAGGAGCAGGAGCCCCAGGTTGACCAGGCCTCTCAGGTTGACCAGACCCCTTCCGCAGGTGGTCCGGAATCCTGGAATCTGGAGTCCCTGCCCCCCGAATTGGACTACTTCAGGACCAGCGAAGCCTATCAGGTCGAATTGACCGGCTTCCAGGGTCCCATGGACCTTTTGCTCCACCTGATAGACAAGGAACAGGTGGACATCTACGATATACCCATCTCCCGTATCACCGACCAGTTCATCCGGCACATCGAGGTCATGCAGACCATCAGCCTTGACAAGGCGGGCGAGTTCATCGCCATGGCGGCCACCCTCATGGTCATCAAGATGAAGATGCTCATGCCTTCGCATGGAACCGAGGAAGAGGAGGATATTGAGGATCCGCGGGCGGAACTGGTGCGGAAACTCCTGGAATACCGGCGCTTCAAGGAAGCGGCGGAGTCCCTTCAGAACAGGGAGTCGGAGCGGCGCCAATACCATCTGCGCCAAACACGCTTCCCTTTTACCGAAGACCTCGATCTGGAACCCAAACTTCGGATCGAGATGTTTGACCTTCTTTCGGCCCTTGCCGGAATCTTCGACCGCATGCAGGCCCGCACCGTGCATGATGTCGAGCGTGAGGCCTACACCGTCGAGGAGAAGATGTCACTCATCGAGGAAAAAGTCGGATCCGGCGGAACCGTCGGCTTCGAGGAACTTTTTATCGGTGACACGATCAAGATGGAGGTCATCGTCACTTTCATCGCCGTCCTGGAAATGGTCAAACGCGGCCGTCTCCAATTCATGCAGACCGAACCCGGCGGGCCCATCTGGATTCAGCATCCCGGGGTGGACGATGAGGTGGGGGACCAGGTTGAACTTGTCGCCCTGGACGAGGATCACGCAGCGGAGGAATTGCCGGACGGGACAACGAATGAATTGGAGAACGAATCTTGAAACGGGAACTGGAAGCACTGCTTTTCGCCACCGACAGCCCGCTGACCGTAGCCCGGCTGAAAAAGATATTTCCCGGCGTGGAAACCTCTGAATTCAGGGAAGCGGTCGAGGAGTTGCAGAAGGAATTCGAATCCTCGGGCCACGCCTTCACCGTGGTTGAATTCGGTGGAGGTTGGCAAATCGCCACCAAACCCGAATTTTCTCCCATCGTGGAAAAACTTCTGAAGACCCGACGCTTCACGCGGTTGTCCAAGGCCGGGCTCGAAGTCCTGGCCATCATCGCCTATCGCCAACCCATCACGCGTCTGGAAGTGGATGAAATCCGGGGCGTCAACAGCAGCGGCGCCATCAGCACCCTGACCGAGCGCAACCTCACCGCTGTGGTCGGCCGTTCCCAGTCCGTGGGCAACCCCCTGCTGTACGGCACCACGCGTGAGTTTCTCAATCATCTGGGCCTCAAGGGCCTGAATCAGCTTCCGGACCTGCCCGATATCGAGGGAGTCATGGATGATCGTGATGAATTGAAGGAATTCGCCAGCCAGGTTGGCCGTGAGGTTTCCGAGGAGGAACTTGAGGAGTACTTCTCCACCCCCGAGGAAAACGAAATGGTTGTGGAAACCGAAACCCCGGACGAGGTGGTCCCCGCCGATCCCGCGGACGGAGATTCGCCCAAGGTAAACAGTGACTCCTGAAACCGGCATGCGCCTGAACCGCTATCTGGCCAGGGCGGGGCTTGGTTCCCGTCGTTCGGTGGAAACCTTCATTACCGAAGGCAGGGTGGCCATCGACGGAAAAACCGTCACCGATCTGGGACGCCGCGTGCTGACCGAAACCGAAGATGTCACGGTGGATGGGCGGCCCGTTATCCTGCCCGAAGGTTTTAGGGTCTACGCTTTCAACAAACCCCTGGATGTGGTCTCGACCCTGGTGTCCCAGGGCGGGCAGCCATCCCTGTTGCCCTACCGCCTGCAATCGGACCTCCCTGATCGTTTTATGCCCGTCGGACGCCTTGACTCCGAGACAACGGGGTTACTCCTTTGGACTGACGACGGGAATCTCAATCAGGATCTGTGCCGGCCCAAGTCCGGGCTCTGGAAAACCTACGAGCTGCAGGTCAATGAGGATCTGACACCGACCCTGATCAAAAACCTGACCCGTGGCAGCCTCAAAATTGACGGCCGGCCCTGTCTACCGTGCCGTTTGAAGATGAAACCAGGCGGGACGACCCTGCACTGGGTCATGGAAATCCATGAAGGCAGGCGGCGCCAGATTCGTCGGATGTTTCGCGCCGTGGGGCGCCGGGTCATGAAGCTTCACCGGGTCGCTGTCGGCCCGGTCAAGCTGGGAAATCTTCGTCCAGGTGATTTTCGCAAACTGGATCATAATGACGTTGAAAAACTTCGCGGTTTGGTGGAACGGAAAAAGTGATTCCATCCTGCCCGCAACGTGTGGAGAGAAGGGGAGTGACCATGAATTTCAAGACGATGGATTTCACCAGTCTTTTCCGCCCCGGCATCCTGTCTACCAAACCCTACAGCCCCGGACGACCTATCGAGGAAGTTCAACGTGAACTGGGGCTGGACCATGTCATCAAGCTGGCCAGCAACGAGAACCCCGAAGGTCCCTTGCCCGCCGTGGTTGAGGCCATCAAAAAGGCTGCCCTGGACATCAATCGCTATCCCGATGCCGCCTGCTATGAACTTACCAAAAAACTGGCCGCTCATCTGGACGTCGAACCCGCCTCACTGATTTTCGGCAACGGCAGCAACGAAGTCATCGACATTCTCATTCGGGCGCTGGTTTCCCCCGGTGAAAACGTCGTCTTCAGCCACCACAGTTTCATCGTCTACCATCTGACCACCCAAGTGCATTTCGAGTGTGGTACCGCTGTGCCACTGACTTCCGACGACAAACACGATCTGCCAGCCATGGCGGCGGCTGTGAACGATCGGACCAAACTGGTTCTCGTCTGTAATCCCAACAATCCCACCGGGACGTATAATACGGTGGACGAGTTCCGGACCTTCCTGGAAGCCATTCCGGGCAATGTGATCGTGGGGGTCGACGAGGCCTATTACGAATATGTGGCGGCCGGGGACTATCCCCAGACCCAGGCCATGCAAAAGGAATATCCAAACCTTGTCCTTTTGCGAACTTTCAGTAAAATCCACTCTCTGGCCGGACTCAGGATCGGCTATGGTATCGGGCACCCGGACCTTATCAGCCAGTTGCACAAGACCCGCGAGCCTTTCAATGTCAACATGTTGAGCCAGGCCGCGGCCATGGCCTGCATCGACAACTGGCACGAAGTCGCCGGGAGAGCCCAACGAAACCGGGAACAGCTGGAATGGATGGAAAGGGAATTGGCGGCCCTGGGCATGGAAGTCGTACCCAGCCAGACCAATTTCATACTTGTCCGCACTCCCGGTGATGCCGGGAAATTGACCCAGGCACTGCTGCAAAAGGGTGTCATCGTCAGGCCGATGCACGCCTTCGGGCTTGGCGAAGGGGCCCTGCGAATCAGCGTCGGGCTGCCCGGAGAAAATCAACAGTGTCTGCAAGCACTCAAGGAGATCCTGTCCTGATGGGCGCACCTCAACCAGGGAAAGCCACACCGCTGGCCTGCCGGCAACCCGGCCAGGAAAACACCATCGTATCCGTGGGTGACGTGCGCTTCGGAGACAACAAAGTCGTGCTTATCGGTGGACCATGTTCCGTCGAGGACCACGACCAGATGATCAACACCGCCTCCTACGTCGCCGCCGCAGGGGGGAGCATGCTTCGCGGAGGGGCCTGGAAGCCTCGAACTAATCCCTACGATTTCCAGGGTCTGGGACCGGAGGGTCTTGAATTGCTGGCCGAAGCGCGGCGGGTTTCCGGATTGCCCGTGGTGACCGAGGTCCTTGATCCCCGGGACGTGGAACTGGTCGCCGAGTCCGCCGATATGCTGCAGATAGGAAGCCGCAGCGTTCAAAATTTTCCCCTGCTGCGCGAAGTGGGGGCCAGCGGCAAACCCGTACTTCTGAAGCGCGGCATGATGACCACCGTCAACGAATGGCTTAGTTCCGCCGAGTACGTTCTGGCCTCCGGGGGAGCGGACCTTGTTTTTTGCGAGCGGGGCATTCGCACCTTCGAGACGGCTTTGCGTAACACCCTGGATATCGGTTCGGTGGCCGTGCTCAAGGATACAACCCATTTGCCGGTGATCGTGGATCCCAGCCATGCCTCCGGCGATGTTCGCTACGTGGCCGCCCTGGCGCGAGCCGCGGTGGCCGCCGGCGCCGACGGTCTTCTTGTCGAAACACATTATTCTCCCGGACAGGCCCGCAGCGACGCGGCCCAATCCCTCGACCCCGCTCAGTTTGCCGGTCTGGCTGAGTCCTGCCGAGCCGTCGCCTTGGCCGTGGGCAGGGATCTTTGAGATGGCGTCCGTCCAATTCGACGACTTCCCGCCCCTGAATCCGGATTTCCTGCCTCGGGATGCCGTTATCGCCATCGACGGCCCCGCCGGATCAGGGAAGTCCACCACTGCGCGCGCGCTGGCGGAGATCTTCGGCCTTCTCTACATCGATACCGGAGCCATGTACCGGTCCCTTACGCAGGCCGCCCTCGGTGAAGGTGTCTCTCCCGGGGACGAAAGTGCCCTGGCCGCCTTGCTTGAAAATGCCAGTCTTGAACTCAAGCCGGCCAAGGGGGAGGTCTCCGTATTCTGGAACGGGAAGGATGTGTCCCGGGCCATTCGCACCCCCGAAGTCGAGGCTGCCGTTTCCCAGGTCAGCAGCCATCCGGCGGTGCGTTTGAATATGGTGGAACGCCAGCAGGTCATCGGACGTCAGGGCGGCGTGGTCATGGAGGGCAGGGATATCGGCAGCGTCGTATTCCCACTGGCCACCGCCAAAATTTTCCTTTCCGCCTCGTTGGAGGCCAGGGTCGATCGGCGCTACAAACAGTACCAACAGCGGGGGCTTCGGGTTTCCCGGGATGATCTTCGAACGGACCTGGCTGAAAGGGATCGCCAGGACAGCGAACGAAAGACCAGCCCTCTTGTCGTTTCTCCTGATGCCCTGGTCATCGACAGCAGCGACCTGAATCTGGATCAGCAGAACGAGGTCTGCGCGCGGGCCTGCCTGGTCAATCCCACTCTCGACCTCGAACTGGAAACCGACGTCGAATCCTCCTTGCGAAACATGCCCTGGCACTACCGCCTGGCCTTCGCGGTGTTTTCATCCCTGGCCCGGTTCTTCAGCCTGCGGGAAGTGGGTAACGAGGAGGGCACTTTGCCGCGGGGTTGCATCGTGGCCGTCAACCATATCAGCAACTGGGACCCGCCCCTGGTGGGCTCCACCTTCCGGAGGCATCCGGTTCACACCCTGGCCAAAGCCGAACTTTTCAAATTCTGGCCCCTGGGACCCATTTTCCGTTGGATAGACAGCATTCCCATCCAGCGTAAAGGGTATGACGCGGCTGCCTTCCAGGAGGCATCCAAACGTCTTGCCGATGGTTCCAACCTTTTGATCTTTCCCGAGGGTACCCGCCGAGCCATCGGGCATCCGGGCCCTGTGCGCAACGGGCTCGGCATTCTGGTTCAGGCCACCAGGGCGCCCATGCTCCCTGTTTTTATTCGCGGCAGTTACGGAAGGAAACCGGGAGGATCTCACGAATCGCCCCTGGAAGTCCGTTATGGCCCCGTTATCCGCTGGCATGGCCTGCCCACCCTCCTGGAAAAACACGACAAGAAGGAGATCAGCGGCAAGGTGGGCCTGCTGTGCGAATCCGTATTCCGCGAGCTTCAGGCCAGATCCTTCGCTGAAACCCCCCAGACCATGTTTGAAAGGGAATTGGGCGCTAAACAGGTGAAAAAATTCGCCATCCGGCAGAAACAGGTTTTTCGGGCCTGATTTACCCTTCCCATACCTTGCCAATATTGCACTTGCCGACTATATTCCCCAGTCTGCCGGGGACCAAGTGGTCCCGGCGTATTCATCTGTCACTAGGAGGCAATCTTTCATGACCGCCAACCCCAATCCCGGTTCCGACGAAGTGCGCGAGGATGCCGCTGAGGCAACTCCCGTTAACGACGCGGAAACCACCCCCAACCCCAAAACCCAGGATGGCGACGAAGACCGCGGCAACAGCCGTGCCGCCGCCGAAGTCCTGCCGACTCCCGCAGCTCCCCGTCTGAGCACCGAATATGATCCCGACAGCATCGTCAACTTCGATTATCTCGAAGAAGAAGGTCAGGAATGGGATTTGAACGCGGACGAGATGCTGAGCCTGATCAACCAGTATGAAGAGACCCTCACGGACATCCAGGAAGGCCAGATCCTCAAGGGGACGGTCATCGAGGTTCGTGACAACGAAGTCCTGCTCAACATCGGCTTCAAGAGTGAAGGCGTGATCAGCAGGGAGGAATTCGGTTCGATGAATGTCGCGGTCGACGACACTTTCGACGTGTTCCTCGAAAAACTGGAAAACCTGGACGGTTTGGTCGTGCTCTCCAAGGAGCGCGCCGATTTCCTGAAGGTCTGGGACAAGATCAAGGTGGCCCACGAGGCCGGCGATGTCGTGACCGGTACCGTGGACCGGAGAATCAAGGGTGGATTGGTGGTCAAGCTGTGGGGTGTGGACACGTTCCTGCCCGGCAGCCAGGTTGCCCTGCGCCAGGTTCCGAACCTGGAAGATATGATCGGCGAGGAAATCCAGTGCCGTATCATCAAGAAAAACAAGCGTCGCCGGAACGTTGTCGTTTCGCGGCGGATCGTGCTGGAGCAGGAGCGTGAAGAGAAGAAGCGCTCACTCATCTCCGAACTGGAGAAGGGCCAGGTGCGCCTGGGCGTGGTCAAGAACATCACCGACTTCGGCGCCTTCGTCGACCTCGGCGGTATCGATGGCCTGCTGCACATCACCGACCTCAGCTGGGGCCGCGTTTCGCATCCCAGTGAAGTGGTCGCCATCGGTCAGGAGATCGAGGTCAAGGTGCTGGACTTCGAGGAAGAGCGCGAACGCATCAGCCTCGGCCTCAAGCAGCTGCAGTCGTACCCCTGGGACAACGTGGAAGAGCGTTATCCCGAAGAGGCCGTCGTGCGCGGCCGGGTGGTTTCCATCACCAACTACGGCGCCTTCGTCGAACTGGAGCGCGGTGTCGAGGGTCTGATCCACATCAGCGAGATGAGCTGGACCCGCCACATCAAGCATCCGTCCAAGGTCGTTTCCATCGGGGACGAAGTCGACGTGATGGTCCTGAAGATCGACAAGGACAACGAGAAGATCAGCCTCGGGCTCAAGCAGTGCGAGAGCGATCCCTGGATCACGCTGATCGAGCGTTACCCCTCAGGATCGGTTATCGAAGGCAAGGTCCGGAACCTGACCGACTTTGGTGCTTTCGTCGAGGTGGAGGAAGGCATCGACGGCCTGGTTCATATTTCGGATATGAGCTGGACCCGCCGGGTGCGCCATCCCAAAGAAATGCTCAAGCGGGGCGACAGCGTCCAGGTGCAGATCCTGGACATCGATACCGGCAAACGCCGGATCAGCCTCGGCATCAAACAGATGACCGAAAACCCCTGGCCCGTGCTGGCCGAGGAATACCCCGTGGGTCACACCCTCGAGGGTTCCATCAGCCGTATGCTCGACCATGGCGTCATCGTGGAAATGGGTGAGGATCTGGAGGGCTTCGTGCCCATCGGCCACCTTGGCATTCCCAAGCTGGACAAGCCCCAGTTCTACTTAAGGAAGGCGAAAACGCCGACCTGAAGGTCATCAAGATGGACGTCGAAAACCGGCGGATCGTCCTTTCCATCGCCGAGAGGCTGAAGGATTTCGATGACGACGCCACTGAAGAATTCATCAACGCCCATCCCAGGCTCGAGGATGTAGTGGCTGCCGAAGCCGCCGCGGAAGCCGAGGGTGGCAACCAGGACCAGGTGGGTCATGGTGATGAAGACGACGTTTACAAGGACGAAGCCGCAGCAACTGCTCCGGTAGAAGAAACGGCTGAAGCTTCAGAAGAAATTTCAGAAGAAGCTTCAGATTCAGCTTCCGAACCGGAAGCCGAAGTTGCCGTTGAAGCTGAAGCTGAAGTTGAAGCAGCTGAGGAATCTTCCGAGGAAGTTTCCGAGCCGGCCCCTGAAAAGGCCGCGCCCGAGAACGAAGAGGAAGACAAGGACAAGTAGGGAACACCGGATCCGAATTCGGTTCAGATCCGCCCGTGAGAGGGGCGGGGGTTATGCCTCCGTCCCTCTTTTTAATATCTTCCGCCCTGGAGCCGCCATGAAGGAATTGCAGGATCTCCATCCCCTGCCCACCGTTAAACCGGTTTCACTTCTTTCGGGAACACCTTTGCGGGTTGCTTTCTGGACCCTGGGATGCCGCCTCAATCAATACGACACCGAAGGCATCAAGACCTCCATGGCCGGGGTCTATGACATCGATGTGGTGAGTTGGAACGATCCCGCCCATTTATATGTACTGAACAGTTGCACGGTCACAGCCAAGGCGGATCAGGAATGCCGCCGGTTGGCCAGGCAGGTAAAAAGGCGCCATCCTTCCTGCAAGGTGGTCGTGGCCGGTTGTTATGCCCAGACCCAGCCCGAAGCCCTGGCCGCCGTGCCTGAAATCGATGGCGTGGTCGGCAATACGGACAAGGACAATGTCGCCGCCTGGCTGCCCGAAGTCATGGACGACGAAGCCCTGACCATGAAGGTTGAGGAGTTTCAGGAAAACCCCGAATTCGATTCCCCTTTGATCAAAAGTTTTTCGGGTCGCAGCAGGGCGTTCGTCAAGATCCAGGACGGTTGCAACCTGCGCTGCACCTATTGCCTGATCTGGAGGGCCCGCGGTCCCGGACGCAGCCGTTCCGTGGAAGACATCCTGGCCCAACTCAGGGTCCTGGTCGAGGGGGGATATCCTGAAACGATCCTCGCGGGAATTCATCTGGGAGGGTACGGACACGATCTGCAGCCCAGGTTGATCCTTCCCGATCTTTTGGAAACCTGCCTTCGGGATATTCCCGGCCTGCGGATCCGTTTGAGCAGTATTCACCCCAACGAGGTTACTCCGAGGCTGTTGGAAATGTTCGCCGACAATCCGCGTCTTCTTCCTCATCTGCATATTTCGCTTCAAAGCGGCAGCGACGGTGTCCTCAAACGAATGAAGCGGCCGTACCGCGGCGCCCGCGCCTGGCAAGCCATGCGTGATGTGGCCGCCACCGTGCCGCATTTCGGGATCGGTGCCGATATCATCGTCGGATTCCCGGGCGAAACCGATGCCGAGTTCGAGGAGACGCGCCGCATGGTGGAGGAACTCCCCTTCAGCTATCTCCATGTCTTCCGCTTTTCACGCCGCCCGGGCATCGCGGCGGCCGACATGGGCAACCAGGTCCATCCGGAGACCATTTCACGACGGAGCGAAATCCTGCGTAATCTGGCCGAGGTCAAGAAAGCCGAATTCAGCCGTAACCTGGTGGGGACCGTACGGGAGGCCGTCGTGGAGGCCGAAGGGGACATCCCCGGCTGGAGGCGTGCGACCACTGACAACTACGTGACTGTTCTGGTTCCCAAAGAAGCCTCCGGTCCGGAAGCGGCTGGTTCCCTGGTCAATGTTCACGTTGACGAATACACCGACGGCAGATTGTTCGCTTCGATTCCTGGGTCCCATCCGCATCTCGGCAACACCGGGCAGGAGGTCTGACATGGGATCGTTCCAGAATGACCTGCCTGATTTGACCCTGGCTTCCCGGGTCCCCGCCGACGGGCCCGAAGTCTACATCGAAACCTACGGCTGCCAGATGAACGTCTACGACAGTCAGGCCATCACCGGCCTGCTCGAGGACAATGGCTTCCGCCTTTCGGAAAACGATCTGGCGGCGGACATCATCCTGTTGAATACCTGCAGTGTCCGCGACCTGGCGGAACATAAAATCATCAGCCGGGTGGGAGAACTGCGGCACCGTCGCAAAAAAGCCGAGTTGCCCCAGCCGGTGATCGGGATTTGCGGATGCATGGCCGAACGCCTCGGCAAGGAATTGCGCAAAGGGG
>Ga0164315_10004335_pt1 | contig 11013 bp, 7 predicted proteins | sample GuaBasSedimGuay6_FD_113737 | JGI IMG/M metagenome (GOLD analysis project Ga0164315, IMG submission 113737) | Subseafloor sediment microbial communities from Guaymas Basin, Gulf of California, Mexico - Guay6, Core 4569-2, 0-3 cm | ecosystem: Environmental > Aquatic > Marine > Hydrothermal vents >...
AGTTAAGGCGGTTGACGCTGAAGAAAAAGCTGTGGAACAAAGTTCTGAAACGATTGAAGAGGGTGATATTCAGGCAAAGGAAGATGAAAAATCAGGATTAGTTAAGGCGGTTGACGCTGAAGAAAAAGCTGTGGAACAAAGTTCTGAAACGATTGAAGAGGGTGATATTCAGGCAAAGGAAGATGAAAAATCAGGATTAGTTAAGGCGGTTGACGCTAAAGAAAAAGCTGTGGAACAAAGTTCTGGATCGATTGAAGAGGGTGAAGTTCATGCAAAGAAGGATGAAGGATCAATAAAGGTTGAAGAAGATGAAAGTAAAAATGAATCAGATGAAGCTGAACCGGGTGAAACAGTAAAAGATACAGAAGGTTCTGCCCCTTCTAAAGAGTCAATAACCCCAAAGGATAAGGCGGCAAAAGAAGTCCCCACCATAGATTATACTAAATTAGATTTAGATGAGATCGTTGTTTTCATGCAGCAATTAGTTGATGAGTTTACCATTAATAAAATTAAGGCACAATTTGAGGTTCTAAGATCAAATTTTGATAAAAAATACAAGGGCTTTATTGCAGATAAAAAGAAAGAATTTATAAAAGATGGCGGGAATGAAATTGATTTTAAATTTTACTTGCCGGTAAAGAATATGTTTAATGATGTTCTTTACGAGTTTAAAAAGAAGCGCCAAAAATATTATAAGGACATCGAAGTAGAGCAGAAACTGAACCACGAAAGAAAATTGCAGTTGATAAATGATTTAAAAGAATTGATAGACACTGCTGAGCCATCTACGATGTATAAGAATTTCAGATCCTTACAAGATGAATGGCGTACCATAGGTCAAATACCACACACGAAATACAATGATGTTTGGAGAACTTATCACCATCACGTTGAAAGATTTTATGACCTGTTACACCTGAATAATGATTTTAGAGATTTGGATTTCAAACATAACCTGGAAGAAAAAACTAAATTAATTGAGAAGGTTGAAAAGCTGGGGGATGACCCTGATGTGAATAGAGCCTTTAAAGAATTGCAAATTATTCACAGAATGTGGAAAGAGGATATAGGTCCTGTTGGTAGAGATGTCCGTGAGGAAGTATGGAATAGATTTAGTGAAGCAACAAAAAAAATACATAACAAACGTCACGAATTTCAAAATGAATTAGAGTCTAAATTCAAAGAAAATGTAGGTTTGAAATTGGCTATAATTGATAAGATAAAAGCCATTAAAACAGAAGGTTATAATTCTCATAAGTTATGGCAGAATGCGATAAGAGAAATGGAAGATCTGAGAAAGGAGTTTTTTGCCATAGGCAGAGTTCCACGATCAAAAAATGAAGAGGTTTGGCAAATCTTTAAAGATGCAACGAGAAATTTCAATAAAGCTAAGAACGTATTTTATAAAAGTATTAAGAAAGATCAATCAGACAATCTGGCGAGAAAGATGCAACTTATTGAACAGGCAGAATCATTGAAAGATAGTGAAGATTGGGAAATGGTAACAGAAGTGTTTAAGAAAATACAAGCTGACTGGAAAACGATTGGGCATGTCCCAAGACGAGATTCTGATAAAATTTGGAAAAAATTTAAGGAGGCGTGTAATTATTATTTTGATCGATTGCACAATATGCAAGATGGGCATAGTAAAGGCCAAACTTTAATATTCAATAAGAAAAAGGAATTATTGGAGAAATTTAAGGCAGATATAGAATCGGAGGATAAGCTAGATCTTGATTTGATAAATAAATATATTTCCGAGTGGAGAGAACTTGGTGTTGTTCCGGTTAACATGCGTCATATTGAAGCAAAATTGAATAAAATCATTGATGCTGCATGTAAAAAATTAAATATTAGTAGAGAAGAAACTGCCTTGTTGAAATTCAAAAATGTTATTGATGCGTACTTTGATCAAAAGGATTTCAGAAAACTTGATAATGAACAATTATTTATCAAAAGAAAAGTGGATGATCTAACAAAAGAAATCAAACAATTGGAAAATAATATTAGTTTTATTTCTAATGCCACAGACGATAACCCATTGGTGAAAAATGTTTACAAAAACATAGAAAAATACGGTGAGGATTTAAAAATATGGGAACGAAAATTAGCCTATATAAGGCATTTGGAATATTAGAAATTAATCCTGCTAAAGCAGGATTTTTTTTGATGTATTCAGAAAATAAAGCAAGTCAAATCTTAGTATATTTGTCAGTTAATCAAAATTAAAAACTATGGCCGACGATAAAAAGGTGATTTTCTCCATGAGTGGAGTTAATAAAACCTACCAAGGAACAAATAAACAAGTACTTAAAAATATATATCTGAGTTTCTTTTATGGAGCTAAAATTGGAATTTTGGGCTTAAATGGATCCGGGAAATCAACCCTGTTGAAAATTATCGCAGGAATTGAAAGGAATTATCAGGGAAATGTTGTTTTCTCTCCAAATTATTCGGTAGGTTATTTACCGCAAGAACCTGAGATAGATGATTCTAAAACGGTTATAGATATTGTAAAGGAAGGGGTATCGGAAACTGTAGCCATCTTGGATGAATACAATAAGATTAATGATCAGTTTGGTTTAGAAGAAGTGTATTCAAATCCGGATAAGATGGATAAATTAATGGCTAAGCAAGCGGAACTACAGGATAAGATAGATGCCTTGAACGCTTGGGAATTAGATACCCAATTAGAAATAGCAATGGATGCATTGCGCACGCCTGTTGGGGATACACCTATTAAAAATTTATCAGGGGGGGAAAAAAGAAGAGTTGCCCTTTGTAGGATATTATTGCAACAACCAGATGTTTTGTTATTGGATGAGCCAACGAATCATTTGGATGCCGAGTCGGTACATTGGTTAGAACATCATCTTGCTCAATATAAAGGTACTGTAATTGCCGTTACACACGATAGATATTTTTTAGATAATGTTGCAGGTTGGATATTAGAACTTGATAGAGGGGAAGGTATCCCGTGGAAAGGTAATTATTCCTCATGGTTGGAGCAAAAAACAGAGAGACTGGCCAAAGAAGAAAAATCTACTTCTAAACGTCAAAAAACCTTACAACGTGAATTAGAATGGGTAAGGATGGCGCCCAAGGGCAGACATGCAAAATCAAAAGCTCGTTTATCAAATTATGATAAATTAATAAATCAGGACCAACAACAAAAGGAAGAAAAATTGGAAATATATATTCCAAATGGGCCTCGTTTAGGGAATAATGTGATCGAAGCTGTGGCGGTATCAAAGGCCTATGGTGATAAATTATTATACGAAGATTTGAATTTTAGTTTGCCACCAAATGGGATTGTTGGAATCATCGGTCCGAATGGCGCTGGAAAAACAACAATTTTCAGAATGATCATGGGAGAAGAAACCGCTGATAATGGCGAATTTAAAGTTGGAGAAACGGTAAAACTTGCCTACGTGGATCAAGCACATTCTAATATTGATCAGGAGAAAAGTATATGGCAAAATTTTTCAGATGAACAGGAATTGATTATGATGGGTGGGAAGCAAGTAAATTCTCGTGCATATCTGGGAAGATTCAATTTTAGTGGTTCTGAGCAAAATAAAAAAGTTTCAGCCTTATCGGGAGGAGAAAGAAATCGTTTGCACCTGGCCATGACATTGCGAGAGGAAGGAAATGTGCTTCTATTGGACGAGCCAACTAATGATCTGGATATCAACACTTTAAGAGCTTTGGAAGAAGGATTGGAGAATTTCGCAGGATGTGCAGTTGTGATATCACATGATAGATGGTTTTTAGATAGAGTTTGTACGCATATTTTGGCATTTGAAGGAGATTCTCAAGTCTATTATTTTGAAGGCAGTTATTCCGAATATGAAGAAAATAAAAAGAAACGTTTGGGTGGGGATATAATGCCTAAAAGGATTAAATATAGAAAATTGATCAGGTAATATTTCATCAAATGAATCAAAGAGTTAAGAATATAAAAACCGAATTATTATCTGATAATTGGTACACACTAAACAATATTAATTTTGATTATCAATTAGAGAGTGGTAATTGGGTTAACCAATCTCGAGAATCCTATGACAGGGGAAATGGTGCTACAATTCTTCTTTATAATAAAGTAAAACAAACAATTATTTTAATTGAACAATTTAGGATGCCTACTTACCTCAACGGGAATAAAACCGGAATGATCATAGAAACTTGTGGTGGACTGTTGGATGGTGATGATCCGCTGACATGTATTATTAAAGAGACGGAAGAAGAGGTTGGATATAAAATACAAAATGTAAAAAAGGTATTTGAATCTTATATGTCACCAGGGGCAGTAACGGAGGTGATTCATTTTTTTATTGCGGAATATGAGGATGCGATGAAAGTGAGTGAGGGAGGAGGTTTAGATTCTGAGCATGAAGAAATTAACATTTTAGAGCTTGATTTTGGGAATGCATTGGACATGATCAAAACCGGGGCAATTAAGGATGCGAAAACCATTATGTTACTACAATATGCACAAATTAATGAGTTAATGCATAAGTAAACTGTTAACTTCTACTCATTATGTTCACAAATTGAAAAATGTGATCTTGATGAAAGAAGAATTCCTGCACTATTTATGGAAATATAAGTTCTTTGCGATCAAAGAATTAAAAACTTCCCAAAATCTCCCTTTAGAGATACTCAAAACCGGTCAACATAATTTTAATTCAGGTCCTGATTTTTTTAACAGTAAAATAAAAATTGGAAATCAAATTTGGGTAGGAAATGTTGAAATTCATATAAAATCTTCAGATTGGTATGTCCATGGACATCAATCTGATACAAATTATGACAATGTAATTCTTCATGTGGTCTGGGCAAATGATGTGGAAGTATTTGGAAGTAATAATCAGGTTATCCCTACGCTAGAGTTAAGCAAGATAGTTTCAAAGGACCTTATCGGAAAATATCAGAAATTATTTTCAAAACCAATTCATTGGATCAATTGTGAGAATGACATTCATTCGGTTGATAAATTCACTTTAAATAATTGGTTGGAAAGTTTATATTTTGAGAGATTAGAGCAAAAATCAATAGAAATTCAGCAATTGTTGAAGAAATGTGCATATGATTGGGAAGCTACATTATTTAAACTTTTGGCCAAGAATTTTGGTCTTAAAGTTAATGGAGAGTCATTTTTGAATTTGTCAAATTCAATGGAATTTAAAATTGTTCGAAAGGAACAAAATAATTTGAATAAACTCGAAGCCTTATTTTTTGGTCAGGCGGGTTTGCTGTTTGACGAGCTGGAAGATGGATATTACAGAATTCTTCAAAAAGAATATAAATATCTACAATTAAAATATGATTTAAAACCACTAAATAAAGGTCAATTTCAATTTTTCAGATTAAGACCGAGTAATTTTCCTACGATAAGAATATCGCAACTATCTAAATTGTATTTTGTCAATCGCAGCTTGTTTGCAAAAATATTGAAAGCAAAAAGTAAAATCGATTTGTACAGTATATTTGATATTAAGCCGTCAGTCTATTGGCGGGATCATTACAATTTTTCTTCTGTATCATCAAAAAGCAATAAAAGACTTAGCAAATCATTTATTGACTTATTACTTATAAATACTATAATTCCTTTAAAATTCACTTATTATAAAGAGATGGGAGACGTAGATCCGACCTATTTTTTAAATTTAATCCATCAAATTCAGCCTGAAAAGAATAATATAATTAAGAAATATGAACTCTTGTTGCAAAGTAATCAGGAAGATGCATCAATTATTAAGAATGCGCTTCACAGCCAATCCTTTTTACAGTTAAAAAAGGAGTATTGTAATTTGAACAGATGTCTCTCCTGTGCAATAGGAAATTCCCTATTAAAAGATTAAAACATTCATAAGACTCTTTATTTTTGAATGATTAATCTCAACTCTTTCATTTACCAATTCCAGTTAAACTACTCCGGCTTTAACAATCACAACCGGAGCAGGAACAATTTTCACAGGTACAGTTTTGGCACTGTCCATTTTTACATTGCTCGCAATTACATGTACATTGACCATTTTTGTTCATATCAAATAGATTTATGATTAATAGTATGTTTTAGACTATAAATCTAATCAAAAGACTCACTTTAAACAAAAAATCATAAAATTTTACTTCCCAAGAGGTCTTTTTTGAATAAAGTTAACAGAATTGTAACCATGAGCTTCCTTCTTGATAATCCTCTATACTATTAATATCATTATTAAAATTAAAGGAGTTCATTAAATTTGAAATATCTTGTCTTAGTGTTGTTATACAGTTGTCTATCAGATCTTTTCTGAAACCACTTGCACCCATATCCAAAACAAAACCGGCAGAAACAATTCTACTGATCGCTTTACCAAGATCAACTAATTTTCGTTGTGGCAAATTAATGTCAATTGTGAAATTGATCTCTTTTTTAAAATACTCTGCTGACTTAGAGGTCAAATCAAAATCTTCTAAAAATTTAAATAGATTGAGCTCTTTCTTTCTTTTCATCAGTTTAATAAGAGCTTCAGAAATTTGTGAGTACAACATTTCATTAGAGCCCTCAAAAATTTGAAAAGGTCTGCTGTCAACAATTCCCCTTCCGGCAATATTACTGATCCTGAAACCCTGTGCACCGAATAGTTGAGTACCTGTTTGAGCACATTCTTGCATTAGATCTGTAACTACAGTTTTCATGCTGTTGGCTTCAATATTTTCAAGTGACAGATTTTTGTCAATACCACTTTTGGAACTACTCGTGAAACACATCGCTGAACAAATTGTATAGGCACTCTGTATTCTGGAAATTTGATGCTGAACTTGATCCAGTGAAAGCAAATTTTTCCCTCCGACAATTCTATTCCTGCACTGCTTTAGAGCTTCATCAAGCATTCGCTTTATAAAGCCCATACCCATACCTGGAAATTGCATTCTGGAACGATGTAAAATATCAAGCATCATTTTAATCCCGGTACTTTCCGGCTGAAGCTTGTACTCTTCAGGAATTTGAAGATCTAATATATTTCTTCCATAAGGAATCATATAGAGGCCTAAGTTGTCAAATAATTCTTCTACGATAATTTTTTGATTTTCTTTAGATTCATCACAAATGAAAAAATCAATATCGCGACTCAAAACACCCTGGTCATTCTTGGATCTGGAAGTAATTAGCCAATAATCAGCCATTCCTGTTAGACCTTGCCAATGTTTTGTGCCTTTTATATGATAGGTCTCCCCATGTTTGGTATTATATGTTTGCATATTTAAGGCGTCACTTCCATAATCAGGCTCTGTGATCATTAATCCTCCCATTTGCTGGTTTTCAATAAATCTTTTAAAAATTCCTGCCTTTACTTCTTCCTTACCATATTTTGCAACAGGTTCTATAAAAAGTGCGATGTTAATTCCAAAGGTTAATGACAATGGCAATGACTCATATGAAGCTGCGGAGAGCACTCCTAAACATTCTTTTACAATGGCACCTCGCCCTCCATAACTTTTAGGAATAGCAACAGATAATGGAACTTCATTCATAATTTTAGTTAAAACTGATGTTGGGATACCACGGTCCAGACTAAATTTATCGATATCGGCTATTTCATGAAAAGCCGATTTTAAAGTTTTTTCAAAATTTTGTATATAGTCAGGAAATTTCATATTCATATTCATAATTATTTGGATACAAATTCGCTGGATTCACATATATTTCCAGTAAAGGCTAATTTATTCGGTATTATTGTCTTAATACATAAACATAATAAAAATAGTTATTTTAAGCTATTAAATAAACAATAATTAAAGAAAGATGTATTATGCTATTGTTAAAGTTAGGTAAAAGCAACGGAATTTTTAAAAAAGATGAAAATAATATTCTTTCACAGGTGTAAAACCATCTTAATGTTTCCTCTTTCATAGGGGGTGTTTTTTTCTATAGGAATTTCAACGAAACCATTTTTTCTATACATGTTGATAGCCGGAAAAAGTTTGGTATTAGAATAGATCAATATTGCCGACCAATTTTTTTCTTTTGAAAACTGAATGCAATGGTCCATTAGTTTTTGTCCTATTTTTAATCCTTGATAATTAGGTAAAACAGCCATTTTACTAAGTTCATAACCTCCGGGTTCATTCATTAGAGCGACTGTTCCTACAATATTATCATTGTATTTTGCAAAGAAGATAAAACCGTTATTATCTATAATATAAGATCTGGGATTTTCCAGAACATCCCTGTCGTGTTCTTCTACGTAAAAATATTTCTCCAACCATTCCATGTTTAAATCGTGAAATAGTTGTGCAGATTCATCAGAATACGGAATAATAGCAACTTTGGTCTTTATGGAGTCATGGACTCTATTATAAAATGATTTTTTCTGTAGTTCGCTCTCTATATTATCAATCTGTTCAATAAACTTATGAGATTGAAAACGTGTGAGATTTCTCATTTCAGTATCGATAACCTCCCAAATAGGTTGGAGCCTTTGTATAGTTTCTTTCCCTTTTTTGGATAAATAAATTATTTTTTTTCTTCTGTCAGTTTTGTCGGTAGAAGTAATTATTAATTTCTTTTTTTCCAATTTATTTGTAAATTGTGTTATCGCAGGTTGGCTGATACTTAATAAGTTAGCGATTTTACCTATACTTATCTTTTGTTCTTCATAAATAGTTTTAAAAACTGGCATATGAGTGGGTTCAAAATCTATATACAGGCTTTTATAGATCATTTTCACATCTTTCATTAATGTCTCACTTAGCCTTTTTAAGCGCGATCCCAGAGCTAATTCTCCAAACGATTTTAATTTATCCATAAGTATATATATAAGTACTTATGTAAATATATAAAAAATATTTTAATCTTGATATATAATCCTCCTTCTCCGCCGTTGGCGGATTCGGCGGACGGAAAATCTGGTTGTTTGCATAGCAAACTCAATTTAATACCTCGTATGCCTGACTGCCGTTAGGCAGGCTTGCGTCGAGGTAGTTTATTGATTAAGACATTGGTATTGGCTGCTTGCTCGGTTGGGAGTTTTTTCAGCAATAATTGATATGAGAGAGAGTGCATCTCATATTTAAACAAGCAATGGAGCTAAAAAAACTCAGTAGTAATTCTTTATAAAACCTAGTAGATGAAAATTTGTAATCTAGACCTTAGCCATGAAATCCATCGTTTAAAAGATTATTGCTAATTTAATTTTTCAACAATAATTTCATAGTCAGACAAATTTATACATTAACTCCCATGTCGATGAAAACACCTACAAGGGCTCCCTGATATTTGAACTTTACATTTTCGAATCGATATAAGCAATCACTTCTTTTTCAATTTCTAAAGCAGCTTGATATATTTTATCCGCTTTTGCGATAATGTTTTTTGCAAAATTCTGATCTTTAATATCCTTAGCATTGATACGGACGTTGAAATACGCCCCGGTTACGGCCGTTTTTGCACACAAAATACCGACTCCGGCATCAGATAACGAATTTTGCAGTCCATCTTTTATCATTGCTTGCATTACTTCCATAGAATTATAAGAAGTTTCCATCACTTGAAATGGAATTTCGGTTGCGTATTTGGTGGCATCCTCAATAGCTTGTTTTCGGGATTCCTTTTCTTCATCAGTACCTTTTGGCATTCTAAAGCCGTCGATAATTTTGTTAAAAGAGTTGGTATCTTCATCAACCAAAAACAACAATTTATTTTTATAGGCCTGGCCTTTTTCTGCCCATTCCGAAAATTCTTCCCATCGGTCATCCCAACCTCTTTTATGAGCCGATAGATTTGCAACCATGGTACCTAAAGAAACGCCTAAAACTCCAACATAGGCCGAAATAGATCCACCTCCGGGCGCCATAGATTCTCCGGCTGTTTCCTCGGCAAAACCAGAGACTGTCAAGTCAATTAACCTTTGTTTTTCTTTATCGTCTAATAAATATTCTATAATTTTTTCTTTCGGATGGAAGGGCTTTAGATCATCCAGCCCCAGAGATCTTACAGCGATTTTAATTTTTTCAGCTTCTGAAATTCCGAGAGAACGTTTTTGTTTTTTTAGGAAATAATCTCCGGCATCCAACATTGCTTGAAGTGGAATTAAACCAATCAATTCTGAACCGGTTACCCGTAAGCCATGTTTATCAGCAGATTTACACGTTTCATCGAATGCAACATGCATTGAAGTTATATTTATGTTTGTAAGATTATATGATATTTGTGCAATTCCATATTCTTCAATATACCATCCAATTCCTTTTACAGCCTTTAATTTCCCTGGTATGCGCAAAGGATCACCATTGTCGTCAACCACTATCTTTCCGGTTATTGGATTTCCTTCTCGTTTAACTCTTCCGGCTTCTCTAATGTCAAACGCAATGGCATTAGCACGACGGGCAGAAGTAGAGTTTAAATTAACATTATAAGCAATTAAAAAATCTCTGGCAGATATCGCTGTAGCCCCGGATCTGGCTGTTTTCTCGGTGAATTCTGAGGGGCCAAAATCCGGTTTCCATTTTGGGTTTGCTAGTTTTTCTTTCAGTCCTTCATATTCTCCAGACCTGCAGCTGGCTAAGTTTTTACGTTTTTCTTCCTTTGCTGCATTTTCATAAAAGTAACCGGGTATTCCAAGTTCTTCACCTACACGTTTTCCTAATTTATGAGCGTATTTGGCAGTTTCTGCCATTCCTATTCCAGAAATTGGCACCAGGGGACAAACATCAGTAGCACCAAAACGAGGATGCTCACCACCATGTTTACTCATATCAATTAATTCGGAAGCTTTTTTTATCAGTAAAAAAGCAGCTTCGATTACATTTTCAGGTTCACCAACAAAGGTAATCACAGTACGGTTGGTGGCAACCCCGGGATCAACATCTAAAAGTTTGATTCCGTCAACTGTTTCAACAATATTGGCAATTGAATTTATTTTATCTATATCGCGCCCTTCACTTATATTAGGTACGCATTCTATAAGTTGTTTGTTCATTGATTTTTTATTTGAGACGTCAAAATTAATTGATTAAAATTAA
>Ga0164315_10004337_pt1 | contig 11007 bp, 10 predicted proteins | sample GuaBasSedimGuay6_FD_113737 | JGI IMG/M metagenome (GOLD analysis project Ga0164315, IMG submission 113737) | Subseafloor sediment microbial communities from Guaymas Basin, Gulf of California, Mexico - Guay6, Core 4569-2, 0-3 cm | ecosystem: Environmental > Aquatic > Marine > Hydrothermal vents...
CTCGGGCCCGCAAAGCGGGTAGCGTGGGCTAGGAACCGACGCCAGGCCGAAGGCCTGCCGAGCCGGAGGCTCGGGCCCGCGAAGCGGGTAGCGTGGGCTGAAAATGCCCGGGCTGCGTTGTTGCCTTGGCGCAGGGATTTTCCAAGGGATATGAGAACCTGAGCTCCACAAGATCGACCGTTGATGAGTGACCTGATTGCAGGATTGACTGTTGAGGAACACCGAAGCCGGGAGGCCCTTATCGACACACCCGAAGCAAGGGGATCAAGTTTCAAGTTTCTAGTTTCCAGTTTCAAACTCATCTGGCGGAGCCAGATGAGTCCTACTTCAGCTCAACCCTGTCCCCAACAATTATCGGTGACCATCCGCGGGTGATGATGGCTGTTGAATACGTTTCCTCCACTGTCAGAATACCGATTTCACCGACAATCAGACGAGGCATTCCTTCGACGGGATTGTCCCGGAAAATCGTCGCAAACTGACCTGGATACAGACCCTCGGCCTCGCCCAAGTCAACCATCAAGACCTGCCCGGTTGCATTCATTGAGAGGAAATCCTTGTTGTGGATGACGTATCCGGTGGGCTTACCGTTGGGATCGTCGCACCGGTCTGTTGGGTCCGGGGCGATGACCAGCGGAACCGGGATCGGGCGGAAGGGAAGGAGTACATCGCCCAAGGAGATGGGGTCACAGGCGAAAGTGATTTCGGCAATTGAAGAGTTCTCCTTGGCACAGAGAATCTTGAGCTGCCCGACATAGGGATAGACATGACCGAGAGGGCTGTTGGAAATGGGGTGTCGAACCTTATTGTGACGGTGGAGAATGAAAAAGCGGTCTCCAGCTTTGATTCCCTGTTCTGCGCCTCCGTCGATATAGACGACATCAGCTTCCGAATAGTGATCCTGGAACTGGATTCTCTCGGCGGAATTGATGCTGAAAGAGAAAATCGACTCGTCCTGGATCAACCGGCCGAAACAGTAGATCTCAGCCGATGAGGCCAAGGGGAATGGGAGTACGCCGGTGGTCTCTTCGGATTCCGGTGGAGGTGCGATCACCTCTTCGGGGATCTCCTCGACAATTGGCTCCGGCTCCACAACGGCCAGGTCGATGACCAGGGGGTCGCCAGGGTAGATCCAATGGGAGTCCCTGATGTAGGGGTTTCGTTCCCAGAGCTGGGGCCACAGGTATGGGTCTCCCAGGTAGGTCCGGGCAAGATCCCAAAGGGTGTCTCCCTTGACGATGATGTGAACCTGACTGCCCTCCGGAAAATCTGCCGGAGGGTCATAGGGTGTCCAGTGATCCCCAACCAAGTGTAGCGGCTGCGGTGGAGGGGCGACAGCCCCGGACGCAGCGAGACACGGAAGCAGGGCCAAGACGCCGAAGAAAACCGGAAATTTGATCTTCATGTTTCCTCTCCCAACTGGAAGCACAATTTCAGGGTACTGTACGTATGCAAATGCGTCAAACCTCAGTCCTTACTTGGCGGCGTCTGGGTCAAACACCGAGGCTCACTGTGGATTTTCAACCGGCGGCTTGTCCTCAGTCGTTTTTTTGTTCTTCTTCGCTTCCCGTTGCTTCTCTTCGATGAGCTGCTTCAGGTATTCCTGTGCATCGGTGATTTCCGTCTGTACTCTCTCATACAGGGCATCGGCTTCGTCCATACGCTCGAAATCGGGGTAGTTTTCCCTGAGAAAATCAATTCGCCAGGATGCTGCCAGCCAGCGCTTGTTCCTCGCGTAGAACTCGGCGGTTATCAACTCGTGTTCGGCCAGTACGTCAAGTAATTGCCCGATGCGACTCTCCGCCTCCTCATAGTAATCGGAGTCCGGGTACAAGGTGAGCAGCTGCCGGTAGGCATTCAGGGCCTCTTCGACGGTCGACAGGTCCCGGTCCGGCTTCATCTGGCGGGCTGAATAGGTTTGGCCCACCATCAAGAGAGCGTAGTCCCGATCGGGGTCGTTGGGATAGCGATTGGCGAAATCGCGGAAGCGGAGGCGGGCTTCGGTCAGGCTGGCGGTGTCCTTTTTTGCGGCAAAGGTATCCGCGACCCGCAAGGCCGCCTTATGACCCATGGGGTCGTTTGGAAAGGTGTCGTAGACGAAACTGAAGTAATCCCGGGCATCTTCGATCTTGCCGGCGGCGTAAAGGGTCTCTGCCTTTTCGAAGATCTCAGTTTTGTTCATGTCGGTCAGTTCGGTCAGCAGTTCCTCTTCTCGAGAGGCGCTGGAACACCCGAAGAGCGTGGCAAAAACCAGAGACAGCAGCACCAGGCGGCGCATATCGATCATGTTGTTTCTCCTTGAAGGGCGGGGCTCTCCGCCCCCGATTCTCGCAGTTTCTTGAGGGCGGCCCCTCGGTCGGTCTGGCCGAATACGCTGGAACCGGCCACCAGTGTTGTCGCCCCCGCCTGGACCAGAGGCCCGATGGTGTCAGGGTCCACGCCGCCATCGACTGAGATGTCGAGATGACCATTGGTGGCCATGGCGCGGAGACGGGTGATCTTTGACAGGGTCTCGGGGATGAAACGCTGTCCTCCAAAACCGGGATTGACCGACATCACCAGAACAAAGTCGACCCAGGCCAGGGCCTCCTCGAGAAGACTGATCGGAGTCGAGGGGTTGAGGGCTACTCCGGGCGCCATCCCCAGATCTCGAATCGCAGTCAGAGTTCGATGGAGGTGGGGACATGCTTCGACGTGGACCGCAACTCGGGCGACACCGGCCTCTGCCAGTGGCCCGATCAGCGAGTCTGCGTCGGTGACCATCAGATGGGCGTCAAGGGGCACCGTCGCGCAGTGTGCCAGGGCTGCTATGACCGGAGGGCCAAAGGTCAAATTGGGGACGAAATGGCCGTCCATCACGTCGAGATGAAGAAGATCCGCACCGCCGGCCTCAACTTCGGCAATCTCCCGGTCGAGTTGGGCGAAGTCGGCGGAAAGTAACGAGGGCGCCAGACGGAACATCATCGGCTGATCCACAGGGTGATGATATCGGAACGCGAAAAAGGACTGCCGGCCGGTGGGTACTGTCGAAGCACCATTCCCGGTGCAATACCCGGATAGTCGACCTCGTGGACCCTACCGAGACGGAACCGGCGCTGGTCGCAGAATCTTTGAACCTGGGTCAGTTGTCGCGTTAGGAGGGACGGCATGACCCACAGGGGTTGAGCGGGCCTCCGGTTGGTCAAGAGATCAATGTCGGCATCGGGAAGGACCGTAGTGTCGATCGCAGGCGTGGTCTCGAGAACCGAATCCGCACCACCCTGCCCGAAGACTTCTGCTCGCCGCCCGGGTTTCAGACCGGCGGCCTCCAGGGCGCGGATGGCCGCTTGAGGTGATTCACCCCGGATGGCCGGAACTTGGATCTGTTCATCACCGAGACTTCGGCTGATCCGAACAACGCTCCCGGTCTTGACATGAAACCCCGGCAAGGGGTTCTGGAAAGCAATCAGGCCTGGCGCCACCGTGCCACTGAAGACTCCGGTTTCGTCATATTCGACGATCAGGCCGAGATCATGGGCCTGGCGTTCGGCATCCTGATCCTGCAGGCCACGAAGTTCCGGGATAGAGACCGTGCCCAGGTGGACTGTATAAACCAGTGAAAACCACCCTGTGGCTCCGGCCGCCAAGAAAAAGACGCCCACTAAGATCAGTCGTCCGATCATCGGCGTGAATCTAGCACGGAGCGGGGCATCGGCCATCCAGTACCTTCTTCGGCATCAGCCGCGCGAGAACAATTTCGAGACAAATTCGATCTTGGCGATGTCGTTGAATACGACGACAACCATCAGCAGGAGCAGGGCCACAAAACCGACTTCCAGGATTTTTTCCTTGAGTCTGAGAGAGAGATCCCGGCGCATGGCACTCTCGAAAGCCAGGATTGTGAGGTGGCCTCCATCGAGAACCGGAATGGGGAGGAGATTGAAGATCCCCAGTTGCAGGGAAATGACGCCCATCAACCAGATCAGCGAATGGATTCCCGCCTTGGCCGCCTCTCCGGAAATCCGTGCAATGTCGATTGGTCCGGAAACCTGACTGAGAGAGGCCTTTCGGGTGAACAGCCGGCCGAGGACTCGAAAGGTCTCCCGGGTCATGCGTCGGCACTCGGTGACGGCTGCGCCGACGGCTGCAATGGGCCCCATTCGTTGGAGTTCTGAGGGGAAGACCATCGCGATTCCGATCTTGCCCTCGCCGCCCTCGTCACGTGGGGTCACCGTCAATATTTGGTGCGTTCCGCCGCGATTGACCACGAGCTCGAGAGCCTCCTTGGGGCGTGGGGCGATTAAGCGGATCAGATCGTAGAACTGATCGACGGGTTGACCATCGATTGAAAGAATGACGTCCCCCGGCTCGATTCCGGCGGCTTGAGCAGGTGCGCCGGGCATCAGGCGAACGACCTCGGCGCTCAGAGGCGGCAAAATACCCGAGTAGCCGAAGCCGTAGCGGGTGACCTTATCCGGTGTCAGGGCGATGTCGATCGTCGCTTCTTCCCGCTGGATTTCGAGGTGGACTTCCCTGCCACCGGCCGAGAGGATCGATCCTTCAAGGTCCTGCCAGGTCTCCATTGCCTGACCGTCGACCGACAGCACGCGGTCGCCAACCTCGATACCTGCCGCCGTACCCGGAGACTGTGGTTCGACCCATCCGACCACCGGCAGCTCTGATCGATAGGTCGGAATCTCGACGCCGATCAGAAAAGCCACCGCAACAAAGACCACGGCGGCAATGACGTTGGTAATCGGCCCGCCGAAAAGAATCAGGCCTCTCTTCCATCGTGCCAACAACTCAGGTTCTTCATCGGTGCCGCCGGTTGTCAAATCGGTTTCGTCCGGTCCCAGCCCGACGATTCGGACGTAGCCTCCAAAGGGAATCAGACTGAGGCGGAAATCGGTTCCGCCGCGCTCGAAGCCCCACAGGCGCTTGCCGAAGCCGACCGAAAACACTTCCACCGGTGCTCCAACCAGGCGTGCCATCAGGAAATGGCCCGCCTCGTGGATGACGATGAGCACACCGAGGACCAAAAAAAATGCGAGGATACTGACGATCATTGACGACTCCAAAGGGCTGACTCGACAGTCAACCGACCGGTCCCGCTTCGACGGATTGATCCGCCCTTGTGCGGGGCCATCAGGACATTATAACAACTAGAGGCCCGGCCGGAAACCCTCACACGGCTGCAAATCGCGAATGAGGCGCAATTTGCGACGCCGTAAGTCCTTGAAGTAGAGGGACTACGACTTCGGCCTTCCGACGTTACACCTCGCACCTCATCGCAATTTTCGCTTCGAGGGGGGTTTCCGGCCGGGCCTCTAGCGTGCTGAACGTATTCAGTTGAGGATTTCTGCTGCAAAATGCCGAGCCTCGTCATCGGCAGCCAGCGCCTGCTCAAGGTCGATCAAAGGACGGTTTTGGGGCGCCCACTGGTCCATCACGGCTTCTACGGTTACGGTGATGTCCGTGAATGCACAGGCGCCCTCGAGAAAGGCGGCGACGGCAACCTCGTTGGCCGCGTTCATCACCGCGGGCATTTCGCCTCCGGCCTTCAGGGCCTGTCTTGCCAACCGGAGGGCGGGGAACCTGGTTGGGTCCGGCGCTTCGAAGGTCAGCTGTGCCACTTGAGCCAGATCGAGTGCAGGCAGGGGTGAATCCAGGCGGTCGGGCCATGCCAGGGCATACATGATCGGAAAACGCATGTCGTTGACCGAGAGTTGTGCGATCAGCGTGCCGTCGACGTATTCCACCAGGGAATGGACCAGGCTTTGGGGGTGGACCACGACGTCTATTGCCTCCGACGGCATGCCGAACAGGTGGTGGGCCTCGATGATTTCGAGCCCCTTGTTCATCATCGTTGCCGAATCAACGGTGATCTTTGGTCCCATCTTCCAGGTCGGATGGTTCAAGGTTTCTTCCAATGTTGCATGTGCAATCTTCTCGGCTGACCAGGTTCGGAAGGGTCCGCCGGAAGCTGTCAATATCAGCCGTTTGACCCGGTCTGAGGGACCAACGCGAAGGGCCTGGTGGATGGCGTTGTGTTCGCTGTCGACCGGCAAAATGTCAATGCCGGCATCCCTGGCTGCCGCCATAACGACGTCTCCGGCAACTACCAGAGTTTCCTTGTTGGCCAGGGCAATATTCTTGCCCGCCCGGATCGCCGCCAACGTTGGGGCAAGACCGACTGATCCGACCAGGGCCGCGACGATTGTGTCGGCAGCTTCGGCGCAGGCAACCTCTTCCAAGCCTTCGGGGCCGTAAGTGAAGCGTGTTCCCGGAAACTCCCCGGCCAGTGTCGCCGCATCCTCGTGGCGACGGACCGCTACAACCGAAGGTTGGTGTTTTCTGATCTGCGGGCGGAGGGCCTCCAGGTTGAGCCCCGCTGCCAGAGCTTCGATGCAGTAGCGGTCCGGAAAGGATTCAACTACGGACAGGGTCGATATTCCGATCGATCCTGTGCTCCCGAGCACGGAAAGAGATTTCACGGCATCAGTCCCACTGCTACCAGGAAAAGGAGAATAAAGGGTGCGGCAAAGAGCAGGCTGTCGGTCCGGTCCAGCAGTCCGCCGTGCCCGGGGATCAGGGACGATGAATCCTTGACGCCGGTGTCCCTCTTGAATAGCGATACAATCAGGTCCCCGACCGGTGCGGCAACCGAGAGGATTGCAGCCAGGCTGAAAATATGGGGCCAATCGAAAGGCAGCGGGAACAGGGTCTGAAATATGGCGGCGGCCCCAAAGGTTGCGGCCACTCCGCCGGCAAGTCCTTCCCAGGTTTTCTTGGGCGAAAGGATTGGCGCCATCTTGTGACGTCCGAGGTTTTTCCCGACGTAGTACGCGCCGGAGTCCCCGATCCAGATGACCACAAGGAAGAAAATCAGCAGGCGGATGCCGGTGATTTCATCGGCCGGCATGGTGCGCAACCAGGCGAAGCAGGCACCGGTGATACCGAGGTAGATAATGCCGAAAACATCGACCGCCGTCCCGGCCAGAGCTCCCACGGGCGCACTGGCGTGGACCAGGTGGATCGCAGGGGCGGCCACCACGACGGTGGCAACGGCGAAGCCCAGGCCGGCCGGCCCATAGATGGCGGCGGCGGCCAGCACACCGGCCAGGGCGACCACTGGGAGGTAACGACCGGTGGCAAGACCTGATCCGCGGGCCATGCGGCAGAGTTCGTCTCCGGCGATCACGACCAGGACAGAGATTAAGAGGGCCGAAACCCACCCTGGCGCCCACACGATGCATATCAGAACCAGGGGGCCGGCGATGACGGCAAAAAGTTCACGTTTAAACAGAGGTGCCTCCATGGGGTTCGGTTCCGGTCAAATTCTCAGGATCCAGGCCACCAAAACGACGATTCCGTTGCTGATAGGACTGAATGGCTTCGAGGAGTTCGGTGACGCCGAAATCGGGCCAGAGGACCTCGGTGAAGTAGATTTCCGAGTAGGCAATCTGCCACAGGAGGAAGTTGGAGACTCGTTGTTCGCCGGATGTGCGGATCAAGAGATCGGGGTCGGGCGTGCCTGCCGTGTCGAGATGCCGGTTGATCCAGTCTTCGTCAATCTCGTCGGGTTTGAGTCGTCCCTGGCTGGCATTGGCGACGGCTTCTCGGAGGACCCGGCTGAGTTCGTGTCGTCCGGAGTAGTTGAGGGCGATTTTTACCAGTGTCCCTGTACAGTCCCGGGTCGCCTGCCGGGCCCGGTCAAGGTATTTCCTGACCGACGGGTCCAGACGCTCCAAATCACCTATCGTCCCGAATCGGAGATTGTTTTTTTTGAAGGTATCCAGTTGCGAGTCGATGAATTCTTTGAGGAGGCCCCAAAGGGCGCGGATCTCCAGCTTCGGGCGCTTCCAGTTTTCGGTCGAGAATGCGTAGAGGGTGATAGCTTCAATATCCAGACGAGAGACGGTTTCCAGTGTGGTTCGTACGGCCTGGGCGCCGGCCCGATGGCCTTGAATACGGGATAGATTCCGTGCCTTGGCCCAGCGACCGTTACCGTCCATGATGATGGCTACGTGTCGAGGCATCCTGTCTGGGCGGAGCTCATCCAGAAGCTGGCGTTCTGGTGTTCCCGGGAGTGCTATGCCGTCTCTGTCAATCATCATCGGTACTCAAGGAGGGCAGTCTAGCAAAGTATGCTGAGCAGCAACTGAGGTCGCAGAGACAAGGGATTAGGGATCAGGCTCTCGGTGTTCGGAAATACACGTGTTCGAGCGTCAGTCCCCGGGCCGGAGCGGTGTAGATGTCCGACTCATGCCGGTCGGACGCCAACAGAGTCTCGAGCCACGAACGGTCAAAGTGCCCCCATCCGACGCGTAGCAAGGCGCCGACCATGCGCCGGACCTGGTATCGAAGGAATCCGTCGCCGATGAACTCCAGGCGGAGACCAAATGGCCGGACGACAGCCTTGGCCGAAAAAACTGTTCGCACGGTCGTTCGAGTCACTGGGTCGGCTACCGTAAAAGGAGCCCAGTCACGACAACCCTGAAACAGGGGAACCAGGGCGGCGATGAACTCGAGATCTCTCGGAGGACGAATGTGGGCCGTACGAAGTGTCTGCCAGGGCACCAGGGCCGGCGCGCCGTCCCATCGAATGTGATAGGCGTAACGTTTGCCCCGTGAGCTCTTGCGTGAGTGAAAATCCTGGGGCATCACGGCAACTGAAAGGACCCGGACGGTTTCGGGCAGATTATGATTGAGAGCCATTTGTAGATTGGCCGGTGGGATCGTCGCGGGGAGATCGACGTGGGCTACCTGTCCGGTTGCGTGGACGCCCGCGTCGGTGCGCCCGGACCCCTCAACCGTGACGGTCAGACCGCGAAATACGGCAGTCACTGCCTGCTCGACCTCACGTTGGACCGAGGGGGCGTTGTCCTGCCGTTGCCACCCCCGGTAATTCCCCCCGAGGTAGGCTACGACCAAACGGAAACGTTTCGTTGTCGCCATCGAGTGCATCCTTGCACGAGCCGGGGTGATTCGCCAGTGCCCCTCCTGCTTCCCAGCGTCCTGGCTTTCCAGCCTCCCAGCCATTGAAGTACACTAAGAACGATGACTGGATTGATCCTTGCTGCTGCCATGACCCTCTCGCCGGCATTGTTGGCTTCGCCGGAGACTCGAAATTTTGGGACCGCGTACTACGACTCCGTTGTCCGCGGCCATTTTCGGGAGCGTGTTCTTGTAGCGTGGCCCGGTCCCTCGGGTCTTTCGGAGCTGTGGTATTCCGGCAAGCTCCGCGGTGGACAGAAGATGAGTCTGCTCCTGGGCGGTGCTGCTTTTCACGATACTCAGCTGTTGCCCCTGTACCGTGAGGCTCTTCTTGGCGGTGACCGGCAACTACGTCAGGCGGCGGCATATGGTTATCGGGATTTGATCGGTGACGATGTGCCCAATGTTCGAGGGGGCGTGACTCCTGAAATGGCTCGGGCGCTGGTCGGAGAACTGGATGCGGTCGCCCGGACCGTTCGGCGTGCGACACTGGTTGAAATGTGGCTTGCGTCCGCACTCGCGGCGGAGGATCGCCACCTCGCGGATTGGCACGGAATTACCTTTCAACGATCGGCGGCCACATGTTTCAGGGCCGTGGAGCGTCTCGTTGGGCCCGAAGATCTGCCGGCAGTGGTCAGGGCCTATGAAATGTCCGGGGATTTGGCCAATCGAGTCTCCCTGACGCGTCTGGTTGAAGGTTTGTCAATGGGTCGTTTGGTTGTCAAGCCCCGGGGTGAGGGTCAAGGATGGGGCTCAAAGGTCTATAACGAAGCCTTCGAGCGTCTGGACCGCTGGTTGGGGAATCAATGTGATCTCGGCGTCGCTGCGATCCTGGAGAGAGGTTTTTCCAACCTGGGGGTTCGAGGTGTGGATCCCATGAGCCCAGCGGCCTGCGACGTATGGTTGCAGATTTTGATCAAAGGGCCGCCCTCCTCCTGGGCGGTGGCGGCCGACCGGCTCTACCTTTGCGGAGGCCCCGCCATTCGCCTTTCCATCTTTCGAGCCGACACCAAAATTAATCGTGATACCCGCAAACGATTGAGGGCCTGGTACGGGGAATAGAGCTGTCAGCTCTCAGCCTCTCAGCCTCCTGGCGTCCCAGCTTTGAACCGCGATACAATGGATGTCATGCCCGTACTTGTGTATGACGATGGTGAAACGACTCGCAGGGTGCCGCTTCGGGGAGGGGTTACGATTGGGCGTTCGAGCGACAACGATGTCGTTCTTCGTGACTTTTCGGTCTCCCGGAAGCATGCCGAAGTTGACGAGGTCGATGGCATTTTCAAGATCAGGGACCTCAATAGCACCAACGGCGTCAAGGTCAACGATACCTTCGTCACTGTGGCCAACATCAGTCCAGGTGATCTGGTAACCATCGGAAACTTCGAACTGGAGGTCTGCGACTCAGTAGCCGAGAGCTCGGGTATGACCTCGGGCACTTTCCTCCGGCCGCTCTCGGAGTTCAATAACGATTTTGGGCTCGAAGGAGACCCTTCCGGCGTTGAGCCGGGCGTCGAAGAGAGCGAACGGGGGCGGGTCTTCATGATCCTCGCCCAAGTGGCCAAGACCTTGATTCAGGTCGATGATTTGGCGCCCGTGCTGGACAAGGTGATGGACGTTGTCTTCGACCACCTGAAGGTTGATCGTGGGTTCATCGTCTTGTTTGACGAGGCGGGTGAGCCGGGTCTTGAATTGTTCCGTGCCCGAGAGCTCGACGAAGGGAGAACCCCGGAAGTACCGATCTCCCGGACCATTCTCGACCTGGTCGCCGGCCAGAAGGTCGCCATCCTGACCCATGATGCGCAGGCTGATGAGCGGTTTGAAAGCGGTCAGAGCATCCGAATCCACCAGATTCGATCGGCGATGTGTACACCTCTTTGGCACCGGGAAAGGGTCATCGGTGTCATCTATGTTGATTCACCGCTGCACGTCGGGTCGTTCTCGGCGACCGACCTCGACCTCTTGACCGCGCTGGGTAACTACGCGGCGGTCGCGATCGAGAGGGCGCAGCTCAATGAGAGGATCCGTGCC
>Ga0164315_10004338_pt1 | contig 11006 bp, 17 predicted proteins | sample GuaBasSedimGuay6_FD_113737 | JGI IMG/M metagenome (GOLD analysis project Ga0164315, IMG submission 113737) | Subseafloor sediment microbial communities from Guaymas Basin, Gulf of California, Mexico - Guay6, Core 4569-2, 0-3 cm | ecosystem: Environmental > Aquatic > Marine > Hydrothermal vents...
AGCTACCATACCTCTTGGTAAAACCTTTCCATCCTTGTTGCGGTTTACCTTGTTGTTCATTTTTTCCAGTTCTGCTTTTGCTTTTGCCGGATGTTTAACCAAGTGGGTTATATAAAACCTGTGCTTTTTAGCCATATCCACATAAGCTGATTCTTTGGTGGTGTTGATCGCTGGGTGCATCAGGACATTTGAAAGTGTTCCTGGCAATACCAGTTTTCAGAACCCGTTGTACTGTGTGTCAAGCTTCCTGATTTTCTGCAAGGTGGAAATTTACATAAATGCGCCTCATCTGCATGACGAGAAATAACATTGTCGTTATGGATATTAATAACCGCATTATTGTTTATCCTTAACGCTTCCTTGTCTCTTAACCACTCTTCCTTAGTTTTTTTATCTTTGCCTGACGCTGCTGTTTTTGCTTTTTTAAGCAAAGCTACTGGGTCGCATTGAATCGTTGGTTTTGGCAAAGAAACCATACGATCAACTTCATCTTGGTTTTTTACCTCTTGCCTGTGAGTTTTTTCAACTCGCTCGATCACATCAAGCAAGTCCGGCACATCAGGTACAAACTTATTTTTCTCATCAACGTACAAGTCGTAAGCTTCGTAAATAAACTCAACCTTAAATTTTTTAAGCTTCGAGTAAAGTCTGCGCTTGTACTGCCGAAGAAGATTGTTTTCTGAATCATCTTTGTTGTGAGCAGTATCAAAGCGTTTTTCAAACTTTCGACTGTAATCTGCTCTCATTGCGCTGATTAGGTGGTTAATACAATCCTTTAGCGGATCAGCATTACCAGTCTGTGCTATTCCATTCATCTTCTGAAGGTCCTCGTGGTGATGGTTGGTGTGGTTGATTCTGCTGTCTTTGTTTTGGCTGTATAGTTGCGTTATTGATAAACCGCTCTATCTGCTCACCGTCCTTAAAAATCACACTCACTTTGTCGTAAATTTCATTTCGATCATTCACCCCCATGTTGTGAGGAGTTTTTGAACAACCAATAATGGAAGTTTTTAAATCGTCAACCGAGTAACCAGCCCTGATAGCTGACGCGATCACTTTCTGCCGTTTGCTATCAAGCTTTGCTTTTGGGTGGTTAAGTGTTTTTTGCCAAAACTCAAACACCTCAATAATCTCAAGTTTTTGTTTGCTTGGTTGCTTTGGCTCTATCGCCACTACTTCATCCTTGATGGCTTCTTCACAAACATTTTCTTTTTTCTTATTTTCTGAACTCGACAATAGTTCTTTTTCAGTAATTACTGCTCTTTCAGTCTTTACTGCTCTTTCAGTTATTACTTGTGTCGTTTTATCCGTATTCGGGTTTTCCGTATTCGGGTTTTCCGTATTCGGGTTTTCCGTATTCGGGTTTTCCGTATTCGGGTTTTCCGTATTCGGGTTTTCGTAGATCAACCAATCCCAGCCGCCTTTAGGGTTAGGCTTACGGCTTGCATACCCCAACAAGCACAAACGTTTAAGGATGGAATAAACACCATCCCTCTTGGTCTTTCTGTTCTTTGCTAGATGGGATGCAGATACTTGCCAAGCATCAGGTTTGGATAATAGGTAAACCAACAAACCAAGCTCTTTCCAGTCCAAATTCTCATCATTTATTACCGTGTTATTTATCACAGTATAATGAGAGCTTCTTTTGGTTCTAACTATCACTAATCCTCTCCACGCCTTTGTTTTGCACACGCACTGGTGAAGTCGGTTATTATCGTCCCGCTACGACTCCATTTAGAAATTGTTTCATGACTTAATTCATTATTTTCTAAGCACAAAAAAACTGTTTCGGGTGTTTGTTTATAGAAAAAAGCTATCCCGCTAATAAACTCATAGTCAGTAATAACTTTAATGTTGAATGGGCCGTCCTGACTAATAGCTGCTAAGAACCCTGTTATAAATAAAACGTTTGATCTTTGGTTTATATCAAGCCTTATCTCAGTCAAAATACTTGTTAAAATATCTGACTCGTAATGGCATCTCTTATGACAGTTCTCGCAGACACACATCAATTCATCAGTATGATAATCCCAAGGCTCTATATTTTTCCTATAAGCAGGGTGATGTACATGCAGAGTGCTTTCTCTATCACCGCACTCTTCACACTCAAAACTTCGATCCTGCAAAACTTCCAGTCTTTTTCTTTGCCAGCGAGGGTCTTTGAGTTTCTCAAAATAAGATTTCATAACTAACCTTCTGTTATAACCTAAAAAGGGTTTATGGCAGGTCGTAGGTTTTCGACTTTTCAGGGTATCCCCTTAGCCATAAATTTGGAACTCGGTCTAACCAACAAACAAATGCTGGTTCTTAATAATCACAACAATACCGCTAATCTTCCGCAAGTAGCCCTGTATCGTTCATTCGTTCTGTTCTGTTAATCTTGTCTACAAGCTGTAACAAACCTAACCTCAAGGTGGCTGACTTGGACAATCCCAACTTTCCAGAAATATATTTAAGAGAAACCTCTTCTGAACTGTTCAGCAAAGTTTCTTCTCTAAATTCTCGTCTTTCACTCATAACTACACCTATCCAGCTCGATTTATTAGACAATTTCGATCATTCCTTTAGTGAAAAAAATGGCGGCCTAGATAAGCACCGCCCATAGTTGCCATAACAAGGCATTTTTAGGAGTAAGTTTTAACGCTTTACCAGGCGCACCGTACAACGAGGAGTTGTATAAGAAGCTAATCACGCTTGTTTTTGCGAAACCGTCACCGACTAAAGAGACAGCATGATTAGCTAATTTAATTTGGCGGTATGGCAAATACATAACATGACGGTAATATAAAAAAACCATGCCACCAAAACAAATGTGCAAAGAGTGAGTCGTTATTTTATTGAAGGAAATTCCTGCTTGTAGCACTGCTGTACCGCAAGGTTAAATTAATCAATACTCACTCTCTGCAAAACTTTTAAACTGCTTCTTGTGGAAACAGTTCTTTATAATTTGTTTTTCCTGCTATCAAATTACGCATTTTTTTTGACTCACTCTCTGTTGGAGTGTATCCCATATTTTTAGCAAGCTTAGCTGGCCTTGACTCTGGCTTATATAGCAAGCAATTTGCTACATGTGTCGCGCTATAGTTTGAAAAGACGACAAATTCTGTAAATGTCATGTTTTAATCCTTATATTTAATTCTTAAACACAGTTTATGTTTATTATAAACATATTGCAATATTTATTTATGTTTTTATTGAATTTATGATTTTGATAAATAATGCAATAATAGGGCAGGAGTGATTATGGATATAAAAGAAATAAGGCTAATAAACCTGTTTGAAGCAATTGAAATTACAGGGTCACAGATAAAGCTTGCCAACGCAATCTGTGCTAAAAGTTCATATCTAAGCCAAATAAAAAACCCTGAACACAAAACAAATATGGGGAATGATGTTGCTAGAAGAATTGAAGCTTCAATATATAAGCCTCACGGCTGGATGGATCGCATTCATCATGCTTACAACTCATCTCAAGCAAGGTCGATAAAAAAATATTTATTAACTTGCATATATAAGTGTAGAAATTACATTTTATAGGATTTTTTGCGCCCACAGCAAATTTGTTTATAATTTTTATAAATATTAACTTGCAATGTATTTATGTTTATCATAAACTTCTTACCAACGGAAACAGAAATTGAAAGGTTGGAAATATGAACAAAATGGACCAAGCAATAATCAGCCAGATGAATAAAACAGGCGAACCAATGACAGCCAGCCAGTTGGAGGCAGTTATTGATTTTAGTCGGGAGGATGTCAACAACAAGCTTCGCCACAATCCATCCTTATTTACAAAACATTCAAAAATCAGGAATAACAAAAGCGGTAGATTGGCGTGGGCATATCGTTTAAAAGATGAGCCGGTACTTGAAAAAATCAGCTATTCAGCAATTCTTGGTTTGTTTTACCTGGTCACAAAAAACAGGGAACTAGCATGAGTGAATTTGAAACAAGTATCGAGATCGAGGAGGTTGATTTTTTAGTCAACGTCCAGTTCGATTATCAAGAAGGCGAACCTGAAACACGGCTTGAACCTGGTTGTGATCCTGAAGTAGATATCACATCAATCATGGTCCTTATCCTTAATTTCGAGTTAAACAATTCCGATTTAATGACTACACCGATCAGAGAAGATTTACAAAATAAAGCATTGGATTTTATAGCCAATGAACTTGAGGCTTACGAAGAAGAAAAAGCCGAATATATGCACAACCAACAGCGAGAAGCAGCATGAACGAACGAACAATATGGGTTGTTTGCCTGGTAGCAACGCGAGTAAGAATATCAGGTGGGGATAGAGTGGCGCAAGATGCAGGCGCAATTTACGCTAAACAACTACTGAAAGAAGGCTGTACAGCAGCACATTCAATACAAGCTGGTTATCAAGCAGGAAAGCGATTTATCAAAGATAAGCGCGTAACAAATATTATCCCGCTCAGAAGGCGTGGTGATAACAAATTAAAATTAATTGTGAATATTTAGAACCAGAATATAACGATTCGTTAGGAGTAAATAATGAGTGCAAAACAATTAGAGGTTTCATCCTCTGAAAAACTGAATGATCTACTGGTTATCGTTGATAAGGTTCCAGATGATTTTTTTACCAATGCTGTTTATGACAAGGAGTTAGATAGAGCTATCGAAGCATCAAGTAGCCTGGTTTATAACCTAGATGATGCAGGTGAAAAACAGGCGAAGCAAGACGCAACCAACATTAATAAATTTGCAAAGATGTTTGATAAATTTATTGCAGCAACATTTAAACATCATACTGAATCTGTTACCTCGTGGCGTGATGGGAAAAAATCTAAAACAAAGCTGTTATTGGAAAATAGGCAAAAACTAATTGACCAGTTCGCTGAAAAACGTGCTGAAAAGCTGAATGTAATTGAACAAGTTTTACGCGACAACCTGGATGATAAACGATGTGAATTAAACGTACAGCAGCATTATTTTTCAGATGATAGCGACATATCACCACTAATAAAATTATCAGGCACACTGACACCCAAAGGGGATTTAACAAGAAAAGCTGATAGCTTTATACTCAACCTAGCAAATATTGAACTGGCAGAACAAAGCCGCATAGAAGCAAGGCATCTTATGCTGGAGAATAGATGTTTAAAGGAGGGGATCAACCCACCGCTAACGCACATACATCTTGGAACTGTGTTTTTTTCTGATGACAATACGTTCGATACCAAGGTTGAGGAACTGGTAAAGGCTGAAATCGACAGAAGAATAGAAATGGAAGCAAGGATTATTAGGGAGCAAGAAGCTAAAAAACAAGCTGAAATTGATGCTGCATTAAAGGCGCAGCAAGTAGAAGCTAGTCGATTGGCAAGGGAAGAAGCTAATAAAGCGGCTCTTGAATTTGCAGCGCAAAGCAGGATTTCTGATAAAACCTCTGCACCTACTTCGGATGTTCAAGCCAAAACCTCCGAAGCTATGACAGAGCTACCAACTGAAATACCACCCGAAGTTAGACAAAGAATGGATGCTGATAGAGCCGAGGCCGAATCAAATCAACAACCAGTTGCCGCTAAAAAACAACCCGTAACAAATGGTAAGCACCAGGTTGAAATACAGGTAACATTTACTATGGCTGTTTCAGATCGTGTTTCAGACAAAGCAGTTCAAGATCATTTTTTATCACAGATGCCGGATAAACTTAAATCCTCAATCGAATCATTAAACACGAGGTCAATCTAATGTTAGACGAGTGGAATATTCCTGGTGATAGTGGTTCTTTTGACTCATCACCAAGCAGCATTAGTACCGAGCTAACCATTCAGCAATGCTTGTTAGCCGGTTCAAAAGGTGTTGATATTAGCAATGAACATTACCACGCAAAATTACCAGGTATAAGCGGAAGTAATCTATCGTTACTAGCTGAATCGAATAAACACCTCGACAATAAGGCTCTATTCAACCTTGGAGAAAGTCCCGCACTTACCTTTGGCACTCTTCTTCACACAATGGTTCTTGAGCCTCACGACATTAAAAACAACTACGCAATAATGCCTAAATTTGACGGAAGAACAACCAAAGGGAAAGCCGCAAAGAAAAAGTTTACCGAAGAAAGCAAAAACAAAATAGTAATTGATAATGATGATTTTGAAACCGCCCAAAACATGACTCGAAATGTTATGGCAATTTGTGGCGACATTATCAACAAAGGCGTTAAAGAAAAATCGTACTTTGTTCGGGATGGTGATCTTATTCTTAAAATTAGACCTGATTGCTACTTTACAGAGTGCGGTTCTGAGTTCGATTTAAAATCCATTACACCAAAATACATGGACATGTCTGATCGAGCATTAGAACGTCACATTATCAGTCTTGGGTATCACATAAGCGCAGGCTATAGAAATTATGTGAGAAAACTGATGGGTATGCCAACAGGTGATTTTTACCTTCTATTTGTATCAACATCACCTGGTTGCATGGTTAGAAATATACGCATAGCTGACGCATGGATTGAAGAGTCTGAATTTTATGTAAAAGAACTACTAGAAAGCCGTAAATTCTATCTTAGCACAGGGCTAGACAAGGGCGTATCAGTGATCGACAGAAGCAGCAGAAAGTACGAATAATAATTACAAGGGGAACTATCATGTCAACAGAATTAGAAACAAGAAAAGAGCAATTAAAGTCGTTTTTATTACCCGCTCAAAAACAAATAACCTCGCTATTACAAGACAAGACCAAGGCGCAAAAGTTTATGGCTGCCGCTTTAGTTGTAGCCAGTAACCCATCATTAAAAAACTGTTCACCTGATTCAATTGTTCAGGCATTGGTTGGGGTGGCTATGTCTGATCTAAATATAGATAGCAACCTGTCTCAATGTTACCTGGTCCCATACAAAGGCCACGCTCAACTACAAATAGGTTACAAAGGTTTTATACAGTTATTGTTTAGAGCTGGCTGGATGGTTAAATGTTTTCCTGTTTATCAGTGCGATGAGTTCAGTATGTCGTTTGATGGTTGGGACAACAACGTAGAGTTTAAGCCCAATATTGATGAGCGTGACGAAGGGGACCGGGACTGGGTGTTCAATAATCTTCGTGGTATTTATGTTGTATCACGACACACCGATACCAAGGATGAATACTCAACATTCGTTGCAAAACCACTGATAGAAAAATTACGCCTATCTTCACCTAATCAACGAATTGGTAACTACACAAAACCAGCAGATAAAGAACGATTGAAAAATGGCTTACCCATTGGAATATGGGGGGACTGGTATATTGAAATGGCCCAAGCAAAAGCCATTAAAAAACTAGCAAAGATACTACCCATCGGTGATAACAGAGAAGCAATGTCAATCGCTATGGATGATAAGCAAGAAGCAGGTAAGCCAGTTAATTACAAGGAGTCAATTGAGCAGGGTGTAATCATTGAAATGGATGTTTCTGACGAAGATAAATCATCTTTAGATGCTCTGCTCACATCAATACACGAATCAACCAACATCGAAGGGTTAAGCAGCCTAACGACTGAAGCTGAAAAGTTTAGTGGTGCAGATTTAAAGACGATAAGAACTATATGGTCAGAAAAGCTAAAAGAATTTAAACAAGAAAAAGGACCCGTTAATAACAAAGAACTGATAAAGGCATGTAAAAACGCTGATGAATTAAGCAATCTTCTTAAAGATATAAGTGAAGTAGATCAACTGGAGTTATCGGATGCAATTGATGATCGCTTTGATGATTTTAGATAAGCAAGCAGCATAAGGAAAAACAATGAAATCAAGTCTTAAAGAGGGAGCCAAGCTAAAGGCAATCTGGTTCCCTGATGATTCAGAATATACCGTAGGCAAAAACGTAGAGGATATTACCGTTGTAATGGAAAAAGGGCAAATGGCAGAAGTACCTTGGTTGCTTGTAAAGGTCAACGAAACCACAACAGTACAAATCAATGCCGCTAATGTTACTGGCGTTACTTTAATTGGAAAATAATATGTTCAAAAATTTAGCACTATACCGATTTACAGAACCATTCACTTTAACCTCTGTAGAGCTTGAAACAAAGCTAAAAGACCTACACTTTCGCCCATGCGGGAGCCATGACGGATTTAGCATAGGCTGGACACCTCCAGTTGGTAAGGAAGAGCTTATTCATGCTTGCAATGGATTTATGATGCTCTGCTTAAAGCGTGAAGAAAAAGTAATCCCTGCGAGTGTTGTTAATGAAATGCTGCAAGAAAAGATAACGGTAATTGAAGAAAGCGAAGCAAGAAAGCTGACCAGGAAAGAACGTACCGCAGTAAAGGATGAATTGATCTTTGAACTGTTACCTAGGGCATTTACACACTCAAAAAAGACACATGCTTATATCGACCCTAAAGGTGGCTGGATAATTATTGATGCAGCCAGTGCAACCAAAGCTGATGATTTATTAAGCCATTTAAGAAAATGCTTAGGTTCGCTGGCTGTTACTCCGATTAACACCAAAGATAAGCCGGTAATCACAATGACGCGGTGGTTAGTCAATATTGCATCCGTGCCTACAGATTTGATGGTCAATTATGATTGTGAGCTTCGCGCGTTAGAGGACTCAATCAGTATTGTTCGCTGTAAAAACCACGATCTAAATCTTCCTGAAATAACCAATCATTTAGATACGGGCAAGCAAGTAACAAAACTAGCTGTAACCTGGCAAGACAGAATGGCATTCATTATTGATGAAAACCTAATGATTAAACGCCTAAAGTTTCTCGATTTAGTTCAAGATCAAATAATGGATATTGAAGCAGAAACCGAAGTAGAAAGATTTGATGCTGATTTCTCAATTATGTCACTAGAGATAGCTAACTTCTTACCTCGATTGATTGAGGTCTTTGGTGGTGAACAATGATACAAACAATATTTTTCAAAACAAATAAGCCAGAATATAAAAAAATGACTCTGGCTCAAATAGCAGCAGAAAACAACCTGTCTCGATCAGTATTATATTCACGATTGCGGGGTAATCAGAAAGCGTTTATAGAGGATTTAGTATATTCAAAACGAAGCAATACAGCAAAGCTTTATATCTACGAAGGTGAGGAATTAACAGCAAAGCAATGGGCTATAAAAGTAGGTGTAACTGAAGCCTGTATGCACAGCAGGTTAAAAACTCGCTATGTGTCTGATGCAATTAACGGCATAGCAAGGCCACGCGCCACGGAAACCAAACCACGTAAAATGAAAAACGGTAGAGAAAACGAGGATGTGGTGTTGGAGGATTTTGATATTTGGCAAGAGGCAGAAGTCAGGATTCAACGGTGGTTGGATAGCGGCATGAGTGTTAGTGAGATATTGATTAAGCAAGAGGATTATAGAGTTTATGAGTGAGAAGATAATTTACCTAATACCTGGAGATGATGGTCTTGTCTGGTGTAGCGATCCAGCACCGACAGCCGATCATGTTGAAGCTGATGCTATTAAATACATTCGTGCTGACGTTTACGAGAAGGCTATCAAATCAATCAAAGGACATGCTATAGCGTGTTGTGATTTTGAAATGCTTACTGATCTTGAATTGCGGCTGGAGGGTATATAAATGCAAACACTTGACCTAGCCGAAGCCGCTGATTTTTTAAAAATGAATCCCGAGGTATTGAGGCGCAAAGCAAAATTAAATCAAGTCCCAGGTAGAAAAGCAGGTAAACGCTGGGTTTTTTTAGACACGCACCTTGCCGAGTGGTTGAAAGAGGCATACTCTAATCCTGGGCGAGAACTGCGAGTAGTTGATAAGGAGAAGAAATGTCAATCTACCAACGCGGTAAAAATAAAACGTGGTACGTTCAACTCACCACAAAAAACGGAAGACGAATACAACAAAGCACTAGGACTTCAATAAAACAGGAGGCGCAAGAATATCACGACAGGCTAAAAGCTGAATTATGGCGTGAAGCAAGATTTGACGACAAGATTAGTCGTTCATGGATGGAGACAGTTGTTCGATGGTCAAATGAGCAAGGACACCGTAAAAGTGTTGTTGATGATAAAAAGTATTTACGCTGGCTTAATAAATATCTGCATGATAAACAGCTCCACCAGATTGATAAAGATATGGTGGAGTTTTTGAAAGCTGAAAAATTAAAAGAAGGTGTTACTAACTCAACCGTCAATCATACTTTGTCGTTTATCCGATCCGTATTAAATAAAGCTAAAGACGAGTGGGAATGGATTGAATCAACACCGTCCATTAAGTTATTGCCAGTCACTAAGAAGCGTATTCGATGGATAACACCTGAAGAAGCTGAACGGTTATATAAAGAGCTGCCCGATCATGTTGAAGCAATGGCACGATTTACTTTAGCAACTGGATTACGTGAAGCAAATGTAACAGGGTTGCAATGGGAGCAAATTGATATGCAGCGACATTGTGCATGGATTCATGGGGACCAGGCTAAAGCTGGAAAAGATATAGCCGTCCCTTTAAACAATGATGCACTGGTTGTTATCCGTCAACAAATAGGAAAACACCCGACCAATGTTTTTACTTATAAAGGTAATCCGATTAAGAAGGCAAATAAACGCGGATGGAGAAATGCTTTAAAACGTGCAGGAATAGATAATTTCCGCTGGCATGATTTAAGACATACCTGGGCAAGTTGGCTAGTTCAAAAAGGATGCCCGTTAAATGCTTTGCAAGAATTGGGCGGGTGGGCAAGTTATGACATGGTATTACGTTATAGCCACCTATCAAGTGACCACCTTAAAGAGTATGCAAGCTTGCTAGATGATAAAGATAACGGTCAGGAATTTGTGACAAATTTACTACATGCTGCAAACAGAAAGTAAATCAAATCACATAAACCTTTGATTTAATTGGTGGCGATACCGGGGATCGAACCTGGGACCTCGGGGTTATGAATCACACACCACCAATAAAACTATAACAAAATCAACGCTTTAATGTTCTCGCCTGTAACATAACCTACCGTGATTTTATTGAACCCCACGATGCAAATATTTTGCCGAAGTGACAAATCTACTACAGCCAATATCTAA
>Ga0164315_10004339_pt1 | contig 11004 bp, 9 predicted proteins | sample GuaBasSedimGuay6_FD_113737 | JGI IMG/M metagenome (GOLD analysis project Ga0164315, IMG submission 113737) | Subseafloor sediment microbial communities from Guaymas Basin, Gulf of California, Mexico - Guay6, Core 4569-2, 0-3 cm | ecosystem: Environmental > Aquatic > Marine > Hydrothermal vents >...
ATGGCCTGTTCGGGGCAAACCAGCCAGCAGCCGGCACAACTGTGGCAGAGATCCTCGAAGACCATGGTGCGCTCGGGCAGACAGGCGATGGCATTGAATTCACAAATGTCCGCGCACTTGCCGCAGTGCTGGCAGAGTTCGGCGTCCACCACCGGGATCGGCACTGTGACCGGTTCCGGCGGTTCCAGGGCGGGATCCAGCAGCAGGTGGGCGTTGGGCTCCTCGACGTCACAGTCGCCCAGATGCACCGTCTGGCCGGCACGGACGGCGATCAAGGCCAGGTTGACCGCCACGGTGGTCTTGCCTGTGCCACCTTTACCACTGGCTATGGCGATGCGCATGATCGCCTCCGTTCAGTGTTGCGGCGAGCCGTCGGGACCCGTCAGCAGTTCGAGATCACCGCGGCGCCAGGTTTGAAGTGCCTCCTCGACAGTGCCCGCGATACCCGAGTAGATCTGCACCTGGGCCGCGTTGTCCAGCGGCGTGAACTCCCCGTTCTCGTCATCATGGATGATGAACCACTGGGCACGGCCGAAGCACGGGTCCACGATGTCGGTGGGGTCCGGCCCCCGGGAAGTAATGATCAGTTTCATTCTCGCTTCCGCCGCCCGGTCTCTGGATATAGCATCTTGACGATTGCCAGTTAAGAGTATATGCTCATAACTATCGAAAGTCAAACAGGAGGATCCACACTTGTCCCGACCGCCAAAACCACGCTGTGTGCGCCACAATCCGGCCGCAGTCCATTTCAAACCCGCTGGCGTGCCCCTGCGTGATCTGCAGGAGGTGATCCTGGGCCTGGACGAGCTCGAGGCCCTGCGCCTGGCGGATTTGGAGAACCACTCCCACGAGGAAGTGGGTGCGCTGATGAATGTCTCGCGTGCCACCGCCGGCCGTATACTGGCCCAGGCCCGACGCAAGACTGCCACCGCCCTGACCCAGGGCATGGCGATCCGGGTGGAGGGCGGCGTGGTCGAGACGGTCCCGGACGAATGTGGTCGCGGCCGTCGTCGGGGGCACGGCTGCGGCCACGGGCGAGGACGCGGGGGGCGGGGCAACCGCGAATCCGAGGATCCGGGGAACTGAAACAAAGAGGTGAGTCATGCCTGGTGAAGACAGAAAAGGACCCATGGGCGAGGGACCACGTACCGGTCGCGGACTGGGACGGTGCGGCGACGGTACCGAAAAGAACGACACTGCGCAGGAAGCACCCCGCGGACGCGGCATGGGTTGGGGTAGAGGCCGCGGCCCCGGCAGGGGACCAGGAGCTGGCCGGGGACCGGGTGCGTGGCGCGGGCCGGGAATGGGCCGGGGACCGGGGCGCGGTCGAGGCCGCTGACAACGAAGGTCTCGATCAGCCGGAGTAGGGCAGGTTCCCTCGGACTTGACTCACGGCGTGTGACCTGAGACATTTGCCTTTCCCCGAATGGAAAGGTGAAGCATTGGCAAGATCGCATTTCTCCTACGAAAAACGTCGCAAGGAACTGGACAAGAGGGCCAAGAAGGAAGCCAAGCGTCAGGCAAAGCTGGAACGCAAGGCTCAGGCTGTCGAGGACGGAACCGTCGGTACCGGTCCGACCATCGCCCCGCTGGATGACGGGTTTGAAGAGGGCAGTGAGGTTGCCGGGAAATCCAACACCGACAGTGAAGCCGAAGCTGCGCCCGAAACCGCGCCCGAAACCGAGTCTGAAGCAGAGACGGATACCGAGACGCCGTAAGTGGGCCGTGATGAACCGTCCGGCCTGAATGTCACGCCAGGGATCCCTCACCCGCTCATTTGTGCCCATATTCCGCACGATCCCGGAGCTCTGTCGCGGTGGCCGATTACATCGCTGGTCCGGTCTATCCCACACCGGGTCTTGCGCCCCCGCAATTCGGCGTCATCCTGTGGGGCGTTGCCCCACTCCAAATCCACCGGAAGAAGATCTCCATGACCACCGTGCTGATCAACTATGGACACTATCTGGGCCTGGCCGGTCTTTTTGCGGGACTGGCGTTGGAACTGGCCCTGTTCAGGCCCCGGGTGGACGGCGCCATCGCCCGCCGCCTGGCCCTGGCTGACACGCTGTACGGCTTGGCGGCGGTGCTGGTACTGGTCACTGGTCTGCTGCGGCTCTTTGCAGGTGACAAGCCCGCCAGTTACTTCGGCGTGAATTTCATCTTCCACATCAAGCTGACGGTGTTCGTGGTGGTGGCGTTCATGTCCATCTGGCCCGCCATGAAGTTCTTCGGTGGTGGCCGGGCGGTGGACGGGGTAGAGCACACCTTCCCGTCGGCAGTTGGCATCCTGCTGCGTATCGAGTTGGCCCTGCTTCTGCTCATCCCGCTGCTGGGGACCATGGTGGCCCGGGGCTTCGGTTTCCGCGGCTGAGGCCCTACCAGGGCGAGGACCAGCGCGTGCCCAGACCCGGTCCCAGCAGGATGGCGTTGACGAACATGCGTTCCGTGTCCTGCATCCAGCGTCGGTAGGTCGGTTGACCGGCGAAGAGGATCACCTGACCGCGGCCCACCCCCTCGCGGGTCGCATAGGCTGTCCTGGCCGTGCGTGCCGCGCCCTCGGGCCACAGCAGTCCACCCAGATGCAGTTCAGCCAGCCCGGCGAAGCGTGCGGCTACCCGCACCGGAGGTTGGGCGATGAGGGTGTCATCGCCGCCGAACCACACGGTCACCTCGCTGCCCAGTCCGAAGTTCAACCAGAATTCCCCGTCCAATTCGGCTCGCAGCAGGGCGCCCTGGGGCATGAAGCGTCGCAGGCGCCGGTCGGCAGCGGCCAGATCGTCCTGGTCCGCCTTCTGGCGCCCCGCCGGCAGCGTGGATTTCACCCACTGCTGCATGGGGACGGGTGCTCCGCCCAGGGGTGTGCCCTGTTCCATTTCCGCGGTGAATGGTTTGGCGCCGGCACCCAGCACCGGGGCTACGTCGTAGGGTGAGGCCCGGTGGGTCTCTGTCGCTGCTTCTTCCTCCTTGGCGGCGGGCTGCAACCCCAGGGCTGAGGGACGTCCGGCCTCCCGGGCGATCTCCGCCCTGGTGCTCCACACCGGCGAGGGGTGAATCTCCAGCACGTCGCGGCGGAAGCGGGTTTTTACCAGGTCCCAGTCCGCGTCGGCCAGCATGGCGGCTCCGCTGCCCATACCGATGGCCGTGCCGCCGGCCTCGATCCACCGCTGCAGTCGGTCGCGCCCGCCGGGTCCCAGCAACTGTTTGTACATGCCTGACCCGCCGAAGACCGGTGGGAAGACCAGCACGTTGTAGCGCGACAGGTCGACGCGACCGAAGCTGCCGATGTCCAAAGCGCTGAAGCGAAGATCCAGGTCCTGGTCCAGCAGATGCCACACGGTACCGTAGGCCGTGGGTGACACGGGCATGCCTGTCAGTACGCCCACCCGCGGCGCCACCAGCACCCGGTAGTGGGAACCACCCAGGTCGGGGCCCGAGCTGGCGTTGGCGGTGGTGACACCTTGCACGGCCAGGCTGTGGCGGGCAGCGACTTTGTTGACGATTTCGTCCAGTGCATCACCGTTGCCTTCACGCATGATCAGCAGGGCACCACGCTGATAATCGCGGTCGGCCATGGCGAAGGGCTTGGCCGCCACGCGCACGGTCACGCCGGCCTGCAGAAGGTCGGCCAGGGCGCGGGGCGCCGCGTCGGGATCGCCGTCCAGGATGGCCGATGTCCAGCCCGGTTCGGGGGCGGTTGGCATTGTGGCTGTCACCGGTACCCAGGGTTCCCAGTCCCCACCGGGAATACGATTGCTCCAGTAGGCGGCAACTCCCCTGGTCAAGGGTACCGACCAGGCAGTGGTGTCATAGAGACGACTGCCCTTGCCTTTCTCCAGGTACTCGCGCTCCTCATGGAAGAATTCGGCGGACATGGGCACGTGGGGGTCGAGAATGACCCGGGCCAGGGCGCCGTTGGGTTGGTCCAGGCGAACCATCAGGGTTCCTGCCGGCAGGTCGCCGTCGGGTTTGTCACCGGTGCGGGCGTCTGTCAGGCCACCACCGTCCACTTCGTCGCCGGTGCGATGCACCTCGATGTTCTGGTCCATGAGCTGTCGCGCCAGGCGTTGGGTTCGCCCGGGGTGCCGCGGATCCGGCGGGAAGAGCCAGGCCCTGACGCGTCCTTCCTTGCCCTGCTTCACCACGGTCCGCCGGGCGGCGGCCATGTCGGTCAGGATCCCGTCCCGGTTGTCAGCCAGCGAGGTCAGGTTTGCCAGCGACGAAGTGATCTGGTGCTCCACCGCCTGGGCGAAGGTCCGCACGGTGCCGTTACGCTTCTTCACATGGGTACCGGTGGTTCGGGACATCTCGTACAGGATTCCCACGGTACCGTAGTAGCTGGCCCAGGATGATCCGTAACCGGGGAAGAATTCCTCGTTCCATTCGCCGTTGAAGTAGGAGTAACCACGGGTGTCGAGGGCCGCGGCCTGGTCCACCGAGAACGCGTGCTCCCACTTGTCCGTATTCTCCGGCAGGAACGGGTTGAAGGGATGGCGCGGGGGCGGGAACAGATAGCTGGCATTGGCGCCCATCTCATGGCTGTCCACCAGCAATTGGGGCAGCCAGGTGCCGATGGTGGTGGCGCGCCGGCTTTCGGGCTGCACCATGCTGAACCAGTCGCGGTTCAGGTCGAAAAGGTAGTGGTTGCCTCGGCCCCAGGGCCAGACTGCGCGGTGGGCCAGATCTTCCTGGTCGGGGTTGGCTGTGCTGTGGGCGAAGCTGGTGATCTGGGCCAGATAGCGGGCGCGGCCGTCGGGGTTCTCGCAGGGGTCGATGAGGATGACCAGGGACTCGCGCAGATTGCGGGCCCGCTCGTCCTCGCCGCCCACCAGCCACTGGGCCATGACCGCCGCGGCGTCGGTGCTGCTCAACTCGTCACCGTGGATACCGTAGGCCATCCAGGCCACGGCCTTGTCCCCGGCTTTGGGCGCGGTCTCGGTACGCGGGTCCAGGCGGTCGATGTGGGCGGTACGGAAAGTTTCCAAGTCGGCGATGGTCGCCGCATCAGAAACCGCCAGGATAACCAGGGGGCGACCCTCGTGGCTGCGGGAGTATTCCAGGAGCCGGGCCCGCGGCGAGGCGTCAGCCAAGGCACGGAAGTAGGTCAGTACCTCATCCGGTCGCAGGGGCCGGGTGGTGGGTTCGACGCCGGTCACGTCGGCGACCGTGGGTACGTTCGCCCCCATTTTCGCACCCGGCAGCAGGACCGACAGGGGCAGGGGGTCGAGACCCCGGTTGAGACCCTCAGCCAGCACGGGAGTGGTCACGACGACGAAGGTCAGGACAAGGGCTAGCATGCGGTGCGGCATGGAAGACTCCCGGCAAAAAAAGAGTAATGCGACGCAGGCAAGGCACTATAGCACAGGAGAAGAACGGTTGCTTTATTTCGCGGCTTTGGAGCTATTTCCGTTGATGATGCGGCATCCACCGTCGATCCTGGCCGTAGCCTTCAGCTTCCACCAGTTCAGATCAGGTCTTCCCGGATGGCCTTGGCCACCGCCGCGGTCTGCGAATGCACATGGAGCTTGCGGTAGATATTGCGGATGTGGAAGCGCACCGTATCGGCGGCCACACACAGGGAGTCGGCTATGGCCGCGTAGCTGTTGCCCTTGGCCAGGCTTGACAGCACCTCCTGCTCCCGCTCGGTGATGCGTATTTCCGACTCGCGGGGCGGTTGGAACTTGTCCTGGAAGAGGGCCACCACTCGCCGGGCAATGCGCGACGACATGGGCGAACCGCCCTCGTGGGCGTCGGCTACCGCGGCCACCAGATCGGCCGGCGGTGTGTCCTTCAGCAGGTAGCCGCAGGCGCCGGCGCAAAGGGCCTTGAATATGTTTCCGTCGTCCTCGTGAATCGTCAGGATAACCACCTCTGTGGCTGGCTGGGACTCTTTTACCCGCATCGTGGCGTCGATGCCCGACATACCTGGCAGCCCGATATCCATGAGCACGATGTCCGGGCAGTCCGTGGCCAGGTTGGACAGCATGTCCTCGGCGTTAGGGTAGCGGCCCACGCAGGACAAGTCACCGGACACGCCCAGCAGGACGGCCAGACCTTCCCGTACCGCTTTCTTGTCCTCGACGATGACGATCCTGATCATGGAGTAACTCCAAAGAAGGCATGGCAGATAGCTGATTTCGGTAACCCAATGTCGTCCTGATAGATAAACAATTATCGCATTTCAGTGAAATGAGTTCAACGGCTTATGCGGGTTCGGTGAATTACCTACCCGATCATGCTGGTTTGACCCCTCCGTGAACGCTTTTCCACATGATCATGCAGTTACCGGATACCGGTTAATTGACCACATTTGCACTCGATACCCGACCGCAGTCGATGAGATTGCCTGCGTCGAGGGTCCAGCCATTCTGAATCAGCAGTTGAAACTATGCCTGTGGGGTCGGGGGATCAGGGAGTCGGCCCCACGGGCTGCCCATGGAGACGGAAACCACCGGAGTCGCCTGAATCGGATTGCCGGTCGGGAAGGGTGATCCGGGCTAGCCGATGGACCCCGAGTATTCCACCGTCGTGCCTTCGCCGATGGAGGAATGGATGGAGACCACGCCGCCGATACGCTGCGCCCGGTTCTGCATGTTCTTCAACCCGTTGCCCGTCGAATCATCCTTGATCTCGAAGCCGTCGCCATCGTCACGCAACTGCATCGTCAGTCTGCTCCCCTTCAGTTCGACCTTGAGGTTGATCTCGGTGCAGGCGCTGTACTTCAGGCTGTTGTTGATGGCTTCCTTGAAAATCAGCAAAAGGTGCTGCCGGTATTCCATCTTCAGTCGCACGGATTTCAAGGAGTCCAGGTTCTCGGCCGTGAATCGGATATCCAGGCCACGCAGGGTTTCGCTGAATGAATCACTCAGCCTGGAGATCAGGTCGTACAACGAGTCCCGTCCCGGATCCACCAGCCATACGATATCGCTCATGCTGACGATCAGGGTTCTGGCCGTCGTACGGATCTTCTCCGTTTCGGATTTGACGAGCTGGCGCGGTTCCGGCGGGAGTTTTTGGGCAATGATATGGCCCATGAGGGTGATCTCGGTCAGTCCGGCGCCGATATCGTCGTGAAGATCCGCGGCTATCTTGCTCCGCAGGCGTTCGATGGCCAGGAGTTGCCTGACGCGGATGGTGATCAGGGCCGCAACGCCGCCCCCGATGGCCGTGACCAGCAGGAGGATGAACCACCACGTCTTCCAGAACGGTGGTGTGATGACGATTCTGATGGAAGCGATGTCGTCGCTCCAGACTCCGTCGCCGTTGGTCCCCTTCACCATGAAGGTGTATGAGCCCGCATCCACGTGGGTATAACCCACAAAATTCCTCGTGCCGGCCTGGGTCCACGCCTTGTCCAGCCCCTGGAGCATGTATGAGTAGCGATTGCGGTCCGGCGTGGAGAAATCCATCGCGGCGAATTCGAACGAGAAGTAATTGTCGCGATAGGAGAGCGTTATCTCGTTGCAGCACGAGAGGGACTTGCCGAGGCGGGCCGGCTGATCGAAGATGTTGAATCCCGTCAACACCACCGGGGGGGCATAGGCACTGTCCACTATGCTGTCCGGATCGAACTCGCTCGCCCCACCCACGCCGCCGAAGACGAAAGTGCCCGCGGCCGTTCGGGCATAGGCCCCCGTGTTGTATTCGTTCCCCAGCAGTCCGTCGCGGGTATCGTAGTTCCTGAATATCCCCGTATCCGGGTCGAAACACGACAGGCCGTAGTTGGTGCTGAGCCAGAGCCTGCCGCGGTCGTCCTCGAGTATGCCGTAGACCACATCACTCGGCAGTCCGTTCTTCATGAAATAGCGGTGGAACACCGGGTGGTCACGGTCGCTTTTGCGGAGCCGGGACAAACCCAGCATGGTGCCGAACCACAAGTCCCCGTTGCGTGCCTCGTGAATGGACAGGACATAGCTGTTGCTGATGGATCGCGGGTCGTCCGGATCGTGATGGAACCTGGTGATGTGGGGCTGCCGATCACCGGCGGAAACCGGCTCCGTCGGGTCCCCGTCGAAAACCAGCCGGTTCAGGCCGCTCGCAGTGGCGACCCAATACGTCCCGTTGCTGTCCTGCAGCAGGGATACGACGCTGTTGTTGCTGAGGCTGGCCGGATCATCCGGGTGATGTCCGAAATTGATGAAGGTTCCGGTTCGCGGGTCGTAGTTGTCCAGGCCCCCTTTCCAGGTGCCGAACCACATGTCCCCGCAGTCGTCCTGGTAGACGGCCCGCACGTTGTTGCTGCTGATGGTATTGGCCGCGCCCTGCACGTGGCGCATGTTTCTGAACCTGCCGGTACCGGGATCGTAGACATCGACACCTGTATAGAGCCGTCCTATCCAGAGCGAGCCGCCGTCATCCCAGGTGAGGCAGCGGGTGAAGTTGCGCCTCTTGACGTCGCCGGCGCCGACCGGATCGAGAAGGTGGTGCTCAACCCTGCCTGTATCACGATCATAGCGGTCCAACCCGCTGGAAGTACCGAACCACAGACCAGCGGATGGACCTTCGGCAACCGCCCACAGGATTGGAGCACTCAAGCCGTTCGGGTCGTCCGGGTCGTACCTGTAGTGTCGGTAGCGTCGGTATGGGGGTCGTGGATACTCAACCCCCCGCCGATGGTGCCAATCCAGAGGATTCCACCGTCGTCCTGGAAGGTCACGCGAACGCTGTTGTTGCTCAGGCTGCGCGGGTCAGCCTGGTTGTGGCGATAGGTGGTGAAGGTGTTTGTGCCGCGGTGAAGGAGGTTGAGGCCGCCATTGGTCGTGCTGATCCACAGGCGTTCTTGTCGGTCTTCATAAGTCTTGCGGATACTGTCGGCGCTGATGCTGGCTGGGTCCGCCGGGTCATTCACGTAGTTGACGAAGCGCTTTGTCACGGGATGAAACTGCGCAAGTCCTCCTGCCGTGGATACCCAAAGTATTCCTGACCGGTCCCGGAGCAGGTGTCGGACATTGTTGCTGCCAATGGTGTTGGTGCCCTCCGGCCCGGCCTGGTAATGGGTGAATTCGCCTCGATCCACCTCGAGACGGCTGAAACCGCGGTTGGTGGCGATCCAGAGTACGGCGCCGGAATCCGGATAGACAAACCGCACATTGTCACTGGGCAGGCCATCGGTGGCGGCGGGGTCGTGCCTCATGTGCAGGAACCGGTTTGACCCGGCCCGTAGCCGATTCAGTCCGCCATCCCGGGTACCGATCCACAAATCGCCCTGTTCGTCTTCCGCAATGGAACGGATACGATTGCTGCTGATGCTGCAGGAATCCGCAGGGTCATGAACGAAGCGCGTGAAGGTCTCGGTTGCGGGGTCGTACCGGTTCAATCCGGCCGAGAAGGTCCCGATCCAGAGGTACCCGTCTCGATCCACATGGAGGCACCAGATGTTGTTGCCGGAAATCGATCCCGGGATATCGGGGTCATGTTTGAATTTAGTGAAGGTATACCCGTCGTAGCGGTTCAAACCGTCCTCGGTTCCGAACCACATGAACCCTGCCTGATCCTGCACGATGGCTTCGACCGTCGATTGTGACAGGCCGTCCTCGATGGACAACCTCCTGAACCTCACGTTGCCCTGTGCTGATACGGATTGGGCCAGCATCAACAGCAGAGCGACGACAGCGGATGCATACCTGATGCTCATGGGTGGCACCATACGCCGCGCCAATAGTCGTGTCCAGAGTCCCGAAAACCGACTTCGGATGCATATGCGGATTTGCACCCTGCATGATCATGCGGGTTCCGCACCGCCCGCCCAGTGAATCCACATCATCATGTAGTTATTTGAGTTCTGACAATCGTTTAGCATCATCTCGGTAACACATTGCTCAATACTGCGGCAATGATATACGACGCGCAGAGACCTCCTTATTGAGGCAGTCGTCGTTCTGGCCTGCGGGGTTGGGGATGGGGTGATGGCCCCCAGGTCGTCCTTTCAGAGGGAGAAACCATGATTCGCCTGAAAAAGAACTACGCGCAGACCGGGGTCCTGGTCCTGGCCCTGCTGTTCCTGACAATCTTTCTGGCGTCCTGCAGCGACGACGATCCGGTCGTTCCCGGGGACACCAACGGAGCTCCGACCGTGCCGGCGATTGACACGGCGTCAGGTGCACCCGCCAATGCGGCCACGGGCGTCGATCTGGCGACGGATCTGCACTGGACCTGTTCCGATCCAGACGATGAAGCCCTGACCTACACCGTGCGTTTTGGCACGGCGGCGGAGCCGGACATGGTGGAGGACGAATACGTGCCCACCAGCTACACGCCGGCCGGTCTCGTCAACGGCACCACCTACTACTGGCAGATCATCGCCAGTGACGGCGCCAAGTCCACCTCCTCGCCGGTGTGGAGCTTCACGACCCTGGCCATCGTCGCCGAAACCGTCACCAGCCCCGATACCCCCGACGGCCCGGCCGGCGGCGAGGTCGATGACGTGCTGGCCTACACCACGGCCGGCGGCGTGAGCAGTGAAGGCCACGCCCTCGAGTACCGCTTCGACTGGGACGACGGCACCATGTCGGCTTGGTCGACCACCGTGCCCGTCAGCCACGCCTGGACCCTGGCCGGCACCTACGCCGTGACGGCCCAGGCCCGTTGCATCGAGCACCCGGATGCCGTGTCCAGCACCTCGGTGGCCCTGCAGGTGATCATCGACGGGCCGGAGAACGTGACGGCGCCCATGGCGCCGGGTGGTTCCAACACGGTCGAGGTCGAGATAGCGACCAGCTATTCGCTTTACGGCGCGGTCAGCAGCCGTGGTCACACGCTCGAATATCGCGTCGACTGGGGCGACGAAACCATGTCCGACTGGGGCCCCGGCGGTGTCGTGAACCGGACCTGGACCGCGACGGGCACTTACGCCGTCTTCACCCAGGCCCGCTGCCTGGATCACCCCGACGTGGAGTCGGTCTGGTCGACCGGCCTCATGGTCACGGTGCTGGCCCCGGAAACCATCAGTACTCCCGACGCGCCAGTGGGCCCGGCAACGGTCGTGGCTGACGTGAACACACGCTACGA
>Ga0164315_10004340_pt1 | contig 11004 bp, 8 predicted proteins | sample GuaBasSedimGuay6_FD_113737 | JGI IMG/M metagenome (GOLD analysis project Ga0164315, IMG submission 113737) | Subseafloor sediment microbial communities from Guaymas Basin, Gulf of California, Mexico - Guay6, Core 4569-2, 0-3 cm | ecosystem: Environmental > Aquatic > Marine > Hydrothermal vents >...
TACCAGCGTCCCGATGCCGACTATATAGAAGTGGACAGCCTCAGGGAGCAGCTGGGAGGTCACGGTGCTTTGGTCAGGGTAGGAAAAAATGGAGGTAGATGGAACTTTCACCTGCAGGGACAATATCGTAGTCCGGGTTTAAATCTTAATGATGTGGGATTTATCAGGCAATCCGATTTCATGGGTGAGATGACCCAAGTCTCCTATGAAATGAATGATCCAAAGAAATGGATCCGGAACTACTACCTGATGCTAAGCCAGGAGGCAGAATGGAGCTTTGGCGGTGAGAATACAAGCAACCTGGCCGGAGTGGCTCTGATGCTCCGAAACAATAATTTATGGAGTTTCAGCCTCAGCTCTACCTACAACTTCTCCATCCTGAATACTCGAGAACTAAGGGGTGGACCCGCACTACGTAATGATCCAAGTTACAGGCTGGGATTGTCGGTGGGGAGCAACTCTGCAAAGGACCTGTCTGGGAAGCTGAATTACAACTATATCGCCCTGGGCATGCCTAACTCTAAGCAAAACTCCCTGAGCTTCAGCCTTACCTGGCTGCCGGTTAAAAGACTGAAATTAAGCGCGATTACAACTCTATCAAACCGACAATACCACCAGCAATACGTTTCATCCATTATGGGAAGTAGTTCCACCGAGTATGTGGTGGGAAAAATTGATCGCCAGACTACCTCCTTCACCTTTCGGACCGAACTTTATATTACACCTGAAATGTCCATTCAATATTATGGAAGTCCTTATTATTCTGTAGGTAGCTATGATGAATTCAGGCGGGTGGACCAGAGTCATGCCCACGATATCAGTGAGCGGCTGGAGCAACTCGATGTGAGCTACGATCAGGCACAATACACCTACTCTTATGTGAAAGATGGTGTAACCTACCAGTTTTACAATCCCGATTTCTCTTTCATGCAGTTCCGTTCCAACCTGGTCTTCCGCTGGGAATATAAGCTGGGCTCAACTATCTATGTTGTCTGGTCGCACGACCGATCTGGATGGGAGCCGGATTATAACCCTATTGGAGATATTGTTGGCGATCTCTTCGGGATCAAAGGGGGCAATGTCTTCATGATCAAAGCCAACTTCTGGTTCTCCCTTTAGTCTAGCTTGTCACATCTAAGGGACAATCTCAATGGTATTGATATCCTTTACCTGAATTGCAAAGTTTCCCTCCTCTGTTTTCCCGGTAAAGCGAATATACCTTACCATCTCATAGATTCCGGTAGTGCCATTCTTAAATGTAAGCTCAAGTTTGATATAGTTTGGATCGCTGGGACTAAGATCATGGCGGACACTTATCCAGGTCAAATCAGCGATATCCACATCTAAGGTCTCTGTTCCCTGATACACCGGAAAATCTGATGTCCCACAGGAGGAAGAGGAAGAGGAAGATGCATTCTGAACAGTAGTAGTCACCTTCTCAAGGTCGGTAATCTTTACTGTAACATTCTTTCCCTGTGCAAATGTGGCCAGTCCAAAGCTTACCAGCAACAGTGTGGTCAAAATTGTTCTTTGTGTCATATCTCTTCAGTTTTATCTACAATTCTATATGCAAATATAGTTATTGCATTATTGATATGGATTATATGCCCTGGCTAGTCTTTCGTCGTGGAAAATACACTTGCTTTGTCCCTGTTAAATCCTGCAACGATAAGTGGAGTTTCACCATCCAGATAAAGCAAGGATTCAACCATTCCGTGAAGCATGATGCCGCTTTGACTTGGGGTAAGAAGATCAACAAAGGGCCGTTTATCTTTACTCAGTAATACAATCCCTTTGTTTGCATCATAATATCCGGTGCTGATATCATAGGTATGGTCGTTTCCCGCCAGGATCACATCCGGATAAGAGTCATTATTGAAATCACGTACAATGGTTTTGGTAATAGGTGATACCTGGGCGAGGTCAGGCAATTTTTCCCATTCAAATTTATCTCCTCTGTTCCATAAAATATAACTGGCAGTCGTAGTGGTCCGCAGTGTATAGTCAACTCTGCTCAACACAGTACTGTCAAGGAGATCGTTAATAGTTGCATAACTGAAGGAGGTGTAATTATCTACATTGATTGCAAAATATGGAGATTGGGTCATCAGATCATCGAAATAATTGATTGGATATTCTCTCATTACTTCATTCTGATCCTTCCAATATCCGGTTAATATGGGATCCAGGGTGCCATTAAAATCCAAATCGAGGGCATATATCCTCAGCGGGTATTGATCGCTCACCGTAAAGCGATGGTTCTCTCCCAGGTTTCCTACAATAAAATCATTATCTCCATCCTGGTCAAAATCGCCGGCAGTGATGGAATACCAGATTCCATGTAAGGATTCAATTTCAGGAATCTCCTGATTTTGGAAGCTCCTCCCTTCCAGGTTTTTTAGAATAGCAATAGAATTCCATTCCCGGGCCATGAGAAGGTCTTCCCAACCGTCCCCATCATAGTCGCTCCAGATAGCATCTGTCACCATCCCTGAATAGAAATTCATGGAATTCTCTGCCCTGAATGCCCCATTCTCATTCACCAACAACCAGGAGTTAGCAGCAAAGGGGAATATTTCCAATCCGACTCTTGCCCCAATAAAGAGGTCCATATCTCCGTCATGATCAAAATCAAAGGGCCTCACCACAGAGGCTGGAAATGGAGCTGTAGGAAGTGGTGATTTTGAAAAGGAGCCATTGATATTTTCATAAAGATAATGGATATACTCTCCTTCCAGATTCTCGTAGCCACCAGACAATGCAATGACATCATTATCACCATCCCCATCTACATCTATGATGGCAAAGTCTGATTCGGGCGCCTCTTTTGCATTGGTCAAACCAGCTATTTTTGTTTCCTCGAAGCTGTTTCCATTTCTTAGAAAAACTCTGGTGGGCTCCGTATTTGTTGCTCCAACAATAATATCGTCCACACCATCATTATTAAGATCGCCCTTTTGCATGCAAGGCCCTATCTGCGAAAATTTATGAGGTATGATGGTTTGTGATTTGTGAAAGTCTACATGGTCCTCTTGCTTATGTACATAATCCATTACTCCATCCATCCTTGTAAAAAGATAATCAGATCTCTTCTGGCTTTGCACATCTTGCGGGGATGAAACAGCATCTCTTTCATTAATTTCCACAATCTGGTTAGCCTGTATCTGTTTTATGATTGAGACATGATCACTGGCGGGCCAGGTAACTTTTAGAGAATCAACCAGGGCATGTTCGGCAAGTCCAAAATGAATTACGGGGTCCACTGATGAAGCATATCCTCTTGAGATAAAATGCTCATGAAACTGATAAGACCCATTGCACCACAATTCTACTTTTGCACCTATGCCCATAGAGTTATCTGCTTGTCCCTTAAGCTCTATGCTGAGGGAATTTTTCAGTCCCGCCTCCTCTTCAAGGGTATTATTCTTATATATGAAGGCCTCATCATTCACATTATTCACCACATAGTCCAGGTCGCCATCGTTATCCAGGTCTGCAAATGCGGCTCCATAGGAGTAGGAAGGTGTTTCACCAAACCACTCCTGGCTTTTTTTAACAAAGACCAATTCCCCTTGATTTTCAAAGGCGTAATTTGAGACCTTAACAGCAGGCATCTTACTGATTTTATGCTGTGGTGTTGCGTCAGCACCAGATACTTCGGCGATATAGTTAGACCAATCCTTATCTGTCATATCTCTTGGGTATCCATTGGTAACCATCAGATCTTTATCGCCATCATTATCGTAATCTGCAAACAGAGGAGACCAGCTCCATTCGGTCTGGTATAAACCCATCATCTGTCCCAACTCACTGTAAGGGATCATCTCTCCTTGTACAAATCCATTATGCACATGCAGCATATTTCTCAAGTACTGATGCTCATACCCATATTTGGCATCATATATATAATGGATGTAGCCAAATCCACCAATGGTTTGCTTCTTCCTGGAATAGCTTTCGGGCATCATATCCAGGGTGAAAATATCAGGATTGCCATCATTGTTGATGTCTGCCATATCATTGCCCATGGAGGATTTTGTCTGATAGGAGAGGTAGGTATCAATTTCATTTTTAAAAGTGCCATCACCCTGATTGATATAAAGCAGATCGTTGAATATATAGTCATTTGAAACGTATATATCGGGATAGCCATCTTTATTCACATCGCCCAGTGCAAGACCCAGGCCAAAACCGTCATATACAATTCCTGACTCAATGCTTACATTGCTGAAGGTGCCATCGCCATTATTTCTGTACAAGTCATCGTTGCTTGGAGCACTTCCATCGGAAACTTTATGAACGAAGCCACCGGACAGCCTGTCATTGATGTGGTTGTTCAAAAGATAGAGGTCCAGATCCCCATCTCTGTCATAGTCAAAAAATGCAGCATGAACGGAATAACTATCATCTGCAAGACCATAAGACTCTGCCATGTCTTTGAAAACCAGCTGACCATTATCCTCTATCCCCTGATTGATAAAAAATCTGTTCTTTCTACTCACTGAGTCGTTATAGGCGGTACAGGTGAGATACACATCTTTCCATCCGTCACTGTTTATATCAGCAACTGCAATCCCGCTATACCACTGTCCATTATCCAGTCCTTCAAAACTCACCGAGATATCTGAGAATTTTAAATTTCCCTCGTTCAGGTATACCCTTGTTGCCACCTGGTTACCGGTAAATATGATATCCTGCCTTCCATCATTGTTGAGATCCGCAATCCCAACCCCGGCCCCATTGTACACATACTCAAAACTCATCACATTCATGCTGTCGCTTTCTGTGATTCTGTTTACAAATTCAATACCTGTATGATCTGAATCCATTAACTCGAAACGGGTTTTTTCGGAGCAGGAAAAAAGTGTGACGGTAAGAAGTATTAGGATATAGCGTGTCATATCGAATAATATAGGTTCCTGGGATTTCTTAAACAAATAACGGGGGTAGGTTAATAACTTCCAAGCTTTTTCGACAGATATCTAAAGGGAACAGATAAATCCCCATCCACGACTGTAATCATTAGTAATTGAATGGGGTTCATTGTAGTATGATTTATAGTTTATTCCCTTAGGCCTACCTCTTTTTCAATAAGCTGATTGTTTCCTTTTTCAGGGCAATCAATGGAAGGTAACCAGGGTTTAATATCCAAAACCGGTGTTCCATCAAAGGCATCTATTCCGCTCACATGTAAGAATGCTCCGTCAACTTTATGTAATTTGATTACTGCAAAGCCGATAGGATTGGGCCTGTTGGGCGATCTTGTGGCAAAAAGACCAAATTGCCTGCTGCTGTTCGGTGGTCTGACCGAAGAGTGCCATGTTGAAGACATGTGCATATGATACAAGACGATAATATATTCACACGCTTCAAGATCCCTGAGGGCTTCCTGATACTCTTTATAGATCTCAATTGTGCCTTTGTTCTCCGGTACCAGAATACCCTGTCGCGGAGCTCCTGTTTGAGGTGTAAGACTGGTGTGGAATTCACCGATGGGATGATATTCAATAAGCATTGTATCAGAATTTGAAAGAGTATCCATATATAAATCTTTAGCAAGTAAAGGACTAATTGCGGAAAACCAGACGAGCGATATAAGCAGTATTAATTGTTTCATTTTTGAATTTGTGTGGATGGCCGAATACTTCCCAATAATTTTCTGACTATTGATCCAAGGAACAGGATCAAGCCAAGAAACAGGATAATCAGGGGAGATGCTGTCAGATCAAGGGTAAGAGAGAAATGTAAACCCAACAATGTGGCAATAAGTCCAGACACCAGTCCGATGACGATTCTATTGCGCCACCGGGTTGAAAATAGAGCAGAGATGGATGCCGGAATTATCAAAAACGCAAAAACAGTCAGCACACCTGCAATTCTTACAGATTCAATAATCATGACTCCAAAGGTCGCATAGAAGAGAAAGTCCCACAGCTTCTGTCCCTTCCCTGGCAAAGCCTTTCCATGGTAGCTATCGGTCAGCTGGGTAAACTTTCTATGATACACGGCATGAAAAGCACCAATAAGGGCAAAAACAATCACAAGCCTTAACACCTGGGGCCAGTCTGTCCACAGCAAAACCCCGGTGAGCATATCGTGCAGATGAACATCTCCACCGGCTCCCTTGTCCAGGATGATAACTGTTGCGGTTGTGGCGAATGCATAGGCGATACCGATAAAGGCCTCAATGGGGGTCTTGATCTTCGGGTTTTTCAGGAGGGTAAACAGAAGCGCTGCTCCCAGACAGAATAGCAAAGAGAAGATATAGGCCAGTGTATCTGAAAGATTCCATGTCCCGATCATCACCTCGTGTAAGTGGAATGTATGTTCGAGGTAGATGGCTATTGCACTTCCCATAACTGCTATCTGGGCCAAGGCAATATCGATAAATATGATTTCTCTTTTCAATACATGAATGCCGAAGTAGGATGTAAGAGTTAACAATACCAAACTTGCGACCAGGGGAGCCAGAATAAATTGCAGATTGAATAGCATAATCTTAGTTTTTAGCCGGCCTGGATAGTTTAACAAATGCCATGACAAAGACCATCAATCCTAGGAGGCAAACAATGGCCGGACCATTGGAAATATTCAGCCAGTAGGAGATAAGAATTCCCGCCACGGTCCCCGCCAGTCCAATGACCCAGGACCAGAGCAAACGTCCTTTCCAGCTAAGGACAAACATGGCTGCAGCAACAGCCGGGGCTATCAAAAGGGTGAAAACAAGGAAAATACCACCAATAAGTACGGCTTTCACCACCACCACACCAAAGGTGACATAAAACAAAAGGTTCAGTAATCGTTCGTTCAAAGTCATACCCGATTCTTCTTGATTTGCTTTATCTGACAGATTTCGGAACTTATTGCCAAGCAGGAAATGAATCAAAGCTATGGCAGCGAAAAGAATACCAAGCTTGATTACTTTGTCCCATGTTACCCAGAGAATGTTCCCGGTAATGGTTTTGGTGATATAATTGGAACCCCCGGGAATTTTTTCCGCCAGCAAAAGTGCTCCTGCAAGTCCAAGGCAATAAATTATACCAATCACTGCTTCAGCAGGAATGGGAAGTGCATTCGATTTTAGAAATGCAAAACCACCAATTATGATCAGGGTAAAAAGATAGGAGAGCATCTGGACCTCAATTGCTTCTTCAGCAAAACCGAGCAACAATCCGATCATGGTTCCCAATGCCGCTATCTGGGCAACTGCAATATCAATGAAGATGATTCTCCTGGTCAGGATATGTGTCCCAAAATATCCGAGCATGCCCGCCAGGATGATGCTTGCAGTGATCGGGGTGGCCAGGAACAAAAGTGTTTCCTTCATCATTTCCTTATTGAATGTTGGAGTCTATCTGATCGATCCAGTAATCGACCAGCTGAAAATTATCAGTTACCTCTGCAATACCTCCTACAAACAGGGGCAGAAAAACGGCCTGTACACCTGTTTTTTCTTCGATCATACGGGCCGAGTTTTTTTCAAAATAGCTGGCTACCAGCATCAGTTTAATGTCCTGATCCTTGATGACCCCTATCATTTCCTGGACGTGCTTGGCCGAAGGGGGTATCCCCGGCTTAGGCTCGATGTAACCAACAATCTCAAGACCAAAAGTCTCGATGAAATAGACCCAGTTCTTGTGATAGGCCACTATTTTCTTTCCTCTCCAGGATTCCGTTTGTTTTAGCCAGCCACCCAATTTACCAGTCAGCTTCTCTCCCTGATAATCCTTATCCAGAAAGGTGAACAGCGCTTTGTTTTCCAGGAGACGTGCCAGCATTTCCCCACCAAACATATCCACCAGTTCATCGCCAAAAAGGGTCCTGTCGACCAGGTCATTGAATGCTTTCAAATTGGCCTGGTAATCGGAAGCATTTGTGGGATCCACTTTCATCAGGCCTGTGGCTATATTGGTTGCGATCACTTTCCAGTTGAGCGGGCCTGTATTAATATGCGGATTCCCCATGAGATGAACATCTCCCTCAGTTCTGTCTGCCTTTTCAACTTTCTGAAGCACCTTCACTCCGTCAGAAACAGAAACAAATCCTATGGCTCCGTCCATTATCTGTTTGTTTCTGGCTTTATCGACCAGGGTGGCAGACCAACCTTCCAGGTCCATCCCAGTGGTTATCCATAGATCCGCATCTTTTAGCATCATGGCATAACTGGGTTTTGGAGGCACAAAATGAGGGTCCTGCTCTCCATGGGCTATGTACTGCACACTGGCGTGACTTCCGGCAATTCTCTCTGCGATGGATGCATAGTCGGAGAAAGAACTTACCACAACCAGCAATGAACTGTTGTTAACCCCGTGCTGGTGCCGATACCGGTGCTGATGCCTGTTCTGTCCAGAAACCAACATTGAACCGGAACCCAAAACCAGCAAAAGAATAAGAATGATTTTTAGTGGTAATCTATTCATGATCTATAGTTTACAAATGATTAATATGCTGCATGTTTGTGAGGCCCCATGGCCCAGCAGACCTGTATGGTAAAAGAGTGATCGCTGGGATAGGGGCCGCTTACCTCAGTTCTGTCTACAATATTCCGCTGGTTGTACTGGTACTGTATTCGCGTCAATACAAATTCACTTTGCCAGAAATCAAACAAAATAGCATAGTCCCACTCCATTTGGGACGGATCGTATGGTAATTCTGAATAACCGATCCGGCCACCCAACCAGAGTCTTGGACTCAATTTATTTTGAATGCTTGAATAGAATCCTTGGCTTCTGTGGGCCCCCTCGCCATATTCCCGGTAACCGTAGAGATATTCGGTTTTCCATTCCAGGGTTCTGTATTTTTCCCTTCCAACCGGAGCCCATTTATATGCAATCCCTACACTACCTACATATGAATTATAATCTCCACCAGGAAGATCATTTATCCCTGCTGCACCACTTATCCTTATTTCAATGTAAGAGCTGGCCGACAGGTCATAATAGTTGAGCAACTGTCCTGTAAACATAAATCCTTTCGTGGAATCGGATCGGAAGCTTTGGGGATTATTGCCATAAATCGCCGAAAAATCAAGTGAACTGGCATGGGCTATCACGGGCGGCAGCATAAAATTAGTGGCAATTCCTGAGCCTCCAAGTCCTCCTGTCCCAAAGTAGTTGACAAGAACACGAGGTCTGTCGAACTGCGGCAATGCATGGTCGTGGTACCTGTTTAAAAACCCGAACTCAGATTTAAACAACCCTGCTTTCAGATTCATGCTGAGGGGAAGGTTCAGCCATTCCAGGTAGACTTCATCTACAAAGAATCCTTCTGGTGTAGCCGAAAGAAAGGCTTTTCCCCTGGTAAAAGGGTCCAGGGGGGCTTCCAGACCGAGCTGTGCCTCTCTTAAATAGAAGCCGTCGCTGCCGTAACTAATATCACTGGGTTCAGTGATTGAACTGGCATTTGAGGAGCTTATTGCTCCAAAAAAATCCATCCCGAAACTGATATTGGGATTCAGGCCCTGCTGTTGGCGAACACCGCTGAAATACTTTTTTGACAAATCAACTTTGTGTTCTTCCTGCTGATTGGAGAGCCGGTCGGCTTCCTCCATAAGGGCCTCAAATTCATTCTTTTGATTTTGCTCAGCAAGGGTCTTATTAATCTCGTTCAGTGAATGTTCAAGCTCAAGGATTCTCTGATAGAGTGTATCTTCGGGAATAGTCCGAATTGTATCCTGGGCCTCCACGAATCCTCCGGCGAAGGTGATGATCAACAATCCAGCACATATTGAATGCCAGAAAGGTCCATATCCAGACATAATATTTCTGTATTTAAATGTTGGGAAAACTAATAAGGGGTAACAAGAGGGAGATTACCAGGAAAAAGGAGGGGCATGATAGTGATACACTTGAAAATACTTCTTCTCGGGTTCCTGGTGGGTAACCCGAATCCTAAGTAGCTGAGGATGGGTATGCGGCTTAGGCTTTAATACCAGAAGTGAAAGAATGGAAAATACTAAGCCGCTGAAAAGGCTCAGCAACATCAACTCTTTTCTGGTATGCTGATGAGGATTCGAATCCTTCGAATCTGCCTGGTTTTTTACGAATGGGTGGGAATGTGAAATAACAAAACCGTCAGACAAAACATGAATATGCCTGTTTGCAGTGGTATTGAAGAACATCCATACCACCACAGGAAGTAATAACAAAATCAGGTTACGTGAGGGTTTTGTACTAATCATACCTGATGGGGTCGCTTAATCTGACATCTAAAAATAGAGAAAAAAACCGGAAGTTTCATTTTCCTGCTGCACCGGGCCTTCTCTTTTCAACTAATCTCATATAAGCTCACTCCTTGGAGCTATAAATTAGCTTCGACGAAGAATCATCTGTACCTTAGCATGTTAATGCAAAATATAAATCCGTATACATTATGAGTGAGATCTTCTTAAAACTGAGAATCAAAGAGATGCTGGAAGGCAAGATGAAACGCTACATCATTTTTGGGATTGTTGAAGTCTTCCTGGTGGTTACGGGTATATTAATTGCGCTTTCCATCAACAACTGGGATATCAAGAAATCTAAAAGAACGGATGAGCTAAAAATCTACGAGAACATTAGTAACAGGATCATAGAGGATAAAAAGGAGCTTCAGGGTGTGATTGACTATAACAAAAGATTATACATGAAATACCAATTTGCCAACCAGATTATTAGTGAAAATGACAGAAGTAAGCTGGATACGCTCATTCGGATTGCGCCAGAACTCTTGGATTACTCTGACTTTAACAGAAGTAGCAACGTATACCAGAATTTGATTAACAGTGGGGAGTTGAAATTACTAAGCAATACAACAATCATTACCTTGCTTCAGGATTTGGAGGAAGCTTATATCTACCTGAATAGAATGGAATCGATCCATCAACAGTTTATCCTTGATTATATCGGCCCGCTTATTCTAAATAATATACACCTATCAACAAGTATAGCTGAAAAACCTGATGAGCTCTATACTTTCCAATTCCAAAATCTTTTTTTTGCCAGTATCGATCTAATGGAGGAAAAA
>Ga0164315_10004341_pt1 | contig 11003 bp, 10 predicted proteins | sample GuaBasSedimGuay6_FD_113737 | JGI IMG/M metagenome (GOLD analysis project Ga0164315, IMG submission 113737) | Subseafloor sediment microbial communities from Guaymas Basin, Gulf of California, Mexico - Guay6, Core 4569-2, 0-3 cm | ecosystem: Environmental > Aquatic > Marine > Hydrothermal vents...
CATGGTCAGGCGCGCCTTGATGTTATCGCTGGTAAACAACTCGCCGCGCGGACTTAGCGCATGAGCCTGTTTGTCTATGATTTCCGCCGCCAGCGGTATATCGCCGGTAACCACCAGGTCCCCAGCATCGAGGCGCTTGACGATTTCGTTGTCGGCCACATCGAAGCCGGAACCGACGCGCAGGAAACTGATGTGGCGTGAAGGCTTGATGCGAATCTCGTGGTTGGCGACCAGTACCAGCGCGATCCCGGTGCGTTCAGCGGCGCGAAACAGGATTTCCTTGATCGGGTTTGGACAGGCATCGGCATCGACCCAGATTTTCATGGCCAGATTTTCATCGTGACTGACTCAACGCAGGCGTTTGCTGTCGCGCCCGGCCTCGTACTGCGGCAGCACTCGGCAACATACATCAACTCATCGGGCCGAAGTAGAGTTGGGTATCGTATTCGAATTCGATCAAACCCTCGACCGCGTATTGATCGAACAGCGCAAGCAGCTCGGTAACCAGCGGAATATAGTGTGCTGAATCTTCGGCGGGACAGTAGGAGGACGATTTGAGCCTGCCGAGCAAGCCGGCAAAATCGAACTGCTGGCTATTGTCGAAACGCAGCACCCGCATTTCGCCCGGGCCAAAAAAGCCCGCGATTTCACTATCATCCAGGTTCATGTGGTTGATCTCGCCATACTCGGGCGAGAGCTCCCGCAGGATACCGTCGTAGGCACGTTGAAAGGGTTGGCTGAGCTTGCGCCGGTTCCACACCAGCGCGAGCTGTCCGGCGGGTTTGAGGATGCGCCGGAATTCCGCTTTGGCGGCGTCATTGTTGAACCAGTGGAAAGCCTGTGCCGCGGTCACCAGGTCGAGCGAATCGGTGGCGAGACAGGTGTCCTCGGCGGGCGCGGCGACGCTGGTGAATTGCCGGTTATCGCTCAGCAATGTCTGCGCCGCCTTGCGCATCGGGGCATTGGGTTCGATTGCGTATACCCTGAGATCCTGTTGCAGCAACAAACGCGTAAAAATACCGGTGCCGGAACCGATATCGGCGACCACGGCGCCAGCGCTGAGCCCCGTTTCTTCGAGCAGCCGCGGCACCAGGTCGGCGGGATAGCTGGGTCGATAGCGCACATAGTCTGCGACGCGTTTCGAGAATCGTTGGGTGGAGTCGGTCATCAAGGGGGGCCGATGCTGGCGATCAACTGGCGCGCGAGCTGCTCCATGCGTTCCAGCCCGACATCGGCTTTCTCCAGGAAATCGTCGTCAAAACGGGACGGGTCGGCCCAGTAGCGGCCCTTGATATCGCAGCGTTTGGCGAGCCTGGTCAGTTTCAGGTCGGTCAGTCGGAAACTCAACTCTGTCCACATGGTCGCCAACTTCGCTTCCTGGCGGTGATCCTGCCTGCTGGTGTCGCGCAGCTGTCGAACATAGGTCTTTGTGTGTCTCGCGGCAATGACGACGGCGCGTAACGCCGCGATCGACTGTTGCTGACGCTCGTCGCCGGCGCGTTTCAGGTTGGAGAGCCACCTTCCCAGGTGCCTGAACAGTTCCCACAGGCTGATATCCGTCAAAATTGCCATCGCGGCTCCCAGCTCTGGATTTTCCCGGATCGCGCTGCCAGCGGCCAGCCGTCCGGGATCGTGCCTCTCGGGGATTCCTGGGGTGACATCGAATGCAGGGCTATTTCCTGAGTATCAGAAAGATGCCAGCAGCGATACAGACACCGGCGCCGATAGAGAGCATCATCACGTTGTCGGAATGGGAGCCTGTGAACGTCGATGACAACTGCGATTGCAGGCCCTCCGATTTCTGAAAACCCCAGAAAGCGAGGCCCGTGCCCGCTACCAGAAGCACGATGCCCAGCAGGCTTTTTGGCGACGTTTGTTTTCCAGTCATTCTATAGCTCTCCTCGAGAAACGTTACTAACGGTCAGGCGGCAGCCCATATCGGGGCGCGGGAAAATGCAATCAATCGTGCAACGCTCCTGCGCGGCGTCGATCTCGAATGAATAGAATCACGCTGCGGTTCGTGCCAGACTTTTTTGTGTTTGGCGAATAATAACGAGAATTGGATTTCGGCGCCAATGCTGGCGCTGGACAAACCGATTGCGGGCGCCGAACTGAAGGCTTCTGCGAACAGTTGTCGCCATCGCGCTGAGGGCTGCGAACCCTTAACGGCTTCTTAGGGGAACTTGTGGTGCGGGACTAACAGGTTTTTTCGTTGCCGAGCTGAGACATTTCGCGGTAAAGCTTGAACGCCATGCGGCCGGTGATGATCGCGGCCAGCACCAGCAAGGACCACAACAACCACTTCTTCCACGGCAGCGTTGGCTCTGGCGCGAGGCGCGAGAGTCCACCGGATTCTTCGATCGGGCCAAGGCCGATCAGAGTAGCACTTTGTTGTGCCTGTTGCAGGTCGCCTTGCAGGATTTCGCTTAAATTGCTGAGCTGCCCCTCGCTTTCGTGATTGCCCCAGGCGAGCGTGTAGGGCGCGTTGCCATCGCCGAGAAATATCAGTTCGTAGGGCGCATAAATCAATTCGACGCTGGGTGCCGTGGCTAGTTGTGTGCGCGTGCTGAACTGGATTTCACGGTAGTTTCTGCGTGCTAGCCGGATAGCCTCGCTGGGTTTGACGTCGTCGGCGTCGATATTGTGCTGGCGATAACCCCTGCGAATGAGAATCCTCGAATCGCTGTTGTCGCGGGTTGCGAACAGGTCGCCGCTGACGACGCTGTTGGCCTCTGCCGGCAGTATACGGATCGCCTCGGGATGAACCGCCGAGGGAAAGGCAAACGCGTAGATGCTGCCGTCTGCACTGTTGACAGGCTCCGGCTTCAATCGATGCAGCAAACGGGTGGCGGGTTCATTTTGCTGATACACCCCGCTGACCTGATGCAATTCGAAACGGGTAACACCACCGAGCGGGCTCAGGCGCATGTACTTGTGGCCCGAGGGAATTCCGTCGATGCTGCGCCAGCTGCGATCGTCCGAGGCGCGATTGGTCAGGCTTTTGTGCGGCTTGATGACGCGCATGTTGTCGAGTTCATTGCCAACCTCGACCTTGAGTTGCAATATCTGGTCGGCCGGTTCATGGCTCCACTGCAGATCAATCAGTGTGAAAGCGGGTGTATCTTCGTCGCCGGCGAGCTCGACCAGGTAATCCTTGCGCAGCGATTGCACCGGTAGCGTCTGCGTGGTTTCCAGTTCTGATTGCGAACCCTCTTGCGTAGTCTGTTCACGTCGGGTCACGGTCTTGCTGCGCTGTTGATGAAAACGGCTGAATTCATGAAAAGGCAGCTGCTGGTTCAGCTCGCGGCTGGCGTCGGCAACGCGCGTGACCGAGTGCACCAGTTGCTTGCCGTTGGCGTTGAAAACGGCCAGGTCGCCGAGGTCGGAACGTGTCAGCGCTAGCACGACCTCGATCGGCAAGGCGATCCGCTGCAGCGCTTGATCACTTTGCGGGAGCCGTGACTGGTAGGCGAAATCGGGTTGTGACGGGGCTGCGCGTAGCGGTCCCAGCACCAATAGCAGTACTAGTAAAGAAGCGAGTTTATGCATGCGTGGACACTTCCCGGGTTGGATCCGGCTGCCTTTGTGGGATCGGTGAAAAATATCCCGTGGCCACCAGCAGGCTACCGACCACGAGGAAAGAAACGATGCGCTCGACGCTGCCGCTGGCGCCGAGATCGACGAAGAACATCTTCACCAGCACGACCGCGACCAGTGACGCACCCGCGATCCACAACGGGCGAATGGCGCGCCGCGATGCGAGCAGCATCGCAGCCATACCGATAAGGGTCCACAGGATCGAAATTGCGGTTTGAACGCGCGTATCATCCAGCAGTATCGACAGGTCGAAGGGGATACCGAGGTAGTGATGCATGCTGCGGGTCAGGACCGCGGTCAGCCAGATGAAACCGAGGCCGGCGAGAATGATGACGATGTGATTGCGCTGTAGCCTCATGGCGGACGTCATCATTTTCAAACTGCCCAGGGCGAGCACGAAGAACGCGATCTGCGTGAGATCGACCGGGTTGATAAACGGCAGGTACACCAGCGGCGCCGGGTCACCGCTGTTGGTCAGGTTGAGGATCAGATTCCACATTACCAGCAGTGCGGACAGCGACGCAACGATACTCAGTTGCAAGGTCGGGCCGAGTCGCTTGATCGCCGGGAAAACCTCTAGCTGTGCAATGCGCATCGTGATTAACGGTATCAACGCGAACAGCGCATAGTAACCTTCGCCCGGGACATCCAGCCGATGTTCGAAGACCCAGACAAGTTCGAATGACAGGATTAGCACGGCCAGCATCACCAGGCCGGTATGCGCCGCCGTATTCACCCAGGCCGGCCAGGCGACGCTTTCGAGTTTGCTGATGAGCCAGTAGTTTGTCGCCAGCGCGGTGAGCCAGAAATACAGGTCCGGCGAGACCAGGATATGGCTGTTGTCGAAAAGCGAAAACAGGGCGATGAGCATCAGGACTGGCAGCAGCAGCGCCGCACTGACTGCAGCCGGTTTCCAGTTCCACGCGCGCAGGCGGTCGAGGTAGACCAGCGCCGTGGCGGTCGCGCCAAACAGTAGCAGCCAGGCGCTGACCTGGTGCTCCAGGTATGCGTCGATCTGCACCAGCGCACTGACCAGCCACCAGCCCATCGCCCAGGCGAAGAACAACAGGTGCAGGCGGCGCAGTTTGAACTCCGGCGCCTGCAGGTAGAGCATGCGTGCGGAGACGAAGGCGCCGAGCGCGATGAAAACACCGCCCAGGAAAGCCGGGTTGAACCAGGCGGAATTGCCGACGTCATCGATGTTGCTCAGGAAAAACAGCAAACCCGATGCCAGCTGCAGAGCGATTGCAAAGCACTGCGCGTAAAATCGATTCTGCCGAATCGATACCCACAGGATTCCGGCCGCCTCGAGCGCCCAGGTGGCGCTGCTCCAGTGGCCATCGAGCGCATAGGGAATTGCCAGGGTTGCGAAGACGACGCCGATGGCAAGCATCGCCTCGGCCAGCAGGCGAAATTCCGCGCCTATGTGCCTCCACGCGTAGCGTGCCACCAGCATGTAGTAGAGGCCCATGCCGGCCGACGCCACGGCGATGCCGTAGTCATGGTGGCGCAACATCACCATCAATAAACTCGAAGCGATAACCGGGGTGCCGAACACCAGGCTGCCGTCGACCAGCCCGGTCATATGCTCGGGCTGGCGCAGCGCGTACAGCACGCCGATCAGGCTGTACATGAGGAAGAACAACAACAGGAACGCGCTCGCGGATAGCCACTGTGAGCTTTGGTACTCGAAGGTGACCCATATGGCGAATACACCGAAGGTAAAGACGAAGCCCAGCAGGTTGAGCGAGCGCCAGGCGCGAAACCATGCGACCGCGAAAACGGCGGCATTGAGTACGCCATAATAACTGAACAGGCCGATGTAGTTACCGCTGCCGGTCGACGCCAACAGTGGCGCGAGGAATCCGCCCAGCACCGCGTAAATCGCAAGCGCCTTAGAATCCTGCAGGATCGCAAGTGCAACGGTGAAAGCCGAAAACAATACCAGCAAGGTAAAGGTCAGAGTCGGTGGTAGCAGATCGGCGAGTCGGAAAGCGGCAAATATGGTGATGTAGATGACGCCGATGCCACCGCCCTGGAGTAACAGGCCATAGAGCGTTTTTTTGCGGCGCAGCTTCCAGCCGACGAGCAGCAGTCCAAGACCGCCGACGGCGGCGCCCATGAAACGGTACTCGATCGGGATACGCGAATTCTCCGCGGCATACTTGAGCAGGAATGCGACGCCGAAAAACAGCACCAGCAGGCCGATACGAACAAAGACATTACCATCGGTAAAATAGGAGGCTACCGACTGCCCGGCGCGCCGAATCAAATCCTCGACATGATCGAGCGGGTTCTTTTTACGCGAGACCTCGTCCTGCGCAACGCTCGCGGTCCGGGGCGGTATCGCGGCAGCGGCGGTCGCGCTCGCTATTTCGGCCGCTGCAGGTAATTCCGTAATTTCCGCCTCGACGGGTTTGGCCATGACGATCTCGGCCGTTGGCGACATTGTTGGTGGTGCTTCCACCGGCGCCTGGTCGGGTTGCTGCGAACCGGTTGCTCCGGCCTGTGCCTGCATTTCGTCGATGCGGTTGTAAAGTCCGTCAATCCGGGTTTGCATGCGCGCCACTTTGTCACGCATGCGCACGTGCAACACGATCATGACGATGGGAAGCCCGATGATCAGAAGAACCAGTAATATGATGAATAGTACGATTGAATCCATGTGGGTTGTTACGGCTTCTGGTCTCGTGTGGCGATGGCCGGGGTGTTGCCGGAGATTGGGTCAACTAGTCAAGAGCATAGTTGTAAAGTGGTATATCGCAATGGCTTTAATGCATCGTATCGAATAGTGATACCACGGGTCCGCATAGGCGGCCCGCGATCCTGCTACCAATGAAACCTCGCCCTGGGTAGAATACGGCCTCGATTCATCCAGGCCTCGATTACAGATTCGGTAACCAGATTCGTGCGTAAATCCTATGCAAAGTGGATAGAATTTCTGTTTGGCCCATTGCTCTGGGTCATTGGATTTTTCTACCGTTCCTATATCGCCAATCGAGCCCGTGTCGCGGCACTGAAGACCAATGCAAAGGTTGCGGGTTTGCTCAAGGCAATTACGGTGCTGGTGCTGGCGGGATGGATTCTGATCTGGTTTTTCGCTTCCGATGAAAGTCGCACCCACCTTGTCGACGAAGTCAAACAGAGCATCGGTGGATTCGAGGTGAAACCGGAACAGCCGCCGAGCGGGACGCAGCAAGACTGAGTTATGGCGGCCAAAGCGCCGTTAGCTGTTGCCATGTCCTTGAGCCAGAACAGGCCGATTATCGCGAGTACCAGGCTGACGCCGATCAATAGAATAGCCATAGGTTTTTTAGCGTCTGGCGCTTAAAGCTGCTCGGATAGCCAATCCCTGAATCGCGCCTGCCCGCTGTTGAGCTTGAGCGAGCGGCGGTAAACCAGGTAATAGGAGTATTCGTGCTTGACCTGCCGGTCGCTGGCACAAACCAGTCTGCCCGAGCGCAGATCGCGGTCGATCAATTCGAGGTAACCGATCGCGAGCCCCAGGCCGTCGGCCGCCGCCTGCATCGCCAGCGCCGGGTCCTTGACCGAAAGGCCGTCCAGATTGTCAGGGTAATCGACGTCACATCCGTGTAGCCAGTCGCGCCATTCCTGGCCTGGTTCCTGCTCGCCAATATCGGCGTGTATCAGGTTATGTTCGAGCGTATCCGATGGCCTGGTGATGAGCGCGCTGGTGGCCGCGTACCCGGGGCTGCAAACCGGTACCAGGTGAATCGGCATCAGTAGCTCGTGTTCACAGTCGCTCCATGGCGGCACTCCACAGCGAATCGCAAAATCGTTGCTTCCCTGTTGCAGGGGCAGGTAGTCGAGACTGGGTAACAGGTGTATTCGGCAGGCCGCCGATTGCGCATACCAGTCGTTCAGGCGCGGCACCAGCCACTTCGCCGCAAAAGACGGTGTGGTCGTCACGTGAATCGTATCCGGTGTCAGTTCGGTACCCAGGTGTGCGAGCGTCGACGCGATGTGGTCGAAGCTTTCGCTCAGGACCGGCAGCAGTATCTCCCCGCCTGGCGTGATTTTCAGGCCCCGGTTGGTGCGCTCGAACAGGCGCATGCCAAGCTGTGATTCGAGCAGCTTCAACTGGTGGCTGACCGCGCTGTGGGTGACGGAGAGCTCGCGCGCGGCGCCCGATACGCTGGCGTGGCGCGCGGCGGCCTCGAAGGCGCGCAGCGCGCTGAATGGAAGATTTCTTCGCTTCATGCCCTGGTGTGAGATTAATTCACAGTGATACTAAGTAATTTTCGCTACGGCTGAAAGCGAATTATCTGCCACACTCGCCTTTTTTACAGTCCTGGCAAGCACCATGAACGAGACATTATTAAACGCCACGAGTCGATATCGGGGCTATGGCGTCGCACAGCGCGGCGAAAGCGATGAGCTTCTGGTCAGAACCTCGGCCGGCAGCGATTGCGGTGAATACCTGCGCCGCTACTGGCAACCGGTCGCGCTGACGCGCGAGATCACCGATGTGCCGAAACTCATCCGGGTGCTCGGTGAGGAACTGGTCCTGTTTCGTGATAAATCCGGGCGCCACGGCCTGGTGCACAAGCAGTGTCCGCACCGGCGCGCGTCGATGGAGTTCGGCGTCTGCGAAGAAAACGGAATTCGCTGCTGTTATCACGGCTGGCTGTTCGATATCGATGGCAGCATTGTCGAGATTCCGGGGCAGCCGGAAAATATTCAGCAACTGGTCAAGGGCAAAACCAGCCTCGGGGCCTACCCGGTGAAGGAATATCGTGGATTGATCTTTGCCTATCTCGGGCCGATCGAACAGATACCTGAATTTCCGGTTTACGATACGCTCGAGATCGAAGGCCAGATACTGGAGCCTTACCGTGCCGATTACCGCTGCAACTGGTTGCAGGTGCTGGATGCGATCCTGGATCCGATTCATACCACCTTCCTGCATTCGCGCATGAGCCGCACGCAATTTTCTGCGGGCATGGCGGAAATCGGCGAATTGCTGTTTTTCGAGCGCGAGATGAGTTTTCTCGGCGCCAACGTGCGCCGTGTTGACGAGCATGTCTGGGTGCGGGTCAACGAGCTGGTGTTGCCGAATTACACGCAGGCTGGAGCCGCATTTTCGGCCGATGGAACCCGGCCTGTTTACTACGGGCGCACCGCCTTTTCGCGCTGGGTGGTGCCGATCGATGATGAAAACACGACCGCGTTTGCGTGGGCGGTCTTCGGTGATCGCGCCGATCCCGAAGAATACAACACGCCCGAGGGTTACCAGCTGATCGAACAGGGCGAACGCCTGGATCGATCTTATGAAGAACGCCAGCGCTTCCCGGGTGATGCCGAGGCGGTCGAAGGAATGGGACGAATCGCCGATCAGAAACTCGAGCACCTGGTGCCGAGCGACAAGGGCATCATCCAGTACCGCAAAAAATTGCGTAAGCTTTGCCGTGACCTCGCCGCGGGCAAGGAACCCGACCATGTCACGCGTTTCTGGCAAAACCCGGTGCCAACCTATGGTGGCGATACCGTGCTGCACCTGCCCGCGTCGGGCCCTGACGACACCGCTTTGCTGGCCGATGTCGGTGAGCGCGTGATGCAGATTCAGTTCGATGCCGAGTCGTTGACCGGCGCCGAACGCGATGAGCAGGTTATCGAGCAGTTCAAGTCCCTCGAGGCTGCACACCAGTTATGAGCATCAAGCTTCACATCAAGAATAATCACGCCGGGCCCGATACCTTTCCTTCGACGCCCGAAAGCGAACCGGTGTTTACCATTTCGATGGAGAAGTACCGGCAGACGGCCGCACAGTTCCCGGCTCTGGCCGAGCAGCTCGACGTATTCGTGGACTGGGATACCGATCACTGGGTCGAGTCGATGCGCGACGCGGAAGTCTTGCTGACCTGGAACCTGCCGACCGAAAACCTGGCCGAGGTCGCGCCGAAGCTGAAATGGATTCACTGTATCGGCGCCGGAGTCGAGCACCTGTGCCCGATGAACTGGGTGCCCGAAGGCGTGACGATCACCAACAACAAGGGCGCGCATGCCGACAAGGCCGGTGAATACGCGCTGATGGCGGTGCTCATGTTGCACAATAAAATGCCGGAAATTCTGCATAACCAGCGCAGCGCGGTCTGGAATTCCCTGTTCTCGACGCCGATAGCGGGCAAGACCGTCGGCCTGATAGGGGTCGGTAGCATCGGTGGCGGCGCCGCCGTGCAGCTCGATAAACTGCCGCTCCACATTATCGGCGTCAGTCGCCACGGCAAGCCGCATCCGCATGTACACGAAATGGTGGCGATGGACCAGCTCGACGCGGTCCTACCGCGCATGGATTACCTCTTCGTATCCTTGCCGTCGACACCCGAAACCCGTGGTCTGTTCGGCCGCGAGCGCCTGCAATCGCTGAAGCCGGGCGCCGGTGTGATAAACGTCGGTCGCGGTTCAACCTTCGATTACGACGCGCTTGCCGGGCTGTTGGCGAGCGGACATTTGTGCGGCGCGGTTATCGACGTTTTCGACGAAGAGCCGCTGCCGCCCGATTCACCGCTGTGGACCGCAGAAAACTTCGTGGTTACGCCACACGTGTCCGCCGACGACGGTGACAGCTACGTACCGATCACGCTGCAACTGTTCTTCGAAAACCTGAAGCGCTACATCGAAGGCGAACCCCTGCGTAACGTGGTGCGCCCCGAACTGGGATACTAGTTACCGACCATGTTAACCCGTAGGACTGCCGTTCCAGGTGGTTTGTTGTATCATGCGCTCGAGCCTGGTCGCGATGGAGGAGCGCTACAAATGTTGATTAAGCTAAGTCACGGATTAATGGGTCTGGCGCTGGTTTTCGGGTCTGCGATTGCAATGGACGAGATCGGAATCAGAAATGTGGTTCTGCAGACTTATCCTGGCGCCAGGATTGCCATAGTCGAAACGCAAATCTACAAGGGCGAGAAGGTCTTCGGAGTCCAGTTTCAGCACGGAGGTGAGAAATTCGTAGCCAGGCTCAGCCTTGACGGGGACTTTATCAAGGTCGGGTCCGAAGACTGAAAGCTGAAAATGAGGTTGGCGGGCCACAGACATGCGCCGGGCTTATCGCCTGGGTTGCTTTTCGGCTGATAGCATGGAATTGACATCAGGACTGCGCCCGATATTCCTGCTGCTTTTCCTCGGCGGCAGCTGGGGACTTTACTTTTCCATGTTGAAAATTGCCGTGCTGTCGGGAATTTCCTATACCGGCATCCTCACGCTAGCTACCGTCGGGGTGGCCATAGGCATGAGCGCGATCGCGTTGCTGCGCAGGCGTAAACCCGAATTCAGGCTGCGCCATAATATCTTTTACCTGGTCTGCGCGCTGACAGGTTACCTGGTGCCGATGATCGTCGAACTGCTGGTGATCGCGCACATGCCGGCCGGCGTGCTCGCGCTGA
>Ga0164315_10004344_pt1 | contig 10999 bp, 9 predicted proteins | sample GuaBasSedimGuay6_FD_113737 | JGI IMG/M metagenome (GOLD analysis project Ga0164315, IMG submission 113737) | Subseafloor sediment microbial communities from Guaymas Basin, Gulf of California, Mexico - Guay6, Core 4569-2, 0-3 cm | ecosystem: Environmental > Aquatic > Marine > Hydrothermal vents >...
CACCAACACCAATGACCTTTATTATTGCTGCTGCTTGTTTAGGTTGAAAAGTTATCATTTCCGGCATAATTATAGTTTCTTTAAAATTATTGCTTATTAATTTTATTTTTGAATAGGTTTCAATTTCTTTTTAACAAAAGAAAGTTAATTGTTATTGAACAGAATCATCATCAAACCATTGTTTAATAATATCCAAAAATCTGCCTCTTCCCTGATTCACATCCTTGGATTTGTCCTTTGATCTTTTCTTCTTATCAGAAGATTTTTTACTTGATTCTGACCCAACTTCATTTTCAAATTTATTGGATAAATCATATCTAATTTCAGAATCAAAACGCTTGATACCTTCAATTACAAGACCAATACCTGTAGAATACATTGGACTTGCCATTTCATCGGAAACATCATTTGCAAGATGCTCATTGGGATAACCAACTCTTGTATCCATTCCTGTAATAAATTCAGTAAGCTGATCGATATGTTTTAGTTTCGCACCTCCCCCGGTAAGTACTATACCTGCAATTAGTTTCTTTTCAAATCCCGAATTATTTATTTCAAAAGAAATATATTGTATTATTTCTTCCATTCGAGCCTGGATAATATTAGCAAGATTTTTTAATGTGATTTCCTTTGGTGGCCTTCCTCTAAGTCCAGGAATAGCAACAACTTCATCATCACGGTTTTCGTTGGCAAGGGCTGAACCAAACTTTACTTTCAACTCTTCAGCGTGTTTCTTAATTATTGTACATCCTTCTTTTACATCTTCTGTAACAACATCTCCACCAAATGGAATTACTGCAGTATGCCGAATAACGTTATCGTGGAATATTGCGATATCTGTTGTTCCGCCACCAATATCAACAAGTACAACTCCTGCTTCTTTTTCCTCATCACTTAAAACTGCGTCAGCAGAAGCAATTGGCTCAAGGATAAGGTCAACCATTTCCAGATCTGCTTTTCGGATGCATTTATAGATATTTTTTGCAGCAGCAGTTTGACCGATAATAATATGAAAATTGGCTTCAAGGGTATTACCAAGCATACCAACCGGCTCTCTTATATCGGCCTCATTATCAATAACATAATCCTGAGCAATAACATCAATTATTTCTTCACCTGGTGCCATTCCAAGTTTATACATCTTTTGAGTAAGTTGCTCCACTTCAACTAAACTTATCTCCTTATCAGGATCCTCACGAATAATAGTTCCTCTGTGTTGATGACTTTTAATATGCTGACCTGCAATTCCAACATTTACATATTTGATATCAACACCTGATTTAACTTCTGCCATTTCAACTGCAGTACGAATAGATTTTACGGTATGTTCAATATTTGCAACAACACCTCTTTTCACACCAATGGATTCTGTTTTACCATTTCCAAGTATTTCAATTTTATCAAATTCGTTCTTTCGTCCAACTATACAAGCAATTTTAGTTGTTCCAATGTCGAGACCTACAATAATTTCTGATTCCATGTCTTTTCAATTTTATTTCATACTATTTTTTTGTACAAACAATTTGTCCATCAAATTTTAAATTGATGGTTTTATATTTGTCTATACCTTCTTCCAGCAAGGCCTGATCATAAAAAGCCTCGAGTTTTAGGAGTTTTGCATCAAGATTTTCTAAATCACCGATAACTATTGTCTGATTACCAAATTCAGGTATCAGTTCAAACTCCATTTTACTGTTTATATATATTTGATTGATTTGTGATCTTAAAAACTCATTCTCACCAATTGTATTTGACAATTTAAGAATCCCCTTTAGAATTGTTTTCTGATAAATGACATCATTTACATTATCAAACCCCTCCTCAAATGGAATATCAATGTATCCATTTACCATAAATACCCTCGCAGAATAAATATCACTCAAAGGAAGTATGCCACCACTTTTGGTGAGATAATATCCTGTTGTGGTCTTATTAAAAATACGGACAATTGGTATCATTTCATTAATATTAACGATAAGTCTGCCGTTAATATTTGTGAAGGCATCAACACTACATATATAGGGGTTTTTTAATAGTTCCTTTTCAAGTTTAACTGTTTTTATCTGATTAACTTTTATTGAATCCAGACTCTGAAAGTCGTTCATACTTTTCATGATGTCATCAGAATTTAGAAAGCCTGGTTTTGTTTCCCTGAAAATATTTATATCTGTTGAAGGAACAATATTATCACCATTTTTTATAATAATAAAACTCATGAGCCCACCAATTCCAAGCGCATAAATTATTAAAAATGATATTTGTAAAGTCCTAGTCATTTACTTCCATTATTTTTTGCAATTCACCAACCAACAAGCCAATGTCACCAGCCCCCATTGTAATCAGCACTTCTGGTTTGCATTTTGCTATATGCTTTATCAATTCATCATTGGATAAAATTGATTTGAAATCATTCTTTATTTTATCAAGTATAATTTTACTTGAAACACCTTTAATTGGCAGTTCCCTTGCGGGATAAATATCAAGGAGAATTATCTCGTCAGCAATTTCCAGTGAGTTTGCAAATTCCTGTGCAAAATCTCTTGTTCTGGAAAAAAGATGAGGCTGAAAAACAACACAAATCTTTTTTTCAGAATATAATTCCTTTACAGCATTTAAGGTAGATATAATCTCCTTCGGATGATGTGCATAGTCGTCAATAAAAACCTTGTTTTTCTTCTTAAGCCTATACTCAAATCGTCTTTCAACACCTTTAAAAGTCTCCAGTCCTGACTTTATTTCTGCATTGCTTAACCCTAGTTCAAACCCTACGGCAGAAGCGGCAAGTGCATTCTCAATGTAATGTCTGCCAGGGACCTGCATTTTAATATCATTGATAATGTTGCTTTTAAAAACCAAATCAAAAACAAAACTTGCATCAATAATTCTTACATTTTTAACCCTAATATCAGAACTAGTTGCATTTCCATAAGTGAACTTCTCAATAGCAATTTTATTCAGGCTCTCCAAATCTTCCTGATATACTAAGAGACCATCCTTTTTTGTTCTAAGGGCAAATTCCGCAAATGCATTTTTAAGTTCTGAACTTTCATTATACACATCCAGATGATCATCATCCATGGATGAAATTACTGAGATATTTGGCTCCAGCCATAGGAAAGATCGGTCAAATTCATCTGCCTCCAAAACAAGATAATCAGTTGATTTGCTGATAATTGTATTGGAATTATAATTAGTCATAAGTCCGCCAATAAGAGCCGTTACATTTCTTCCAGAATGAAAAAGCAGATGCGATATCATCGATCCTATTGAAGTTTTTCCATGGGTACCGGCAATGGCAATTGTAAAAGTATTTTTTGAAAGTATCCCTAATAGTTGAGAACGTTTTACAATTTCAAAATCATTTTGTTTGAAATAAATAAGTTCAGTATTAGTTTTAGGAATAGCAGGTGTATAAACAACTAAATCTATATTCTCCGGAATTAGTGACACATCTTCTTTAAAATGTATATTCATCCCTTCGGCAATTAACTGAGAAGTAAGTTTTGTTGGCATAAGATCATAGCCATGTATTTCAATGCCCAGTGAATGGCAATATCTGGCCAGAGCGCTCATACCTATGCCGCCAATACCCAGAAAATACATTGTTTTAAACTTCTCAATATTCATTACGACATTAGTTTTATTGCTTCCTCCACTATACTACTTGTGGCATGTGGAGTTTTGAATTTTTTTATATTCTCTATAATTTGTTTAGTTATCTTTTTATCTGACATCAGTTGACCTACAGCCACCGATAGTTCTTCCATTGCATTTTTTTCTTCCACCAAAATTGCTGCTTGAGCATCAACAAGAGTCATTGCATTTTTTGTTTGATGGTCTTCAGCTGCTGATGGCAAAGGAATAAAAATAGTTGGTTTCTCAACTGCTACAATCTCAGCAAGAGCAATGGCACCGGCTCTTGAAATTACAATATTGGAGGCTGAATATGCCATATCCATTCGACTTATAAATTCTTTTACAACAACTTCTCCCTTAAGATTATTTTCTTCCACCGACTTCAAGGCATCGTCAATTGATGAGCGCCCTGTTTGCCAAAGGATTTGTAATCCCAAGGAGCATATTTTCTTCAAATTTGCAGTAACAGCCTTGTTAATTCCAAGGGCACCCTGACTGCCTCCAATAATTAGCAGGACTGCTTTATTTTCGTGAAGATTAAAGAATTTACAAGCCTCACTTTTTATAACTTTATTATTTGTAATTAACTCGCGAATAGGGCTGCCTGTGATAATGATTTTCTCTTTTAGAAAGTATTTCTCCATACCAGGATATGCAACACAAACTTTGTCAACAGTCTTTCCAAGCAATTTATTTGTGATGCCTGGATATGAGTTTTGTTCAAGAATCAGAGTTGGAACTTTTTTCCTTGAAGCCATATAAAGCAGTGGTCCTGAGGCATAACCTCCAGTACCAATGGCAATATCCGGTTTAAAGTTTTTTATTATTCTGGATGCTCCCAGCAAACTACTAATCAGTTTAAAAGGAAATGATAAATTTCTTTTATCCAGCTTACGCTGAAAACCACTAATCCATAAGCCTTCTATTTCATATCCAGATTGTGGCACTTTTTCCATTTCCATTCTGCCTTTGGCACCAACAAAAAGGATTTCTACATTCTTCAGTTTTTTCTTAAGAGCATCAGCAATAGCTATGGCCGGAAAAATATGTCCTCCCGTACCACCACCACTCATCAGTATTTTTATTTTGCCCTTATTCATCTTCTTCTGTACTAATAGGTTCAAGAACATCTTCATTTTCTAAATCTCTACTCACACTCAGAATTATCCCAATTGACAAACTTGTAAACCAAATTGAAGTACCACCCATACTTATTAGTGGCAGAGGCTGACCGGTTACCGGCAAAATATTTACAGCAACTCCCATATTTATCATTGCCTGAAAAACTAAACTAAAACTTACTCCTATTGTCAGGAATGAGCCAAAAGTTCCTGGCGCTTTCGTAACAATTCTTATGGCTCGATAAAACAATATCAGGTAAAGCATTATTATTATAAAACCTCCTGCAAAACCATACTCTTCAACAATAATTGCAAATATAAAATCGGAATACGGATGTGGAAGAAAATTACGTTGAGTACTATTTCCAGGACCTTTGCCCAAGGGATAACCACTTGCAATAGCAATTTTCGCCTGTTCAACCTGATAATTATTGGACGACTCCCCACCATCAACAAAACTTGTTATCCTTTGCTTCCAGGTTCCAAGTCTGCCTTGTTTTTCAATGGGCATAAAATATAAAATAGAAATCGCAATTGCCAAAGCAATTACTCCAACCCCTATCATGCCAAAGAAATATATCAGTTTAACTCTTCCAACAAAAATCAGAACCATACTTGTAGTAAATAAAATTGCTGCTGTGGAGAAATTTGCAGGGAAAATTAATCCACAAACTATTAAAACAGGAATCAACAATGGAACGAAAGCCTCTTTGAAACTTTTTATATTTTCCTGTTTTTTTGTCAGCATACGAGCCAGATATATGATAAGTGTAATCTTGGCTAAGTCGGAAGTTTGGAAAGTAAGATTAAAAGGAAGTTGAAGAACACGCTTTGCTTCATTAATGTTAAGTCCAAAAATTAATGTTATAAGTAGAAGAGGAACAGCAATATACAGGGTAATTTGAAAAATACGGGAGTAATATGTATACTTTACCATATGGGCAAAATACATAAGCAATAAACCAAAGAAAAGTATGACTGCATGCTTCAGCATATAATACTCTGTATTACCTCCTTTAAATTTCCAGGCCAGTGTTCCCGTGGAACTATAAACGGCCAGAAATGAAATAATGGTAAGCAGAAATACTACAGTCCATATTACTTTATCCCCTTTTATATTTTTCAGGATGCTCCTCATTTTTTAATTCTATAAAGCGTTAACTGCTTCCTTAAATTGATTTCCTCTATCCTCAAAACTTTCAAAAAGATCGAAACTTGCGCAGGATGGTGAAAGAAGTACTAATTCTCCTTTTTTGGCAAGATGATAGGCATTAACAACAGCAGCATCTGCAGACTCTGTATCGATAATGATATCACAGAAATCGCCAAATTCCTCGTGAATCTTTGAGTTATCAAGTCCCAGACAAACTATGGCTTTTACTTTTTCTTTTACCAAAGATTTTAACGCACTATAATCATTTCCCTTATCAACACCACCAGCAATCCATATAATCTTTTTTTGATAATGCTCTAGTGCATACCACGTTGAATTTACATTTGTAGCTTTCGAGTCGTTGATGAAAGTAATGCCATGCACGCTGGAAATATATTCCAAACGGTGTGAAATATTCTGAAAATCAGACAAACCCTGCTTGATAGTTTCATTTCTGATGTCAAGAAGTTTTGCTACAACACCAGCGGCCATAGAATTGTAAGTGTTGTGTCTTCCCTGAAGTGCTAATTGTTCCAATGTCATTTTAAAGTGGTTTTTATTGCTTTTAACTATTATTTTATTTCCTTTTAAAAAGGCACCCAAATCACAGTCTGTACTGTTCAGACTTATGGGAAAATGCCTTGCATTAATTTTAATCTGTTTCATCATCTGCACTATACTTACGTCATCTGCATTGAAGATGAAAACATCATTTTTTGATTGATTTTGAGTTATTCTGAATTTCGACCTTGCATAATTCTCAAACTGGTAATTGTACTGGTCAAGATGATCCGGAGTGATATTAAGAAGTATTGCAATATCAGCCTTGAATTCAAACATGCTATCCAACTGAAAACTGCTTATTTCCAATACATAGTAATCGAAACTATTAATCGCAACCTGCATGGCAAAACTATCTCCGATATTACCTGCCAGGCCAACATTTAATCCGGCATTTTTCATAATATGATGCAGAAGTAATGCAGTTGTTGTTTTGCCATTGCTTCCGGTAATACATATGGTTTTTGCATTAGTATACCGTACCGCAAACTCAATTTCCGAGATTACCTTAATCCTTTTTTTAATAAGATTTTTTATCAGTGGGATACTTAAGGGTATTCCCGGTGATCTGATTACCTCTGAAGCCCTGTAGACCTTTTCAGTTGTATGGCCACCTTCTTCAAAATCAATTTCAAAATGTTTAAGAACTCTGCTATATTTATCTTTTATCTTACTGTTATCGCTTAAGAAAACATCAAGACCATTCTTTTTTGCCAGTACTGCTGCTCCTACTCCACTCTCGCCTCCGCCCAGAACCACTATTTTTTTTATCTCCTCCATCGCTATTTATCAACTGCATTTTATCTTAGTTTAAGTGTGATAATTGTAAATATTGCCAATGCAATCCCAATGATGAAAAACCTTAATACTATTTTTGGCTCGGGATATCCTTTCTTTTGATAGTGATGATGTAGGGGAGCCATAAGGAAAATCCTACGACCAACGCCATATTTCTTTCTGGTATATTTAAACCACAAAACCTGAAGGATAACTGATATACTTTCGGCAAGGAATATTCCACAGATAATTGGAATGAGTAATTCTTTTCTGATAATAATGGCAAAAACGGCAATAATTCCACCAAGTGCCAAACTACCGGTATCTCCCATAAACACTTGCGCCGGATAGGTATTAAACCATAAAAATCCTACTGTTGCACCAACAAATGCTGCAATAAACACTGTGAGTTCGCCAACATTTGGCAGATACATTATATTCAGATAGTCGGCAAAAATAATATTACCCGATACCCAGGCTAATATCCCCAGTGTCACACCAATTATCGCAGAAGTACCGGTAGCCAGCCCATCCATTCCATCAGTTAGATTAGCACCATTGGAAACTCCTGTGATTATAAAAATAACTATGGGGATAAAAACTAAAAACGCCCATTTTTCATATCCTTTGCCTAGCCATTTTAGTAATATAGCATAGTCGAATTCGTTGTTTTTGAAGAATGGAATAGTAGTTTTTGTGGAGTGAACTTCTTCAATATCAAATTTAGATGAAGGACCTTTTTCTTCAATGGAGACAACAATCTCAGCGGGCAGATCAGACTTACCTCTTGTAATTACATTTGAATTAAAAAACATGACGGAACCGATTATCAAACCCAAAATCACTTGACCTGATATTTTATACTTTCCTTTTAATCCGTCCTTATTCTTTTTAAAGACTTTAATATAATCATCTAAAAAGCCTATTCCTCCAAGCCATACTGTTGTAAACAGCATCATGATTATATAAATATTATCGAGTTTTGCGAATAGCAGGGCAGGTATTAATATTGAGGCCAGGATTATCAAGCCACCCATAGTTGGTGTACCTTGTTTTTCCAGTTGACCTTCTAAACCAAGATCACGAACAGTTTCACCAACCTGTTTTCTATTCAGATAATTTATCCATTTGTTTCCAAACAAAAGGCTAATTATCAACGATGTAATAACAGCCATTGCTGCTCTGAACGACAGATATTCAAATACCCCTGCTCCGGGGATTGAATAAACTTCATTTAAATATTTAAAAATATAATACAGCATCGTTAAATTATTTCAAAAAGTTCCTCTAATATTTTTTTATCATCAAAGGGATGTTTCACCCCATTTATTTCCTGATATTTTTCATGGCCTTTACCTGCCACAAGTATTATATCACCATTATTCGCAAGATTTACCGATGTTTTGATGGCTTCAAGTCTGTTGCTTATTACTAGTGTTTTTGATTTCTTTATAGGATCGATACCCGGTTTCATATCATCCAAGATTTTGTCAGGATTTTCAGTCCTGGGATTATCAGAAGTTAAAATCAGCATATCTGAGTTGAGAGAGGCTATTCTAGCCATTTCAGGTCTTTTAGACTTATCACGATCACCACCAGCACCAACTACAGTAATCAGTTTTTCATTATGCGTACGTAAGGAGTTAATGGTTTTTAAAACATTGGAGAGGGCATCTGGAGTATGAGCATAATCCACAACTGCGGTCAGTCCTTTTTCTATTGAACGTATTACTTCAAAACGTCCTTCCGCTCCTTTCAGACTACTTAATGTTTCCAAAACTTCCTCCTTAGAAAAACCAAGCATAACAGCAGTTGAATAAACAGCCATGATATTGTATGCATTAAAATCGCCTGATAGCAGGGAATAAAACTGTAATCCATCAATTTCCATTAACATACCATCGAAGTGATTTTCAAGAACTTTGCCCTTGAAATCAGCCATTGATTTTAAAGCATAAGTTTTTTTAACGGCTTCAGTATTCTGAAGCATTACTTTGCCGTTCTTGTCATCGAGGTTAATAATTGCAAACGAATTAGGATTCAGGTCATCAAAAAACTTCTTTTTTGCATTTATATAATCCCTGAAGGTGATGTGATAATCTAAATGGTCATGGGTAATATTGCTAAAAATTGCACCACTAAAATTCAGACCAGCCACTCTATTCTGATGAATTGCATGGGAACTGACTTCCATAAATACATATTCGCACTCAGCCTCGCACATTTCTGAAAGAATTTTATTAAGACTTACAGCATCAGGAGTAGTATGAGTTGAAGCAAGCAGAGAATTATTTATACGATTTTCTATGGTTGATATCATACCGGTTTTATAACCCATTGCCATAAAGAGTCGGTAAAGCAAGCTTACTGTGGTTGTCTTTCCATTGGTTCCTGTAATACCAATAAGTTTTAATTTGGAAGAAGGCTTTCCATAAAAATTAGATGCAATATTTCCCAATGCCAGAGATGAATTTGCAACAACAGCATAACTCACATTTTCATCGAGAGATTTTGGTAAAATTTCACAAACTATTGCAACAGCACCCTTTTTTATCGCTTGATCAATATATTTATGACCGTCAACCTGAGTTCCTTTAACGGCAACAAACATCCCATCTGAGGCAGCAAAACGAGAATCCATTGTAAGGGAGGCAATATCCCTGTCAATGACTCCTGCTATTTTTAGCAAGCCCGACCGATATAATATTTCTTGCAAACTCCTCATCATTAGTAAGTTGAAAGCATTAGTTTAATTTTCCTTCCTTTTCTCAATTCTGTTCCTGGCTTAACCGACTGACTTTTTACCGTTCCTTTACCAAATAGACTTACCTGCATACCCATATTCTCAAGCATATAAACTGCATCTCTGGCCTTTAGTGAACGCACATCAGGAACAAAGTTTTTGTTTATAATAGCAGCATCAATAGATGCAATTCCATTATCTATTTTGCTGGTAGCCCAATCTTCCTCATGTACATAGTCTTCTGTTTTAATATCCAGATATTCATAAATGGTTTTAATGTCATCATGCCAGTAAACAGTTGATGGCTGTTTTATTTCAACACCATTCTTTAATATATCCTTGCCGACTTCTAATGCCAGGTAGGTTGCATAAATTTTATCAGAAATCTCTCTGAATGCAGGTGCTGCCACCGAACTTCCATAATATCTACCTGCGCTTGGATTATTTATAACCACCATACACGAGTATTTTGGATTATCGGCCGGAAAGTATCCTACGAAGGAAGCATTGTAATTTGTTTTATTATATTTCCCCCCAACTGCAATTTGTGCAGTTCCTGTTTTTCCTGCTACTTTATAAGGTGTATTTCTAAAAGTGTATTTTCCAGTCCCTCTCTCAATCACACCTTCTAAAAGTGATTTTGCCTGAACAATAGTTTCATAACTTACTATCTGCTCATTAATAACCTCTGTTTCAAATTTCTCAACCAGAAGGCCATCTCTTCTAATCTCAGATATAAACTGAGGCTTAACCATTTTACCATTATTGGCTACTGCATTATAATAACTAAGCATTTGAAGAGGTGTAATCTGAAGTTCATATCCCTACGACATCCATGGTAGAGATGTACCATACCATGTTTTTTTGTTTGAAGGATGTTTAATATATGGTATGCCCTCTCCCTGAATTTTTAATCCAAGGGGCTTGTTAAGTGACATTGAATAAAGTTTGTCGATAAAGTCAGAAGGCTTATTCTTATATGATTCAGTTATAATAATTGACATCCCA
>Ga0164315_10004346_pt1 | contig 10998 bp, 22 predicted proteins | sample GuaBasSedimGuay6_FD_113737 | JGI IMG/M metagenome (GOLD analysis project Ga0164315, IMG submission 113737) | Subseafloor sediment microbial communities from Guaymas Basin, Gulf of California, Mexico - Guay6, Core 4569-2, 0-3 cm | ecosystem: Environmental > Aquatic > Marine > Hydrothermal vents...
ACTCTAGTTCTAATATCTTCAATAGTCTTATCTTGTCTAAGATTTTTATCAACCAATAACCCCTGATTATCTTCATAATGACTAACCTTAGTCTCAATTTCAACCAATCTATTCACATTATTATTTACAGTTTTACCACTTAATTTTCTCTCAGTAATAGCAGTACTATTTTGATTAATTTTACCCCACATTTGACCTGCGGTGAAAACTATACCTGCAACCATTATTATTAATGTAATAATTGCTAATATAGTTTGTATTGTACTATTCATATTTACTCCTTTTATCTCTTCCACTTATCTATTAAAACAGCGATTAATTTTAATGAATTTAACCCAAATGTAATGACCATTAACGCAAAAATCATTATATATGAAGCCATTTCAGCGTATACAAAAGGCAACGGTAATACAAATGAGTACACAAAAATAGTTGTTATTGCTAACACCATAAATCTCGTAAATACTTTATGTCTTCCAAAGAAGTCATCAGGTATACCATCATCAGCTTTCTTTATTATTTCATCTTCTTTGTTTATGTTATCTGTTTCAGTATTCATTCAATTTCCTTTGTATTATTCGAGTCTTCAATACTCTTCAGAATACTATAATTTGTTTCCGCCCAATCCCTGTAAGAATTCCAATTATTAAGCATAATATTACCTTGCACTCTACCCATAAAGTAGTAGTCCCCTCCGTTGAAGTTGACAGCTTTAAGGTCGTATTCAATGAATTGAGGTTTGTCCTGTACTTTAGGCATAGCTACCTTAAGATATTGGTATTCGGTTACAACTTTAGGTTCAGGACATTCGTGACAACCTGTAAGGCTACCTGCCAATACCGTTAAGACCATTAAGTACGCTATCAATCTCAGTTTCATCATTTTCCTTTATCTTAAGTTTACACTCTTTTACAATAATCTCTTTGGGATATATAATAGGTCTCTTCATATCCGCAATAGACCTCTTAAGCTTCCAAATTTCGCCATCTTTTTTGACTACGATTTTTTCATAAGAGATACCTAAATCACCTATACTTGCTTGACACTTATTGATAGTCTTTTGGTTCTCTTCATTAACCTTAACAGTCTCATCAAAGTTGTTGCTACAAGTATGATAATCCTGCTCAATTTTTGATATTCTAATTTCCTGTTTTTCAACAGTTCTCTCAAGGTTCCATACAACAATATTGTAGTATCCCAAAATAGCTACAATAGCTATGACTACCCAAGTGGTTTTACTCTTTAAAAGTGGTAATATCATTTGTATCATAGTACTCCCCTACGGATAAAAGCTTAATAAATCTGTTCTGTTACGAGTATCAATATGTACCCAACTAATGCCTAGTTCAAGTCCCTTAATGTGTTCATACACAGTAGGATTAGCTAAGATGTCTTCACGGACTTCATCTGCTGTATATTTACTGAAAACCATATCAACAGCTTTACCCCAAGAGTGCATAGAGCCTACTGAGTAGTATGGACTATTAGAAGTTCTTATACCACTCCATTTTCTATCACCATTCCATTTCCAAGTATTGATACTACAAGTACCCTCAGGAAAACGCTCTTTGATAATGTCAATCATTTTTAACAATTTCGGGTCTAAAAATTCCCAACATTTAATAGGACCATATTTGTCGTAAAGCACCTTAGGTACTAACTCTTCAATAACAAAATGCTTACTTTTATACATAAGAAATCCTTTCTTTATTTATATTCTTTTATGGGTTAAGAGATGGGTTAAGAGACTTTAAGCTATTCTTAACTTAAGATTAGGTATCATTAGGTATATCAAAAGAAAGAGAGACATTATGGCAAATTATTCAGTATTCGGAACAGACTTTGGAGACGATATGAAATTCATTGAGTGTAGCACTCCTGAAAAAGCAGTAGAAAAATGGATTGCATTACAGAAAAAATATCCACTTAATGTAAGCATTGAAGCTAAAGATGAAAAACAGGCTTTAAGATTGTATAATTGGGTTAACAATAATGTTGCTCAAGTTGTTATTAGTACTATGAGTAACACCCCTTATACTACTTCACATATCGTTGATGGTGTTCACAGTCGCTTAGAAGACCCATCAAAGATTGATGTAGAAAATTTATACCCATTTTGTATGGGTTAAGGAATAATATGAACAGATTTTCAATGATGGTTAGAACATCAGACTCAAAGAGCGGTTATACTGCATTTTTCTATGACAAAGTTACTAAGGTTTATGTAGGTGAAAGTACTGATATTTCTTTAGGAGATAATGTACATTCTAACTGCACCCCTGTACGCAAGTACCCAATTAGAGTAAGTTTCAAGGGTTCACTCTACGATAGTTTCGTTTATGAGAAATAATTTAAGCTATTTTTAATTAAAGATTGGATATCATTAGGTATATTTAAAGAGAAAGAGGTTCAAATGTATTATGACAGAGAAGAGTTTTTAAAGAAGTTTAACGCTGATTGTGAGCTTGAGTTAAAAGTACTTAACGACTTGAGAGAGCTTGTTAAGGGTATTGAAACTGAAACTTGTTATAAATTTAAGACCCGTCTTAACGCTCGTAAGAACAAGAGCCTTGTTATCACCTCAGGAAACCTTTACAGAAAGATTGATGTTCTAGTTGACAGCGATAAAGAAGCTGATTACACGACTGTTTGTAGTCTTGACAAAGAGGGTTACGAAACCGCTTGGGCTACTATCCACATCAATGAGCTTACAACTCCCAAAGAACTTGCATTGAAACTACTTCAGATTGAAGAAGATAAGTATGATGACTCAGCAAGAGTTAAGGCTTATTAGTCACAAGTAATGCCGATTTAAGCTCCACTTAAGATTAATAGTATACCATAACGAAAACTATTTTATATTGGATTTCCGTGGCAAAAGTAAAAACAGAAAGAATTGATTTAGAAACACAGAGAGAGTCTATCGTAAATAGACCTCACAATCTAGCAGGTAGTGTTGAGCGTATCTCTAAAGAGCGTTTCAGAATTACACCTGATAGTATTGAACTAACTCAAACTAATATTGTTCCTGCATTACTTAAGCTCTTTATGGAGAGTCTTGACAACCCTATTGATGTTGCTATCAAGGGTGGTTGTAAGAACATCATTATCAAAGTAGACAAATCCTCTATTACTGTTATTGATGACGGCTATGGTATCTCTTCGGGTAAACACGCTAATGGTCAAACTCACCTTTACAATGCTATGTGTGAGTACAATAGCTCTTCTAACTACAAAGAACAAAAAGGTCAAGGTCAAAAAGGTGTCAATGGTATTGGTATCAAACTATGTACTACCCTAAGCACAACTTTTAAAGCAATCTCAGATGATGGCAAAAAAGTCACTACTGTTATTGCAACTGATAACAACCTCAATCATAAAGTATCTCAAAAGAAAAGTTCAGGCAAAACAGGTACAGCTATTACGTTCAAACCTGATTTTGATATCTTTGATGTGAATGAGATTGACCAAGAGCATATTGATAGAATGTATGAGTACACTCTTATTCAAGCTTTAACCTACCCAAATGTACATTTCAAATTCAATAACAAAGTCGTTAAATACACTCCAAAAAAGTTCATCTCATTGTTAGGTGAAACTGCTATTATTGAGCAAACTGAAGATTACTTCTTTGCTATTCTTCCAAATGACCTTGATGACTTCAGACAAATCAGCTTCGTAAACGGCTTAGAAACTGCAAGAGGTGGAACACATATTAATGTGATAGTTGATGATATCGTTAAAGGTATCAGAACTAAACTTATCAGAAAACACAAGACTATCAAAAATGGTGATATCAAAAACAAGCTTCAGTTCGTTCTAGTTGCCAAAAATATGAAGCATATTAAATGGGACGGTCAGACCAAAGAGAGTATCACGACTCCAAATGCTCAGATGAAAGACTACTTTCAAAAAACAGACCTTGAAGCTTTCATCAATAAAATCCTCAAAAACAAAGATATTATTGAACCGATTACAGAACTCTTTACGCTCAAAGAAGAGCTAAAAAAGAAGAAAGAACTCAACGCCTTAGATAAGCCTAAGAAGAAAATAGAGAGCGAAAAATATTTACCTGCTACTAAGCGTAAAAAATACCTATGTGTTACTGAGGGTGCTTCAGCAACAGGTGGACTTTTACCTGTTTTAGGAAGAGATGAGTGTGGCTTCTTTGAGCTTAAAGGTAAGCCTCTAAATGCTTATAGTGCTTCATCTCAGAAGTTTACAAGTAATCCTGAGCTTAGTCTATTGTATCAAATCATTAGAAATGAGGGCTATGAGTACCTTATCTATGCAACCGACCAAGATTTAGATGGTATTCATATCCGTGGATTATTAACAGGGTTCGTTGAACGCTATGTTCCTGAGATGAAAGGTAAAGTAGGAATTCTAAATACTCCTGTTATTATCGTAATGAAAAATAAGAAACCTCAGAGATGGGTTTACAGTCTTAATGATGATATTGTTATTAAGAGTGGCGAAAACTCTAAGTATTTCAAAGGGCTTGGAACTCATACTAAAGAGACCTTGAAACCTGTTATCGCAAAAGATGGTTTAGAGAAGATGATTGATATCCTTGAGTTTGATGACACAGGTATTATTGATGATTGGCTCAACGATAAGAAAGCAGATGTGCGTAAAAAGTACATTGCAAATAATGAATTTAGTATAGCAAAGGTTTAAGATGAAAGTCTCAACATTTTTCAAAACAGATTATGTGGATTATAGTTCATACGATAACCTAAGAAAAATAGGTAGTGCTGTTGATGGTATGAAAAATACAGCTCGTAAAATTATCAATACAGTCATTGATAAGAAGATTGTAAATGAGTTAAAAGTATCTCAGTTGAACTCAAAAATGGCAGAGCATACAGAGTATCTACACGGAGACGCTTCAGGTGTTGTTGTAACAATGGCTCAAGCTCACGCAGGTACTAATAATCTTCCATTACTAGATAGAGGTGGTAACTTTGGGACACGTTCAATACCTGAAGCTTCTGCACCTCGTTACATCTATACAAACGGCTCTAAAGAGATGTGGGAGCTATTCAATAAAGATGATAATAATATCCTTATTAAGCAATCATTTGAGGGTGAAGATATTGAGCCTATGTTCTATCTTCCATCTTTACCTATGCTACTTTGTAATGGTTCAGAGGGTATCTCAAGTGGGTTCGCTCAGAAGATTTTACCTAGAGACCCTAAGGCAATTAAGAAGTACCTGAAGTATACTTTAGAGGGTAAGAACAAACAAAACAGACCGTTCAAAAATATTCCATATTGGAACGGCTTCAATGGCTTAATAGAGCAAGGTGAAAACCCAAACCAATGGCTCATTAAAGGGGTCGTTAAGAGGCTTAACACCTCAACAGTTGAGATTACTGAGCTACCTATTGGATACAACCTAAAGTCTTACCTTAAGGTTCTAAAGACCCTTAGAGATAATGGGGATATTGTATCATTTCAAGACAACTCAGATGGTGAGAATATCTTCAACTTCACTATTAAGTTTACAAGAACTATACTAACTAAGCTAAGTGATGAGAAGCTTTTAGAAAAACTCAAATTGGTTAAGAAAATTACTGAAAATTATACTGCTATGACAGCTACTAATACAGTACATACGTTTATAGATGTTAATGAAATTTTTCAATATTATATTAGTATCAAAAAAGAGTATATGCTGAAGCGTAAAAATTACCTTATGACTAAGTTGGTAGAAGATATCCACTTTGACGCAAGTAAGTACATCTTTATCAAAATGATTGTAGATGATGAATTGAAAATCAATAAGCGTAAAAAAGACACAATTATTAAGGACTTAGATAAAATACCTAAGATACTTAAACGAGATGAGAGCTATGACTATCTGTTAAATATGCCTATTGCAAGTCTTACTATTGAGAGAATGAAAAAGTTAATGGACGATATCAAAGCCAAAAAACAACAGCTTGATAAGCTTAAAAAAATGACCATAGAAGATATGTGGTTGGAGGATTTATCGTGATTTTACTTATTAAACAGCAAGTGATGAGCTTAAGAGATTTTAACAACGCTTGTGAACACACCAAAAGAGAGCTAAGAAATGAAGCAATTTCATACTTTAAATATTGGTACACTAATGGTGTAGGTCACTTCAAAATTACAGATAAACACCGTAGAATATTAGAGCAAAAACTCTATATTATAGATTAGATTTAACTAAGGAAACAAATGGGATATTTAGAAATTATTTTTATAGGTTATGTGATTAACCTTATGGCACTTGCATTTATGATAGTGCTTACTCTCCTTATAACACTTATGCCTCTCTTTACTAGAAATACACTTGCAATTATGCACAATATGGATATGGCTAAAAAAGGTCAACACCTTATAGATGACATTAAGCTAATAAGAAAGAACTTGCCACTTACTCAACGCTTCACAGGTGATGATATGGCTATATTCTTTCCTTTCCTCTACATTCCATTCATATTGAGAATTATGTGGTATAGTGCAAAGTATGGGTTCTTTAATGGTATGAATATGTTACTTGAGCAAAAGAGAACTTTCTTAGAGAACCGTTATCTTGCTCTAAATCAAGATGATACACAAGACTAATCTTCAATTAAGAATTTCTTAAACTCTTTTATAGTATAATTCCTTACAAACAAATAATAAGGATAATTTATGACAAAGACAGAAGAAATTTTAAGATTAGAAGTAGCAGTTCTTACTGAGAAGATACTGCATATGGAAGACCAACTTAACACTTACCGCTATGACGCTTTAACAGGTCTTAAACTTCGTAAAGATTTTAATGACCGCTTCAACCAATACTTCAATGAAAACGCTTTTTACCTTACAATAGTAGATATCAACGGCTTACATAATATGAACAGAGATTTAGGATACCTTGCAGGTGATGACTTAATCAAAAGAGTTTCGAGATATTTGATAGATAAGTGTGAGGGTTGTATCTTTCGTATTGGTGGTGATGAGTTCGCTATCTTAAGTATCCATAAACCTGAGTGTGATGAGAATAACGACTTCGTTTATAATACTGTGCATAACAAAGACTACAAAACTACAAGAGAAATGTTTACTGAGTGTGATAAAGGTTTAAAACCACAAAAAGACGCTTTCTATGAGATAACAGGTTTAGAGCGTAGAGGTGATGAGCGTAGAGTCAAAGAGTGCTAGTCTTCTTAGAGCTTTCTTAAGGATTTAGATTAATTTCTAAACCATAGGAAATCTTAATTGAAGATTACATATAATTAGGCATATCAAAAGAAAGAGAGACATTATGAGAGACACAAGAAATTATTTAGAAAAGAGATTTATCCCTGAGGGATTTCAAGAGCTTAGAGCTGATGATGTAAACATTGTTTGTTATATTGGTGAAGATGGTCAAGGTCGCCCTGTTGCTATTTGTTATAGCGGTAAGAAATCTAAGAATGATTTTTATAATCGTTTTAAAGATGTAGCTTCAATGGATAAGAAAATTGAAGATACAGTTGCAAGAGCTAGAAAGTATAAAGTTGAAAAAGCTGAGTATCAAGCTGAGAAGAAACTAAGAGCTAAAGAGTTCAAAGCTTCAATCAAAGTTGGAAACTATATCAGAACTAGTTTCTCTTATAATATGACATTCAACGACTTCTATGAAGTTCTTGCAATCAAGGGTGCAAAAGTTACTCTAGCTGTTGTTAAAAGCGAATGGGTTTCAGGTGATATTGGTTACACAGGTCAAGTAGCTTGTACAAGTGAGAGAACTTCAAAAGTTGTTGAGGGAAAATTCACAACAGCAGGTCTTAAAATTGAAGAGAGATACGGTAATGTTTGTACTCTTGAGGAAAACTTTTACGAAAACCATATGGACTAAAAGTGAGAGTTATTTCAGGAGTTATTTCAGAAGATGGCTCAGAGCCGTCTAAGGAACTCTTAGATACACTTGAGCGTGAAGTTAAGGTGTATAAGACACTTCAAAGCAATATAGTCAAGTCAATGTTCGTCTTTACCGATAAAAGGCTCACAGTTGAGCTATACGCTGAGTATTTTATTTAAAGGATAACTATGTTCAAACTTGCATTATGTTTTATGTTAGGGGTTTGGGGTTTAGTCACTATTGTAGGTCTTTCGCTTTTTGCCTACGTTATAGGTAGATATTATTTTAAATCTTCCTAAATACACACTTCTTAAAAAGGAGCTGAACTTGAGTAATTTTCAATATGAAACCGTTATGAGAAGCAATGCAAACTCATTTATTATCTCTAATAAGTTAACTTTGGGTGAAGCTCACTCTGTCATTTCATCATATTATGATGAAATTCACGGCAACTTTGGTTTAGAAACTAATGAGCTTGAAGAGTACTTGGATTGTACTGAAATATATAAAGCCAAGATTGTGACCTTTATTAATGAAAATCCTGAGTATGGTATCTGAGTTAAGTTTATTTTAACTTAAGATTAGCTATCATTAGGTATCGAAAAAGAAAAGAGAGATTATGGAAAACACAATAGAAGATTTAAAATTTACTTGGTTGAAAAACGGTGATATGATTGACAGCGTTGTTGAGCGTGACTTTGAGGAAGATATTGAAGTTAAAATCATTAAGGTCGAGGGTGGTGATATGACTATTCACTTTGAAACTGAAACTGAAGCTAGAGCTTGGATTACTAAAAACGAAGCTCCTGAAATTAATAGTCTTGATGAGCTAGGTTGTGACCTATGTTAGAATACATCATTAACAACCCTTTAGATACATTCTATTGGGTTGGTGTATTTATCGCTTTTTTATGGGCTTGTTTAAGTGATACTACTATTGAAAAATATGACCCATTTACAAACGTAATTGCGTGGATATTAACAGGCTTATTGTCTTGGTTGGCAATCTTTTATTCACTAGTATTAATGTATCATAAACACAAAAAGGATAAAAATGGCTAGTTCAGGATTAAATGAATACAGTTGGTTTTATATTTCAGGAGCCGTTGCAATTTGTGGAATTGCTTTTGCGATTGCATACGGAAATGCAAACGGTGACAACAATGAAGAGATTGAGTTTGCTAAGGCAGGTCTTGAACAATGTATCAAATCTAAGGGCAATCAATACACTATGTGGGTAAAAGATTGTGTACGCTATTTGCAGTACGTTGAAGAGGGTAAGTACACTCCTGCTGAAGCTCAATCAAAAGCAAATGAACTAAGCCCCTTTTGAAAGCCTATGAAGAGCTAGACCTTAGGCGTGAGGATAAATCTAATGGTTGGTATGTTCTATATGCTAATACTATAGATATGTACAAAAGAGAAAATCCAATAGCCTTTGGTGAAGCTTATAATAGAAATTCAAGTGGGTTTGGACAGTCTAAAAAGAGTCTTGACTATATGAAAGACTTTAAGACTAACAAATTCGTTAGAGTTTATGCCTCAAGAAACAAGCACCGTTGGGTAAATGATGATGATATTATTCCAATGTTTAGTGAATATTTTATATAAGGAAAGTTATGGAAAAGTTTTTATTTCAACAGTTTAGTGTTATACTTGCTATTAGTATTGTTATATTGTGTGTTGGTGTTGCTATGTGGTACGCTGAAGAGGATAAAAGTATCTACTATTCTAAGAGAATAGGAAGTACTTTAACTTGGGTTTTTGGTGTATTTACATTGATTATGTGGGTTGCTACTTCAAATGAGCATTATACAGAGCGTGAAGTACTCACACGAGCCTTATACGACCATAACATTACTCTTAAGGGGTATGAGTCTATTAACGAAGACTACACCGTAGAGGACTTCAGAAAGGGCTTAAAATGACATTCTGTTATACAGGTAAAATAGTAGAAACTCGTAAAGAGCTTGAAGAGTTTATTGTTAACCACGGTCACGAATTTCATAAGTCTATAATGTGGGATACTGAAGTTCTTGCAGTCGGTAAAAGGGGTTCTCAATTTACTGATAAGAAGAGCAAAAAACAAGTTGAAGCTGAACGAAAAGGGATAAGAATTATCCATATTGAAAAGCTTGATGATATGCTTGAGTACTTTATTTAGATGGGACATTGTAGGAGACAGAGACCTGAGAGCTTTATAAACTATGAAGCGTACCTTGAGTTTATGCCTAGAAAACTCCACTATCCTGAGATAGGGAGAGAGACAACTCCAAGAGATTATCTCTTATCTCTAATGAAGAGACTAGCCGATTTAAAAGAGCACAAAGCTTCTTATAAATTAGCTTGTATTTCTTATAACAGACCTTACAATCACGATATGTATATCAGAAAAATAGAAGCTTGTACTATATGCTTAATGGACTTTGAAGTTAAATACGCAGAGTATATGATATAATGGCAAAAATGACAGCAGATGAAATTACCAAAGATACTATTTGGGTTAAGAATGCTGAATATATCGTTTGTCCTAAGTGTGGTGATGACTCTTGGAGTTCAATGTACAAAGACTATAACGGTACTGTATATTGTAAAGCAAGAAAATGTAATCACAGATTTAAACCTAATCCTGTTACTTTAGAAGAGTATAGTGTTCATTGCTTTACGAATGATAAAGATGGTATGATTAAGGTCTTAGAAGACAGTCTAAAATTATTAAAGGGAACCAAATGAGAAATGCAAGAGAAGATTGGCAAACCAAACGCAAAACCAAACGCAACAAACATAAGATAGGCGGAAGAGTTCTTCAATGGGGTAAACAGAAGTCATTACTGTTATCTGAAATCTCTTGGATTGATGAGCCTTTTATTAGAGTTAGTAAAGACTCAGCTAAAGTTACATTTATAATTGATATCCATCTCAAAAATGGCAATAAGTTCACCCACGAAACTGACATTGAGCCTAAGACTAAGTTAACAAAAGGTATCAAAAAGTGGTATCAGTTTTGGTTGTCAAAAGAGTATGAAATCGAAGATAAGTATACTACTCAAGACTACTTTGATGATACTGAACATCTCAAAGACCAAACAGAGCAATATCAACAGCTAGTTAAGTATTTTAGAGACTTCAATAAT
>Ga0164315_10004347_pt1 | contig 10997 bp, 7 predicted proteins | sample GuaBasSedimGuay6_FD_113737 | JGI IMG/M metagenome (GOLD analysis project Ga0164315, IMG submission 113737) | Subseafloor sediment microbial communities from Guaymas Basin, Gulf of California, Mexico - Guay6, Core 4569-2, 0-3 cm | ecosystem: Environmental > Aquatic > Marine > Hydrothermal vents >...
AAAACGGATAAATTCATGCCGCATGTTTACCTTGAACTAAACAATGCCGCCGGATCATTCGGTACCATTAAAAACACAATGAAATTTGGATCGGGACTGATCAAGGGAAAGTTTTCAATCGATGGCCGTTTGTCGTTTCTTAACAGCAAAGGCTTTGTCGACAGGGCAACGGCCAGAATGAAGTCGATGTACCTTGCTTCGGCTTTTTACGGAAAAAAGGATGTCGTCAAGTTGATCTATCTGCACGGTACCGAAAAAACCTACCAGGCCTGGTACGGAATCCCAAAGGACAGCCTCGAAACTAACCGGACATACAATCCGGCGGGATCAATATATGATACCGAAGGTAACCTGCTGGGTTATTATGATAACCAGATCGATAATTACGAGCAGACCTACCTGCAACTGCATTATGCCCATCAGTTCAGCGACAGGACAAACCTGATTACCACCGTTTTCTATACCAAAGGAAAAGGATATTATGAGAATTACAAAAACCATAAAAAGTTCTCAGACTACGGAATGAATGACACGGTTATAGGAGGTGATACCATTACGCGAATAAGCCTGATCGAACAGAAGTGGCTTGATAACGATTTTTATGGAATCAATATGTATCTGAATTATGATGCGGGTAACCTGCGACTGAATTTCGGGGCGGGGTGGAACCAGTACCTGGGCGATCATTACGGAAAAGTTATTTGGGCCCAGATAGCCAGATATGGTGATTACGACCGGGAGTGGTATTCAGGAACGGGTAACAAAATGGATATGAATATTTTTGCCAAAGCCAACTATGCGTTTAACAAGCATATTAGTCTGTTCGCCGACATACAGCTCAGGGCTATCCATTACAAGATCGGGGGAACGGATGACAATCTGAAGGATGTTACACAGCAACATACATATACTTTCTTCAACCCGAAAGCCGGTGTCTTTTATCAGGTGAACAAGCAACACAAATTGTATTTTTCAGCTGCTGTGGCTCACCGCGAACCAAATCGTTCTGTCTTTCTGGATGCCGACCCCGGTCAGGAAGTGAAACAGGAGCGACTGATTGATTATGAACTGGGATACGGTCTTCAAACTACCCTTTTTTCGCTTGACGCCAACCTGTTTTACATGGATTATAAAAATCAACTCGTGCTGACAGGAAAAATAAACAATGTGGGAGCCCCGATCATGACAAACGTGTCCGACAGCTACCGGGCAGGAATTGAAATGGTTGCCGGTTTCAGCTTATTCAAAATAGTTGACTGGAACCTGAACGCCACATTTAGTCAAAATAAGATCAGCGATTTTACCGAATATGTGGACAACTGGAATTACTGGGATGATCCGGAAAATGAACCATACCAGTATGAAAAAAATCTCGGCAGGACCGATATCTCTTTTTCACCCGACTGGGTAGCCGGAAGCAATTTGGGCGTTACACCGTTCAAAGGTTTTACGGTAGCATTGGTGACCAGTTATGTCAGCCGGCAGTTCATCGACAATACGTCAAACAATGAAAGAAGCCTGGATCCGTATCTGGTGAATAATCTCCGTTTTTTTTACAAAATACACGTAAAGCATATGAGAAGCCTCGAATTTCTTTTGAGTCTGAATAATATATTTAACGAACAGTACGAGACCAATGCATGGGTTTATCGTTATGTATACGACGGAACGGAAGGTGAGCTAAATGGCTATTTCCCCCAGGCAGGTTTTAACTTTATGGCAGGGATCAATCTGAAGTTTTAACCTCAATGAGTACTTTTGGTGTTTTGGTAAGATACCAGAGTAAATAGAATTAACAAAGACGGGTAAAGAGTTTCTAACTAGTAAATGAGCGTATGTACGATGCAAGCCCTGTTTTCCTGAGTCGAATGAACGCGCTCTTAGGTGTCGTATTAATTCTGTTATGTGTCCCGGCTGTTACTTTCGCCCAAACCTATACCGTAGATACGTCCAATAACATCAGCCGGAGCATGGGAGATGACCTTTCTCCAGCATGGTCACCTGACGGGAACAAAATACTCTACCAATCGAACCGTAACGGAAACTGGGATATTTTTATGTATGATATGGTGCTGGACACGACTGTTCAAATAACATATGATACAATTAATGAACAAAACCCCGGTTGGTACCCGGATAGCGATATTATCTATTTTGATGCAGGAAGGGGGGAGAAACGATATCTGTATAAATTAAATCCGGAAACGGGTGTTTCCTCTCCTGTTTTCACCCGAAAGATCAGTTGCAAAGATGCTTCGTTTACTCCTGACGGCCGGATGATGTATTTTTTAGGATATGAAGACCGAACTAAAAAATGGGAACTGTTCAGCTATCATTTTATCTACGATAACCTGAATCAGTTAACTGATAACAAGCAGAATATATTATTTCTGGATATCTCAACTGATGCGAAAAGTGTATTGTATGGATACGAAACTTATCCTTATCCCTATCAGCAACTTAGGATTATCAACTGGTATGGTGAACATCAGGAGGAATTTAACAAGTACAATATATCGGCTGCTGTATGGCATCCCGTCGGATTAAAAATATATTTTGTTTCCGATAAGGACAACCTGAGTGCTGAAATATACAGTATCTGGCGCGATGGTACGCATTTAAAGCGGTTAACGGAAAGTAACCGGAAAATAAAAGAGCTGGCTGTTGCACCTGATGGCAGCACCGTTGCATGTGCTGTATCAATAAACGGGAATTACGAAATAATAATAATTTCACCTGAGGTGTATTAATGGGCTCCTTATGCCTATCTTTGTAAGAGATTTAAAACTAAATCAAAAAATGAATTCCTCTAAATTCCCTCTTGAGAGAGGGTAGGGGTGGGTCGCAAAAAAACATATTCATTTTTTGTTTTTAAGAAATTAAGATAAACACAAAATAATTAACTTTAATACAAAAATATTATGGCACAACAGGAATTTAATATCAAACGTATCGGACCCATAGCTATCATAGTTATCATTGTGGTTTTTCTGATTATATTCTGGAGCAGAATGACCGTCACTATTAATTCAGGCGAAGCGGGGGTTTTGTTTCGTACCCTGACAAACGGTATTGATACAAAGCATACATACGGCGAAGGATTTCATTTTCTGGCACCCTGGAATAAAATGATTGTTTACAATGCACGGCAACAGGAGATTGCTGAAGAAATGAATGTTTTGTCATCAAACGGCCTGGAGATTAAAGCAGATGTCTCGGCCTGGTACAAACCCAAATACTCAGAGCTTGGTCTTCTGCATCAGCAAATTGGTAAGGCATATTTAAGAGTAGTGGTTGTGCCTGCCCTGCGAGCTTCGGCAAGAAGTGTGATTGGCAGGTATACACCCGAGCAGATCTATTCGACAAAAAGGGATGCCATCCAGGATGAAATCTTTGAGGAAACAAAAGTAATACTGGACGAAAAACATGTAGATCTTGATCAGGTGTTAATCCGTTCGATCGTATTGCCTCCAACCATTAAATCGGCCATCGAGAGCAAGCTGAAACAGGAGCAGGAATCGCTGGAGTATGAATTTAAACTTCAAAAAGCACAAAAAGAAGCCGAACGGCAACGTATAGATGCTGAAGGAAAAGCAGCGGCCAACAGGATACTGAATGCGAGTTTGACGAATATGATCTTAAAGGAAAAAGGGATAAACGCAACCCTTGAACTCGCCAAATCACCGAATGCAAAAGTGATTGTCATTGGCAATTCCGACAATGGTATGCCAATTATTCTGGGAGGAGATAAATAGGACTAATTCCAATTAATTTGAGTAGTGCAGGCAAACTTTAAATAGAAGTATTTTCTATGGGTAACACTATTAAAATAAAGAATAAACGTGTCTCGTGGGAGTATCATTTAATTGAAAAATATATTGCCGGGATTGTCCTTACCGGAACAGAGATAAAGTCTATCAGGAATGCCAAAGCCAGTCTGGCTGATTCGTATTGCTATTTCGAGGGAGGAGAGCTGTTTGTCAGGGGAATGCATATTTCCGAATATTCTTTCGGGTCGTATAACAACCACATTGCCAAACGCGACCGGAAACTTCTTATGACAAAAAGGGAACTGAAGAAGCTGCATATGAAGGTGAAGGAAAAGAGCATGACCATTGTTCCTGTTTCACTCTTCATCAACGAGAATGGCTATGCCAAGCTGGAGATTGCGCTAGCCCGTGGAAAACATTATTACGATAAGCGGAATACACTGAAGGAAAAAGATACCAAACGCGAAATGGAACGCCACATGAAGAGGTAGTTGATCAGTCGGCAGTCTTCGGTCGGCAGTCTTCGGTCGGCAGTCTTCAGTCGGCAGTCTTCAGTCGGCAATCTTCAGTTGCTCAGTAAAACAGTCGAACCATCGAACAGTCAAACCATCAAACAGTCGAACCATCGAACCATCGAACAATTGAACCATCGAACAACCCTCCGTCTTCTCTATTAACTCTATTCACCCTATGCCCAGATCAAACTTCCCCATCCCACTCTTTCATAAACCGTACAATATAATCTTCCATATATTGATGACGGCCTTCAGCGAGTATCTTTCCGGTTGGGGTATTCATCATTTCTTTTAAAAGGAATAGTTTTTCGTAAAAGTGGTTGATCGTAGGCGCTTTGCTGTTTTTGTAGGCTTCTTTGGTCTGGTGTGTTTCCGGTTTGATGTGCGGATCGTAGATCGGAAAGTTTTTATGGCCTCCGTAGTTAAATGTGCGGGCAATCCCAATGGCACCGATAGCGTCAAGCCTGTCCGCGTCCTGAACAACCTGTAGTTCAAGCGAGTTGAATTTCTTTTTTTCGAAAGTTTTATGAAATGACATGTTTCTGATGATCGCATCAACATGCTTAATAACCTGTGTGTCCACCTGCATTTTGTTCAGAAAATTTCCGGCCAACCGGGGACCAAGTTCTTCATCCCCATCATGGAATTTAGAATCGGCAATATCGTGCAACAAGGCGGCAAGTTGCACAACAAAGAGGTTGGCGTTTTCTTCTTTGGCAATGCGCAAGGCGAGTTTCCATACCCTGTAAATATGCCACCAGTCGTGGCCGCCTTCGGCATTGTTAAGTGTTTCTTTCACAAATTTTTCTGTCGAAGACAGGATACTTTCTTCTTGAACTTGCATAATTTACACGGATTACGATCTGGCGTTGCAGAGAATATTATTTTTGTAGTTCAAAACTATAAAAACAGAGAACATGAATTACGATATATTGATATTAGGAAGTGGACCCGGTGGATATGTGGCTGCCATTAGGGCGGCTCAGCTGGGAATGAAAACGGCTGTTGTGGAGAAAGCCGAACTTGGAGGTATATGCCTGAACTGGGGATGTATTCCTACCAAAGCCTTGTTAAAGAGCGCCCAGGTGTACCGGTATGCGCAACATGCCGCCGATTATGGAGTGCAAATTGAAGGTGATGTAAAACCCGAGTTACCTGCTATGGTGGAGCGAAGCAGGGGAGTGGCCGCCGGTATGAGCAAAGGCGTCCAATACCTTTTTAAAAAGAATAAGGTAGAGCTTATACAGGGAACGGGTAAAGTAAAACCCGGGAAAGTCATAGAGGTGACAGACAGCGAAGGAAACGTAACCGAATACACGGCAAATCATATCATTATTGCCACAGGTGCCCGGTCGAAGCAGTTGCCCAACCTGGTGCAGGACGGAGAGAAAATTATTGGATACCGCAAGGCAATGACACTTGAAAAGCTGCCCAAAAGCATGGTAGTTGTTGGCTCCGGAGCCATTGGCTCGGAATTTGCCAATTTTTACAATTCCCTGGGAGTAGAAGTAACGCTGGTTGAGTTTCTTCCTTTCATTGTTCCGCTGGAGGATGAGGATGTGTCGAAACAACTGGCACGTTCATTCAAAAAAGCCAAAATGAAAGTGATGACCGGTTCTTCGGTGGAAAGTGTGGATACCAGTGGCGACGGTTGTAAGGTGCTGATAAAGACGCCAAAAGGTGATGTAACAGTGGAAGCCGACATCGTTTTGTCAGCTGTAGGTATCGAGCCGAATCTTACCGGTATCGGACTGGAAGAGGTGGGCATTGAAGTGGAAAGAGGCAAAGTTAAAGTAGACGAGTATTACCGGACAAACGTGGAGGGATATTACGCTATCGGAGATATTGTTCCCGGCCAGGCACTGGCGCATGTGGCATCGCACGAAGCGATTACATGTGTGGAAAAGATCGCCGGGCTTCATCCCGAACCGATTGATTATGGAAACATCCCTGCCAATACTTATACATCCCCTGAAGTAGCCTCGGTTGGTATGACGGAACAACAAGCGCTGGAAGCCGGCTACGATATAAAGGTCGGAAAGTTCCCGTTTACCGCTTCTGGCAAAGCAAGTGCCGGTGGTAACAGGGATGGATTTGTAAAAGTGATCTTCGATGCCGGTAACGGGCAATGGTTAGGTTGTCACATGATTGGCGACGGAGTGACTGAGCTGATCGCCGAAGTGGTGGTGGCCCGTAAAATAGGAGCCACAGGCCACGATATCATTCATGCCGTACACCCGCACCCCACGATGTCGGAAGCCGTGATGGAAGCCGTGGCCGCTGCCTATGGCGAAGTGATCCACATTTAATAGAATGCCAATGCTTTAGCTTGGTGGGTTCAGCAGCCAGTGCAAGTACATGTTCCAGTCCCAGTTACCTGTACCGTACCAGCAACCGTCGAATGATAACGCCATTTTTATGTTGTAGATGCTGAAAACAAGCAGTAAAAAGTATAGCGCCGACTGCAGTGACTTTCTTTTTAGTTTGTTGATCAGATACGCAAGGGGGAGAGCCAGCACGGCATAATATTCGGTGAAATTCCGGTTGGCAAAACCGCATCCGAAGTAATACATCCACCATGCGCTGATCAGATAACTCAGCACCAACAGGAGAAGTCCGGTAACCAGTCCTTCTCTCTTTTTATCAAAGATCATAAGCACAACACCTGTTACAAACACCAGAAAGACAGGATTGTAAAGCAGATGACCGTTGTTTGGTGCAAAAAACAAAGCTGCCAGTTGCGGGTCCGCCAGGTGAGTGAATGTTTCGTTGCCGTATGAATAATGGATGAAAGATCCAGATAGATAATGCCAGTAAATCATCTGAGGCAGGATAACAACAAATCCGGTCAGAAAAAAAGCAACGATAAACCAGATTTTCCGGGAACGTAGTTTTTCTCTGAAAATATCCGGATAAAGGAAAAAGGTAAATAAAATGAATAGCAGATTAATGGGCCTCAGAATAAGGATCACGGCAGCAACCAATCCCAGTAAAATACCCTGCTTTATTTGTTGACCAGGTATTTTTTCCCAGTCAGACAGGAACAAGAGATAAAGAGAAAACATACTGAAGGAATAGACATGTGACATGCCCGTATCCATGATGGAATAGTAGAAAAGATTTGTACCCAGAAAAACTGTTCCCAAAGTAATGAAAGAAATTTTAAGAGAATATTGCTTTCTTAAAATTCTGAATAATGCAAACAGCCCTAAAATGAGAAAAAAAACGGAAGCGACGTCAACAGACTTTTGATAAAGGAACGTAAATCCATCAGCTTTTTGGCCTGTGAGTATCGACAGGATGTGTGCCATAAGGAAAAAGGGGGTTTGCAACAGAGCGACACCATAGGGATATTTTGTAATGATTTTGTTGTTTGCAAGATCAAGCCTGAACCCGTTTCCGGTTTTTCTGTCTGCATCTTTCGGGAGTTTCTCCGGTTGAAAATGATAAATAAACAGTGCAGGCAGGTAAATGTAATATCCTGCCCGGTCAGCAAATATCTCACTGCGGTAATGATAAGGGCCATATTTGCTGTGGCGGTTAAAAGCAAGAAATACCACGGCCAGAAAGAAAAGTGCCAAAAAGGCGAAATAGATAGTCTTCTTTTTCATGGTGCTGGATCGGCCTTATAAATAATTATTGTCAAACTTAAGAATTTTCGGAAAGCAATAAATAATACTGTTCAACGAGAACGCACTAACACGGAAATCCGATTTGTCAGTTCTTATGATTCTGTCAGCATCCACAACTCCATCCGTGATTTTTCCGTAGCAGAGCAGTTTGTATTCGATTCCTGTTAAAAGCGCATGAAGATAAAAAAGCAGTCGGTAAACCCCTTTTTCCGGAAAATCATTAGCTGAAAATATAATAACTGTTTTTTCGAATTCTTTCTCAAGAACTTGTCTTATGTCGTCATAAGAATTCTGAAAACTGACAAACGTAGTGACTCCGTTTCTTAAATCTTTCGGCAGGTCCTGGCTGTCATTCATTAGTTGGATAAAAGCACCTAGTTGGTAAAAGGCAGTTCTGTTTTTTTCATCCATTTCAAATAGCAACGATGCCACCAGTAATAGGGCTGTTCCGCCTTTTTCATGCGTTTGCGTTACTACCTCATCCTCAGTCATGGTGCCGGAAAGTTGTGCCTGGCTGTCTATTTGGGGTTTCAGCAGGGAGAAGTCATGGATGTCCTTTTTCTGATCATTATTTATTATTGTAAGAAGTTTCCGGTAGTAGAGCAACAGGATGCGTTCGATGGCCGTCAGGTCGTTGCGTTGTCGTTCAGCTTCGTCAGTCATGAGCTGCTTGATTTTTTTATATGGCAATTGAAGCTCATCTACCATCAGGTCTGTTATGGCGATCAGTGCTCCCATGTATATCAATGATCTTTTTTCATCTTGTGTGAGTTTTTCAGGTCTCAGTTCGCTGAGTAACTCTCCCAGATACAGCGTAGTCGCCATATACCATTGGATTTTCAGGTAGTGGATCCGGATGATACTTCCATCGTTCAGCTCATGTGATTTCTTAATTTCTTCGGCAGCAGTCTTTTGAACATAGAGGTGGTATGTTCCTTTTTCCCTGTTAGTGGCAAATGCTTTAGAGATAAAACGGATTGTAATGAGGCTGTTTGTGAAATAATTCATGAATGAACAGTAGTGTATTCAACATTCAAAGCTAAAAAAATGCGGGGAAGATGCTAATCGTACGGTTAATTAAAAGCTGAATCGGTAGGATATTTTTAACAGAAAAACATTTTCAGGGTGCACATCCAGCAATCGGTTTACATTTTCCGAGAAACTGAACTGGCCGTCAGGATGGTCACCAGTCCTTCCTTGCGACCAGACCAGATAAGCCGTTGAACCGGGAATGTATTCCCATCTGATAACCAGGTTTGAACGAAACTCATAAAAGCTGAAATCAGGATTGTCGAAACTGTAATCAGTGTGTCCGTCACCATTATCATCAATCAGGTACATATTATCTCCATCATCGTACGTAATCTCGCTGTTAGTAAACTCATGATACTGGTCGCGCCAGTTATCTGCCAAAGGATCGGTTACCTTTTTGTAATCGGAATAATCTCCCGAAAACAGAAACGGCTGCCCCCAGAATTGAATGGATAGGTCGGGGGTAATGGAGAGGTTGATACGAATGTCGGCACTGATGATTTCCTGCTTTATCGCCGACAGAACATATTGGTCTTCATCATTATAATCAAAAGTACCCACATAGATTATTTGTTGTTTCTGGTTGTTGTATCCGGGTTCAATTGAGATTTGCAGGAAATCCAGCGGCCGGTATAAGATCTCCAGACCGGCTCCGAAACTTCGGGTGTATTTATCATCTCCCCACCTGTTATGCATGAAAATGCCAAAAGACAATTTTTTACGGCTGTCGGAACCGATATTTAACCAGTTGCCTGTACTTCCGGGAGCTCTTAAAGCAGGACCTCCCCTTAACTGGTGCCGGTCGATATCAAAAAAATCCCTGTTGATACCTAAACCAAATGTCCAGTAGTTTTTAAATTGTGTGTTGAAATTGAGATTGACACCCATATACAAATGCTTGCCTGCAAAGTCCCAGCCCGACCACTGACTTGCATTGATATTCATTCTTCTGAAAATACTGAAAGGCTCCCAGAGGCGGTACCCGCCCCAGACAGCTTCGTTAAAATAGTCGCTCAGCGACAGAAATCCCATGTCATTCAGATCGAGTCCGGGAGTGCGCCAGGTAAACCGCCCGCCATAAGTCCAGTGCCCTGATGCTTTCCCCCCTTCAACAGTACCTCCGTTGCCAAACAAACTTGTTTTGGTGGTGTCCACTGAGATATGTGTTGCATCAGGCCGCTGGTAATACCGCTGAGGGGCTTCCTGTAATTCTGTGATGGCTTCCTTAGAACCATATACCTCACTGAATACGGTTTTTAAACTTATGTAATAGGTCTTCTCTTTCCAGAAATTTTGAAAATCAATTCCCTGGGTGTAAGCCGATGTGGGCAGGAATTCCAGCGTACTGTCGTTAATAAAGCGATTCGTGGCAGTTATCGTTCCTCCGATGGTTGTGTTGCCTTTGTTAATATCTTTCTGGATACGTGTGTTGAAATAATTTGTCAGCGGCTCAATAACTTCTTTCCGCTCTTCTCCATTGTTGCTTATTTTTGCTTTTTCGTTTTTTGTGATACTTTCAAGCACACCGACAGACCAGCCGTTCTGTGTTTTACCTGAGAGTTTCACCGCTCCGAGGATACGGGTGAATTCAGGTGCTTTTACATATTCGTCATCCGGTAGATCGGGATAGTACTGGGGTCTGCGTCCTATTCTCCGCGAATAAAAAAGATTATCCCGACCAAAAAAACCTCCGCTACTCGATACCGGATAGTCATAAATATTGCTTCCTTCGATAAAAAAGGGGCGTTTCTCTTCATAGAAAGTCTCAAAAGCCGTTAGGTTTACCTGTGACGGGTCGGCCTCTACCTGGCCAAAGTCGGGGTTAATAGTGAAGTTAAGCGTGAGGTCGTTGGTGATGGCAACTTTACCGTTCAGCCCTGCATTGAACCCGGGGTCGGTGCCATCCATGTATGGATTTCCTTCTTCTTTCTCATATGTTTTGATATTGCCCATTACGTAAGGGATCAGCTCCACTTCTTTTTTTGGTTTAATGTCCTCAATACCGTGCAAATTTCCCCATAAACTAACCCAGCCGCTTGCCTGCTGGG
>Ga0164315_10004348_pt1 | contig 10996 bp, 9 predicted proteins | sample GuaBasSedimGuay6_FD_113737 | JGI IMG/M metagenome (GOLD analysis project Ga0164315, IMG submission 113737) | Subseafloor sediment microbial communities from Guaymas Basin, Gulf of California, Mexico - Guay6, Core 4569-2, 0-3 cm | ecosystem: Environmental > Aquatic > Marine > Hydrothermal vents >...
CACTAGAATCTACTCCTCCTGAAAGCCCGAGAACAACCTTATCATTACCAAGTTTTTTCTTTAGATCATCAACCGTATTCTGTACAAACGAACCTGGAGTCCAATCTTGAGCACAGCCACAAATATCAATCACATAATTCTTTAGCAAGGTTTTTCCTTCTTCAGAATGATATACTTCAGGATGGAATTGAATACCGTAAGTTGTCTCTCCATTTATTTTAAATCCAGCCACATCCACATCAGCAGTGCTAGAAATAATCTCAAAACTTTCAGGAATCTTAGTAATGGTATCGCCATGCGACATCCACACTTGGGAGCCTTTACTCATCCCCTTCACTAATTCATTATCCGTATTAATAAAACCAAGATTTGCACGACCATATTCACGAGTTTTCGATGGCATCACATCTCCACCTTCCACTTGTGCCAAATATTGTGCACCATAGCATACACCCAATAATGGTTTCACACCACGAATATTGCTTAAGTCGGGATTAGGTGCCTCCTCGTCTCGAACAGAGAATGGGCTACCAGATAAAATCACGCCCTTAAAACGGCTTAAATCTTCAGGTAAATGATTGTAAGGATGTATCTCACAATAAACATTGAGCTCACGTACTCTCCTAGCAATCAACTGAGTGTACTGCGAACCAAAATCAAGTATTAAAATCGCTTCTTCCATTGTGCAAAAGTATAAAAAGCATTAATGTTATTAGGGTATTTTTTTAATTATTCCTGTAACTATGCCCTATTTCATTTTCTCATTGTCAAGGGTTTTACATATAGTTCTACATCAGGAACATCTACTTTTCCATCACAAAGAATAACCAAACGCTCTATTACATTCCTAAGTTCACGTACATTGCCAGTCCAAGGCATTTGTTCCAACATTTCCAAAGCCTCAGCAGAATAAATCAAGGGTGCCTTACCGTTTGCTGCTGAGATATCCTCCATAAAATGTTTTGCTAAAACAGAGATATCACCTTTTCGCTGCCGCAAAGGTGGAACTTCAATCATAATCACACTCAAACGATGATACAGATCTTCTCTAAACTTCCCTTTCTCTATCTCTTCGGCTAAATCTTTATTTGTAGCTGCAATCACTCGCACATCCACTGAGATTTCTTTCTCTCCTCCCACTCGAGTAATTTTATTCTCTTGTAATGCACGCAGTACCTTTGCCTGAGCCGATAAGCTCATGTCCCCAATCTCATCTAGAAATAATGTACCACCATGTGCTTGTTCAAAATCTCCTTTACGTTGTTTATGGGCTGAAGTGAAGGCACCTTTCTCATGACCAAACAACTCACTCTCTATCAGTTCTGAAGGAATAGCTGCACAGTTCACTTCAATAAAAGGAGCATGCGAACGTTCTCCTTTTTGGTGCAACCAATGAGCAACCAACTCTTTACCTGTTCCATTTTCGCCTGCAATTAATACACGCGCATTTGTTGGTGCCACACGCTCTATCATTTCTTTAATCGAATGAATCTGATTTGATTCACCAATCATGGCATATTTCTCACTTACCTTTTTCTTTAGAACCTTTGTTTCCGTAATCAGCTTTGATTTATCCATTGCATTACGCAATGTAATCAGCAAACGGTTTAAATCTAGCGGCTTAGCTATATAATCGAATGCTCCAATCTTTATTGCCTCTACAGCTGTCTCGATATTTCCGTGTCCAGAAATCATAACTACAGGCGTATCTGTTAGCTTCATAGACTCTTCCAAAACCTCTATTCCATCTTTACCGGGCATTTTGATATCACATAGAATCAAGTCAAACTTATCATTTTTGATTTTATCTATGCCTTCGATACCATCTGCAGCTTCTTCTACTTTATATTTTTCATACTCCAATATCTCCCGCAATGTGCGTCTAATCGGAGCTTCATCATCAATAATTAAAACCTTTGCCATAAATTTAATTTATTTGTTGAGCAATTAATTGCCCATATATTTTAACAAAATAGTGATTATTTATTTATGCTATAAAAATAGAACTTTTATCAATATAATCTTTGCACCTTCAAAACATATATCTTACAAACGATTAAATAAGCTGTATTTCGACAAAACGACAAGATAATTTTTTCCCTACTTAAGTAACAATATTTCTTCGTCCGACGAAGGAGGTCAAGAAATCGTTGTTAAACAATTGAAAACAACTAACTTCATGGCTAGTCTTACAACTTATAACATAAGTAATTATCCTATTTTAAATCACAGTATTATCAAAAAAAAGTAGAGTCAATAATCGTTAATATTACTTTCTAGATTATGGTTACCTAATACAAATTTTAGATTATCAACATCATTAAATAAAGTCAAGATAAAATCTCTATCAACAAAGGTATTATTATCTGAAAAATAACTACTTACCGAAGAATATTTCCAAGAATATATATTATCTGAGAAACCATGCTTTACTGGATTGTTGTTAACATAAATAATTTCATTCTTTAAGTGTAAATCATTATTTATCAAAACTCTTCGAAATGGCTTTTCAAATAAACTACCATGCCTATCGTATTTCAAATTGAAATAAGTTGCATATGAATTAAATAAATGTCTAAAATGATTGGAAGGATTAGGAGCCTTATTGTATTTATTCTCACTATTGGCTTCAATGGTTTCCCATAGATTAAATTCTTTTCCTTTAGGAATTGTCCTTTTTGTCCATTTATAGGCAATATTATCTTTAATATGAAGCACAAAATGAAAATGATTTTTCATTAGTACCCATGAATAGATATTGCTAATAGGTAAGACATATTTAATAATTAATCCTATAAAATGGTCATAATCCTGATGATTAATAAAAACATCTTCACTATTGTTTCCTCTGTTGAAAATATGATAATTGGAATCAGGTACTATTTCTGCAATTATATTGTTCATTTATTTTCTTCTTGAACGTAATTTATCTTTAATGCGAATATACAAAACCCAAATGAAATTAACACAAACGATTTCATGATCTGTCTTTCGACAGAACGATGAAATATTTGTTCCTCTGTTGAAAATATCTAAAATATTTTTGTCTAACTACAAAACAAACGAAATGCCGTTCATTTAAACTATAAAAATAGAACTTTTATCAATATAATAGCTTAATTACTTATCAAGAAAAGATTAGTTTTGCAGAAATAAATCACTATGGATTGAAAGTACCATAGTTTTGAATTACGAATAAAATTCGATTTATGAAATTAAAAAAGTCAGAAGCTTGAAGTCGGAAGACAGAAGTTTGAAGCAAGTCTCTTCCAACTTCTGTCTTCGGACTTCGGACTCTTTAAGAATATAATTTTAGAAGCTTAAAGCGACGTGCACTAAAAGTACATAGTTTTATCTTCTTCTAAGACCAATAAATAACACAATATGGATTTACTAATTGCGGAAAATATTACCAAGAATTATGCTAACCACAGGGCCTTAGATGGTGTATCTATAAACGTACCTGATGGAAGCATATTTGGTTTATTGGGGCCCAATGGAGCAGGAAAAACCACACTTATTAGGATTATCAATCAAATTACTGCCCCTGATAGTGGTAGAGTAATTCTCAATGGAGAAGCACTACAACCTAAGCATACTGCTATGATTGGGTATTTGCCAGAAGAAAGAGGGCTCTATAAAAAGATGATGGTTGGCGAGCAAGCTATATATCTCTCGCAACTTAAGGGTTTGTCCAAAGCTGAGAGTAAGAAGCGATTAAAATATTGGTTTGAAAAATTTGAAATTGATTCATGGTGGAACCGGAAAGTAGAAGAGTTATCAAAAGGAATGCAGCAGAAAGTGCAATTTATTGTCACTATATTACATAAACCCAGACTCTTAATATTTGATGAACCTTTTAGCGGATTCGATCCCATAAATACAGAAATACTCAAGAGTGAGATTCTTAAGCTGAAAGAAGACGGCGCCACGATTATATTTTCAACTCATAATATGGGTTCGGTTGAAGAAATTTGTGACCACATTGCTCTAATAAATAACTCTAAGAAAATTCTCGATGGCAATATGCTAGATATTAAACGTTCACATCGAACAGATATTTTTGAGATTGATTACGAGCCATTTGATAAAAGTTTAACTGATTTTCTACCTGATGAGTTTAAGGTTTTATCACGTGAAGATTATGGTTTGGGTAAGCGAGCACGTGTGAAAATTGAGGATGATACTCAAACAAACAAACTGCTTAACCTATTAATGAAAAACTCTAGAATAATTAAGTTTCAGGAAGTTATTCCGAGCATGAATGAGATTTTCATTAAAAAAGTAAAGGAAGAAAATAATAATACTAAATAATTACTATGAATAAGATTTTGTTGATTATCAGGCGAGAATATTTAACTCGCGTTAAGAAAAAGTCTTTCATTATAATGACCATACTTGGTCCACTTTTAATGGCTGCGGTAATTATTGCCCCTGTATTAATTGCCTCATGGAGTGACGAAACAAAAGTGGTTGGTATAGTAGATGAAAGTGGCTTTTTCAACGCAGCTTTTAAGGATAGTGATAAATTGAAGTTTAAGAACCTTAAGCTTGAAATAAATGAAGCCAAGGCTCAGAAAGAAAAAATAGGTTGTGATATTATTCTTTATATCCCAAAACCCGCCTATGTTTATCCTCAAACAATCTTTCTCTATTCAGAGAAAAATATAGGGCTTAGTAGCAAAGCCTATATCCGAAATAGTATTAATAATGACCTGAGAGAACTACGCTTGCGTAATGCCGGAGTATCTCCAGAGGTGATTGAGACTGCTAAAACCTCCATTGGGGTTCGAAGCATCACCCTCTCCGAAGGAGGAAAAGAGAAGGAACGCATTGGAGAACTAGAATTTGCCATCGGGATGATCTCAGGGATTCTAATTTACTTCTTTATTTTCCTTTTTGGTACTCAAGTAATGCGCGGTGTAATTGAAGAAAAAACAAGTCGTATTGTGGAGGTAATTATCTCCTCAGTGAAGCCATTTCAACTAATGATGGGTAAAATCATCGGTATTGCTTTAGTTGGCCTTACACAGTTTAGTCTTTGGGTGCTGTTAACCGCTGCCATAGTATATTCTGCTCAAGGAGTATTTAGTAGTGAAATTCAACAAATTAAAACTCAAGAATTAGTTCAAACAGGGAAAGTTATTGACCCTGCAACTAGCGTTCAAATTGATCGTAATTATGACAAAACAGCTGAAGTAATAAAAGCAATGATGAGTATCAATTATGATGTAATTATATTGAGCTTTTTATTTTACTTCCTCTTTGGCTATTTAATCTATGCTGCACTTTTTGCCTCCATTGGTTCGGCGGTTGACAATGATGCAGACACACAACAGTTTGTTCTTCCTGTCACAGTTCCACTTATTATCAGTATTGCAAGCTTACAGTTTATTGCTAATAACCCTGACGGCCCTGCTGCTTTTTGGCTCTCAATTATTCCTTTTACTTCCCCTGTTGCAATGATGGTACGAATTCCCTTTGGAGTTCCATGGTGGGAAGTAGCTTTGTCAATGTCTCTTTTGATACTTGGTTTTATGGCAACTACCTGGTTTGCTGCAAAAATATATCGCACAGGAATTCTAATGTACGGTAAGAAACCTACTTATAAAGAATTATGGAAATGGTTGAAATATCGGAATTAAGTTAAGATATACACATAGTACTTTTAACTTTATAATATGGGCTAAAGCAAGCACAACTATTTTTTATCAAATTCCGAATCCTTCATCCAAATATAATACAAGGAGGAAATTGGGGGAAATAGCAAAACCAATATTGCTGTCCATTCTTGTTTTTTACGCTTATCAATTTCCTTTCTCCACACAAGTTGGATTAAATATATAATCTGAATCATTGATAAAAGTATAATCAGAGTATTATAAGATGGATTTAAAGTATTTAGATGGTTATAAACTTCCTTTAATACAACAGGAAATATATAAAGCGAGAAATCAAAAAACCAAATAAACGAAGGAATACTCCATAATATTTTTTCCTTTGAACTCATATAATTCTATAAACTTCTCTTATGAAACACCTCTGTACTATTGAGCATTTTATTAATCCTAGGCTGTAAAATCCAAACTCCTATTGGAAAAAACCAAATTAGAAAGAATTCTCCAATAAAGTCCTCAAATCGTGCTTCACGCTGTAGCTCAACGCTCTTTATGGTTTTAGCCGCAAAATACATAGAATAAAATATAGCAAAGATGGAGAATAGGTGTAAAGGAATAATTACAGCAAGACTTCCAAAAATAAGTGACAGATTTGGTATAATATCTCCATTTAATAAATCTGGTAATAAAGACATCAAAAGAAAACTCATAAGAAAAGCTAAGGCAATAAAATAGAAAAATGGTATTCCAATAAACCATTTAAACTTTCGTGCTTTCATAGGAACATATGGTGGCACTTTTTCTTGTAAGCCTGCTCCAACTGCCCATATCCAGCCATAATTTACTATAGCTAATAATATCATCAAAGGGCCAAGATACCTATACGACTCAATAACAAATGTAGAATCATGCGAAATCTGCATAAAGTCTCTACTCAACAGATTGCTCAATACATTTATATAGAAAATAACAAATGGAACAAAACCAATAACAAATAACTGCCAATGTTTAGCTCTTAGAAATAGTTGAATTATTGAGTTCATAATGTTTTGTTTTTTATATTCTTAAATCTTTTAGTTACAACTCTCACAATAGTTCATCTTTAACACTTCATTATCCAATATCTGGAAAGATATTCCTCCTTTACTTGTTGAATTAAATAAATTACAGAAACGCTCTTTATTTATATCAATAGCATTCAGTAGAATACGTTTATACTCAGATTTCTTTGTTATATCAAGATCAATAATTGTAAGGTTAATGTAGTAGAAGAGTAAATCTTCATCACTATCAACTTGTGTCACATATGGTTTTAGTAATTTTATAGCCCAATCATATTTTCCGTAAGCTACAAAGAACTGTGCAATCTTTAAAAGGTCTGAGCTATTTGGACTCGAGTTTTTATACTTATAGTATATATCTTTCAACATCTTATCCTTATTCCTATAATCACGGATAATCATATATTGCTCGGCCATTACTATATCATAATTAACCAAAATTCGATTCACCAATTCAGATGAAATGCCTACCGACCGAAGTTTCTTTATTTCTTTTTTAAATAATAATGGATCCATCTCTACATCCCCATTAATCCATAGTAAAAATTTCAAAGAAATGATATTATATGCAATTTTACGATTATTTGGCAACATCTCGTTAAGTTGCAACATACTCTGATATGTGGTTTGTACATCTTCCAAGTCAAGAAAATATTTATATACATCTTTATTATTCATTAAAGACCCAAACTCCAATTGATTGGGAATCTCAAATGAACCTAAAAAATTATTAGGTGACTTTCCATTAATAATTCTAGAAAACGCAAGGTCTAAAAGTTCTTGCATCTTTACATTATCATTATTATTAACTGATTTATTGAAAGCACTGACCAATTCACTATCTGTCATATCTTTATGCTCCTTTTTCTCAAATTCAATCTCAATAATTGCTTTCCGGTGTTTACTTAAATAAGGTTCTAATTCAGCGAGATACACTTCATCAGTTAATCTTTTTTTAATCTCCTTTTTCGATAATGAACCCAATTCACTATACTTCGTTTGATTAATATCATAATAAAACTCCATCCAGTTCTCTGCTGTAGTAATTTCATATTCAATCTCTTGATTTTGATATGACTGCAAGGCCTTTACTATACTAATCGCTCTTTTATTCTGAAGTTCTAAATTGTAATTTGTACTACCTTCAACAGATGAATAAGCCCTTATACTGATCTTTTTTATTTCATAATCATTAAGCATTAATGAGTCATAAAGTGGTTTAATATCTTCCGTACTATAGGATGTTTTACTTTTCTCAAAAGGAACAGAGAACTTCATTTTTTTCTTTGAGACTATAACAATTCTTTGACTGCCAGTACCTGAATCATTAATCTTTGTTTTGTACATTATTGAATCTGCAAATAAACCCATGTCCAATAAATCCCACTTATACCTCCTTATATTAAAGAGAACTGTATATTGGCAACAATATTTGTTTTTCAAAATTACTAGATTGAGCTCATAATCAAGATTAATATACTCATCAGGAATAGTACCAATCTTTATAATAATTCCACCTTCTTCTGTCAAAACAGAATTCTTCTTAATATCTTTCAAATATATTGGAGGTAATAAATGACCTTTTGAAATATAATTTTTGTATTCTACTTTATCGCTAGCACAACTATATTGATTTTTCAGTACAAGATCAATTGCTAAACCGTCTCCACCTTTCTTAATTAAATGATAAAACCAATCTGCATCCGACATAAAGAAAAAGATATTTTGATGCTCATCAACATCAATTCCTCTATTTACTTCGGTGGGTATGTTATTAAGTACATATAGACATTCGCTGCACTTAGTTCCAAAATTTTCAGCAGGATCCCTTATATCGTATGTATTTTGCGAAGATGCATTAAAGAAGCTAATATACAAAATGAAGAGTATTATATATTTCATAGAGACGGATTTATCAAATTTCACAAGTGTTGTTTTTTGAATAAAAAATAATCAAATGCTTCATTGTTTCAATATAACCACAAATATAAATAAAAACGCAATAGTATCGAAATAAAAGAAACCATAAAGTCTAAATCAAAAACGTAAAATCCAATACAGACAATAGATATATGGCTTTAGATCTACCCTTCTATTAATGTATTCAAGCTTTTGGTTTCCTCAATAATTCATACATTTGCAGCCAAATTGAAGAACAATAATAATGGGAAGAAAAAAGCGTAGAGAAAAGCCTCTTTTTTTAGAAGTAGAAATAACTGCAGCAGGTGCTGAGGGAAAGGCTATTGGTCGTGTGGACGATAAGGTGGTGTTTATTCCTTTTGGTGCTCCAGGAGATGTGGTAGATGTGCAAGTGACTAAGAAAAAACGCTCCTATATGGAGGGTAGAATCACACATTTTCATAAGCATTCTGACCTCCGTATTGAGCCAGCATGTGAGCATTTTACTGTTTGTGGTGGTTGCAAATGGCAGCACCTCCCCTATGCCGAACAAGCTGAGTTTAAGCAAAAGCAAGTAGAAGACAATCTCTCCCGTATTGGGCATATTGATGTGTCAAATATTTCTCCAATTGTAAGTGCTGATACAGAGTATTATTATCGAAACAAACTGGAATACACCTTTTCCAATCTGGCGTGGCTAACTGAATTTAGCAAGGATATGGACTTTGCAGATCGTGATATGAATGCATTGGGTTTTCATATTCCAGGTATGTTTGATCGAGTATTGGATATCAATCACTGTCACCTCCAAGCTGAACCATCCAATAAGATTCGCCTTGCAGTACGAGCCTATGCTACTGAGCATAAACTAACATTTTTCGATATTCGCAATCAGCATGGATTTCTAAGAAATCTAATTGTCCGCACTGCCTCCACAGGAGAAAATATGGTTATTGTAGTTTTCTTTCACGAAGATGTAGAGGCTCGCGAAGGATTGTTGAATCATTTGCAAAAAAACTTCCCTGAGATTACATCATTAATGTATATTATCAATGAGAAAAAGAATGATAGTATCACAGATCAAGAAGTAGAACTATTTGCTGGCAAGGATTTTATGTATGAGCAGATGGAAGATTTGAAGTTTAAGGTAGGACCAAAATCATTTTACCAAACTAATAATGACCAAGCATATAAACTATATAAAATCACTCGTAAATATGCCAATTTATCGGGAAATGAGTTGGTTTATGATCTTTATACAGGAACAGGAACCATTGCTAATTTTGTTGCCAAAGAGGCTAAAAAAGTAATTGGAATTGAATATGTACCTGAGGCTATTGAAGATGCTAAAATTAATTCTGATTTGAATAAAATTACAAATACGGAATACTTTGCAGGCGATATGGTTAAGGTATTGGACGATTTATTCATTGATACGCATGGAAAGCCCGATGTGATTATTACCGACCCTCCACGTGCTGGCATGCACCCAAAGGTTGTGGAATTATTAAACCGTATTGAAGCCAAGCGCATTGTTTATGTAAGTTGTAATCCAGCTACACAAGCTCGCGATGTGGAGATACTTATGGAGAAATATGAAGTAAAAGCCATTCAGCCCGTGGATATGTTTCCACAAACGCATCATGTGGAAAACGTGATACTTTTGGAATTGAAATAGTGTTTTTAGCTATAAGAAAGTAAAAATTAATCGAAAGCAAATAATAGAAACCTTAATTCTCCAGTAACTGAACCAATTCTTTTATCTCTAAACTCTCACCCTTAATAATAACATGAGCTCTATTGTAGAACTGCTCTCTCTCACCAAGCTGCTGCTGTACAAATTCAAATAATTCACCATCGGTCAAACCTTGAATTATAGGGCGAGATGTTTTAGCATTTTGCAATCGCAAGGCTAAAGAAGTGGCACTAAGCTTTAGATACACACTTTTTCCATTTTTGTTAATCTCCTCCAAATTATCAAAGAAACAAGGTGTTCCTCCGCCCAAAGACACAATCATTGATTTCATCTGGAAGGTTTGTTGCAATTCCTCTCTCTCAATTTTCCTAAATTCATCCTCCCCTTTCTCACTAAAGAAATCTGCAATGCTTTGGCCAATTCGAGATTCTATTTGTTGATCTAAATCCACAAAATCACAGCCCATAGCTCGACTTAACTTCTTTCCTACAGTGGTTTTACCACTTCCCATATAACCTAAAAGATAGATGTTCATATGAAAAAATATTACAACCCAAGCTTCTTTCGCAAAGACTTAGGAATAGCATCTTTATGCACCATAATAGCAATGGTATTCAGTCGCATAAAAGCTTGTGACATATTCAAATAACCGTCATTATTATTACGATCAGTACCCCATGAGTTTTTTGTTACATAATAAATACTACCATTTTGGTCTTTTA
>Ga0164315_10004349_pt1 | contig 10996 bp, 9 predicted proteins | sample GuaBasSedimGuay6_FD_113737 | JGI IMG/M metagenome (GOLD analysis project Ga0164315, IMG submission 113737) | Subseafloor sediment microbial communities from Guaymas Basin, Gulf of California, Mexico - Guay6, Core 4569-2, 0-3 cm | ecosystem: Environmental > Aquatic > Marine > Hydrothermal vents >...
AGTATATTGAAAGTACAACGGATTTACGGATTTTACGGATTGATTTTCAGGCGGATGTGGATTAATGCCTTGATAAAAGCTTATTGAAATGAGTTTTCACCCAAAAAAGGGAGCGAAGTATATAAAAAAATCCGTTAGATCCGTCAATCCGTTGTACTTGTTATCACAATCAAAAAATCCGTTAACTCCGTCAATCCGTTGTACTTGATTTTGTTGGTTATAAGTTGTGGTAATCTTCTGATTTTTGAAAATGGATAGGTGCCCTTTTCTCTTCAAATAGCCAATTCCACAATTAACGGTAAATGATCAGAGCCAATACGTCGGGCGGTTCTGATATTAACAACTTTGATATCGGAACTGATTAAACAATGATCGATGGGAATCATTAAAAAAGGTAGAGTCGTCGGCCAAGTTGGCAAAATCCCAAAGCCTTGTCTGGCATTAACCAGTCCCGTGTTAGATAACAGTTTTGAATAGACAGGTGACCACATTGAAATATTGAGATCGCCTATCAGAATTTTGGGCGTTGATAATTGTTTGATAACAGAGTTTGCGGCAAACAATTGACTGTTTCTATGTCTAAAAAGTTCTTGAGAGATTGGTGGCAAAGGATGAGTCGTTAATAGAGAAATAAGTTTCCCATTAATCTTTATCTTTACCAAAATACTTTCTCGCCCTCCAGTGCCTAATGAAAGAATTTGTGTCTGTTCAAAAGGAAAACGACTGACTATAACCGTTCCAAATCCATAACTTTTGGGCGGTGCTACTCGATAAGGCCATTTATCCAACATTTGCAACTGTTTTATCCAACCGGCATTGGCTTCTTGCACAATTAAAATAGCCGGGTTTTCGGTTTTGACAAGCTCAAGCAGTGCCGAATAATTTTTATTCCGAATATTAACATTTGCAAGTAACACGCTTAAATGAGGATTTTGGGCGGCAGTTTCGGTATTTGGAACGTACCAAGATAACACGACGCTGCCATTGAGAACGATTCCCAATAAGCCTAAACTTGCCCACCGCCACAGCCGTGCCCACGAAAAAACTAAAGCACAGAACAATGACAGGGCAAGATATTGCACCTTAAAATGGGAAGTGAGTTCAAACATCCAGTACACAGTGCCCAGATAACCGGCAAGGCTCAATAACACGACACCCGCTGCTAACAGTTTGATTCTTCTTAATAAAAATGTTTTAGTGGACTTTTTCACTTCAATACAACGATTTATTGGGGTTTCGGAGTCCAAGATTTATCTTGGAGGTTTCGGAGTCCAAGATTTATCTTGGAGAGGCTATTGATGGCGATACCCACATATGATTTTTTCAACTTCATAGGCTTGAGGTATCCCGTCAATTTTAATTTCAGTTTTATCGGTTCCAGAACACGATAATTCTACAGTGCCGGTACCAAAAAACCGTTGTAGAAAACGTTGGTTGATTTGCACACTTCGAATGTCTGACAACCACAATTCACATATATTCTTAGAGAGAATACCCGTTTTTAATGTGACACTTTCATTTGTCACGATAAGTCTCGTGTTAATAACTTGTATCCACCAAACGATGATAGCAATCCACCCAATCGGTACAGCAATGACAAAGAAAATGAACAAAAAAGGTCTGTTACCGAACATAGAGGGTACTGAGTTATATAACACCTTTTCTTCACTCACTAGATTTTCTCCTTCATAAACCAATTGGACATGAATACATGTCATGGATAATAGAGCGATGGTACAACTTCTTTTCCTGAATCAACTGATTTTTTATAGACTGATATCGTGGCTATAGTCAATAGAAAAGCTTTGAAAAGTGAACCATAACCTCTTATTTCATTTTTACCCTAGTACTGCGTCAACGTGTACCGGAGTCGGCCAGATTTATCTTGGAAAAGCCCAAACTAAAGTTTGGACTCCTAATCCTACCCGTCAAAACCAATTTGATGGGTACCGGAGTCCAAGATTTATCTTGGAAAAGCCCAAACAGTTGTATATCAATAACTTAACATAACAAGCCCAACAGACTGCTAGAAAAGTTATATTTATCTCTGTCTTGAGTACAACGAATTTTTCTCCTAAATGAATCAAGCATCAAATCCTTGATGATTTAATTAGACTTGGAGTTTGGCAAAAATTAATTTTTAAATCATTGATTATTAAGTGATTGTCAATTACTAAATTATAAGTCATTGATTGATAAAAAGTATTCGTTAAATTTGCCAAAGCCCAAATTAGACGATGGTTCGAGAAATACAAATAACCGGAGTTCGATGTAAAAATATATCATATTCAATGAATTATTCTGACGATACTGACAAATCACAATCCCTTTTGATTGCGGATTTTCCCTTTGTGCCAAAAAATCGTCTGGTGTCAATAGGAACACCATTAAAAAGTGAATAATTGATTGAAATTTCATGAGTCTTACGTCGAACTCAGGTTAATAGGTTATGCCAACTTAATGTTACTGATGTTACGCACATGATGTGTTTGCTATTCGCGATTTGAAAATTAATCATGGCCGCTGGGCAACTCACAAAAATAAATATACCAATGCACAACCTGCTTTAAGTGATACTATCGCCAAAAAAGCGATAGCATCACTGTCATCATTGGTATTTTATTATTTGGGAGTTGCCTTAAAGGAAATGCGAATGCCATTGTTTGCTATTCGCGATTTGAAATTATACATGGCCGTTAAATGAAAGGGGCAACCGCTAGGGATTGCCCATCTCGGAATCAGTTTTTGCGCGCAAAAACTTTTGCCTCGATTACAATATAAAAGATCAATGTAGGGGAATCCTTTATGGTTGCCCCTAGGCCGACTCATTTTGAAGCGTTGTGCGTAACATGAGTTAATGTGATTCTGATTTGAACCACTGCCTTTAATTTAATCCTTGTAATTATGACGATTTATCCGCTGCGATTATCAATTCCTTGTCGTTCTTGCGGTTTATATGGTATCCCGACATTGCTTCAAAATCAACACTCTACCCTTATGCCTCGTACCACTCCAGCCCTTCCGGCAATGCATTAGCAGCATATTCAAAATGCAGTATCCGTCGATGCGATGGATTTAAGCTGGCAGCGGAGGCGTGAAGCAATAACGGACGCATAACCATTACTCCACCTGTTGGGGCTGTGCATAAAACTGAAGGCGTGACTTGCCGCAACGCTTGTATTTGATTGTGACTCATGCGCCCCCGCCGATGGGAGCCGGGTATCACGGATAGTGCCCCATTTTCAGCGGTGCAATCGTCCAAGTGGATACGAAGTGTCAACATGTTTTCAAGTACGGAAACCGGAGGTTGCACATGCAATATCCCGGCTTTCTCAGACCATGGACCAAAACCATCTACATCACACCGTTTTTGAACCGCAATCGTTAAGTCTTGATGCCATGTCACTTTCCAGTTGGCTTCACGGGTTTTATCAAAGAAAATGGCGCGAACCACTTTGGCTTTTTTTCCCAACAGTGGTTCAACGAGGCTGCGTAAACTCACTTGTTGCGCTAAGTGCCTCAACGAAGGCACTTCATTCAATAAATCACGAATTGCATAAACACTACCCCGGCGTATTCTGGCTGCACTCTCCAAACGGACTTTATCAAGGGCAGTCAGGATATCGTTAACGGTGGGGTTAGAAATAACCCTGGGGATTATTGCAAATCCATCCTCAGCGATTTTGTTAAAATAATTGGGTGGGTGCATTTTGTTTGCGACGGTTATTCAATTTTTAATTAATAATTAATTAAAATAGCCTCTGGCAAAACCCCAGGTTGACACCTGGGGAACAATTGGTGGCACCTCTTGCAAAACCCCAGGTTGCCTTAAGGCTATTCAAATTCAACCCCGTAGGGGTGAAACCCAGTTTTCTTAAGTAAATAGCCTTAAGAAAACCTGGGGAACTTTTAAAAATCTCAACCCCAAAGGGGTTTTCAGGCAAAAGTTTTTGCCTGAAAACGTGAATAGCCCCAGGCGAAACCCTCATCGTTATACATAAGTTAAAACTATCGAAGGTAGGGTGCGTCCTTTGCCCCATTTTTTCTGGCATGTCCATCACGACGGTGCGTGGGACGCACCCTACACAATATCTTTATATTTCAATTATTTAAATATTTATGTATAACGATGTGGGCGAAACCTGGGGAACGTTTAAGAATTTTGCAAGAGGCTCAAAAGTTTAATTAAAAGTTATCCTTTCCAAAGTTTTGCTGACCCAAACCTCAAATGTTTGCCAAACCGAGGGCGATGTCAAAGTTGAAATTAATGCATTGATGACTAAAACTTTTTGGGTAAAATTTTGCTCGCTCGCACAACAACACTTACATCAGTTAGAAACCTTCAAGGTTTCCAAAACCTTGAAGGTTTGGCCCTTTTTCTATAGCTTAATAAAAAATCAATAAGTTACATTGAACTTTTTTGAGGCTCAGTTGCCAAACCTCTCTTGCTCTTGACATGGGACAAAACTTTTTTGGGTATTGGTTAACAAGGCCTTCAATTGTCTTTAAAAAATAGTTCAACCGTTTATTTTTGGTCATTATTCCAAGTTGTTTGTGAAATATTCGGACTCATTACCAATTAACCAAAAATTTGCAAAAAATTTGTTCAAAAATGCTTGACACACGCATAACAACGCTATACAATGCCTTTCTCTTTTTTGAGAGCGTTTTGATAGAGCTAATCCCTCAACTTAAATTATTAATTATTAATTTAACCCAACAATTAATTAATAAATAATTAAAATAAATGCTTGACACAAGCATGACAACACTATAGAATGCGTCTCACGTTTTTGAGGGGCTATAGCTCAGTTGGGAGAGCGCTACAATGGCATTGTAGAGGTCGGCGGTTCGACCCCGCCTAGCTCCACCAGTTCACCAGTTTTTTTGTCCCCATCGTCTAGAGGCCTAGGACATCGCCCTTTCACGGCGGCAACAGGGGTTCGACTCCCCTTGGGGACGCCATATTTTTCGTTTCGTTTTCCCTTTCCCCCCAACCTATTTGCCGTTGTGTTGGATAATGGGTAATTGGTTTTTGCCAATTACCCATTTTTTTTGTCGCAAAACTATCTCTGCGGCGGCCAAATCCCCACTTCACTTCAAAATAAATCCCGCCAGTTGTACTGCTGCTCCTTTAAGGGCCTTGCAGAAAAATAAAATACTCAAAAACTCATTTAGAGTTCAATTAGTTAACTGATGTTACGCAGGGCGCATTCTCATTTTGGTAGTCCCTACAAACCAATAAAGGTGTTCAAACCTTGGGAATTGATTGGGAAAAATTAGGGTTGCAAGCTTCAGCAACCCGAAATATCAAAACCCTCGATCCTTGTTGGCGTTTTGGTGACCCAATTCAAATGCCATCAATAACCAAAAACATTACGAGTTATGTGCCTTATTTTGACGGGCCCATTAATTTTTTCCAAACTTTAGTTTTTCTGTCATCTGGCATTGTCGAGATAACTACAAGGATTGTTTTTTAGAAAGGATTTAAAAAAAAGATAAGATTGAGCTTCTTGCAAAACTAAAGGGAAATGGTTAATGGTTAATGTTTTTTGAACGGTTAAAGCTAAAGGCTAAAACACCCTCAATATCTATATAACTCATTGATTAACAAAGTCAATAAGGTGTTAAATACCCAATCAGGCCTGGCAAAACACTATCGCATCGAGTTATATCCATTAACCATTCCCAAGGATTTTGGAGTTTTGCAAGTCCCTCAGATTTATAAATATTTTTTGGCAGGGAGCAGGAGTCCAAAATTTATTTTGGAAGAAATGAAGGATGTCCAAAATAAATTTTGGACTCCAAGAACCGTGTAAAGAAGTCCAAAATTTTGGAAATCGCGCCCTTGGTATATTCTTTTTTCGATCTCGCCTTAAATGAAATGCGAAGGCTGTTGTTTGCTATTCGCGATTTGAGATTATTCATGGCCGTTAAATGAAATGTGAAGGCCATTGTTTGCTATTCGCGATTTGAGATTAATTTATGGCAAATAAAAGGGGCAACCGCGAAAGATTGCCCTACAATACACCGCTAAATGTAGGTGATATCCTTTATGGTTGCCCCTGGGCCGACTCATTTTGAAGCGTTGTGCGTAACATGATTTAGGAGCAAAGAAAAATTACCCCTTTGACTGGGTTCAGTGTTTATTAGGTGCTTGAGTTATTAGACAATTGCGGCAAGCTTTGGCGCAAGCCACCCATTTACAGAACTTTAAGGGCCGTGCAAGTCGTTGCGGCTACAAAAGCAAAAAATGGTGGTTGAAATTCACTTGACAAAGTGTACAAGGTTCGCCTTGTACTCCTGATCCTTGTACTCCTGATCCTTGTGCTCCTGATAATATGAATATTGCCAAATTAAGAATTGGCTTCAATGAAACTGGTTGATTTATGAGATCAGATTCAGACAATCACAAATCCGTTGATGTAAAATAGGTTTTAAGTCAAATAACGGTATGAACGCACACAAGTATGAACCATGGATGACACAAGCCACGCAGACGCGGCTTAAAAAGAGGTGCAAAATGGAACAAGCTGTTTTAGAGAAACCGAAATTGATCCCTATACCCCTGATTGAAAAATGTGAAGAATGTGTGATAAGAATAAGTGGCATTTCTTGGCAACGTTTCAAAGAACTTGACGCTTGTCTTGACGGGATAAAATCCGTCCGACTCACTTATGTCGCAGGAGTATTAGAAATTATGACGATTAGCTCCAAACATGAACGCATCAAAACGACGCTAGGCTATTTATTGGAAGCTTATATGCGAGAAAAGGGCATAAGATTCTACGGCTGTGGCGGTTTTACCCTGATGAAGGAAGGTGAATCATCTGGAGAACCCGATGAGTCTTACTGCATTGGTAGCGATAAAGAAATACCGGATATCGTGCTTGAAGTGATTATCACAAGTGGCTCTATCAACACATCAGGAGTCCAAACTTTAGTTTGGCCCACCTACCCAAACTAAAGTTTGGACTCCATCACCCACATTGCACCACTACCCTTTTACGCTTCTTGGCCTTTACCCCTAATTAATAGCTACCCCCATATCACTAAGGATAGTTTTCATCGCACCGAGACAGTACCAGACGTTCTTCATATTACTCGCATACCCCATCAAACCAATGCGCCAAATACGGCCTGCCAAACTACCAAGTCCAGCACCAATTTCCAAGTTGTATTCGCTTAACAAGCGTTTCCGCACCTCGGCTTCGTCTACACCTTCAGGCACATTGATAGCATTGAGTGGTGGCAAACGATCAGTTTCTTTTACCCGAATGGACAGGCCCATTGCTTCGATACCTGCACTGAATGTCTGATGGTTTTTCTCATGCCGTGCCCACGCATTTTCTAATCCTTCCTCTTTTAGCATGATCAAAGCTTCATGTAGTCCATAGAGCGCATTGATAGGCGCAGTATGGTGGTAAGTGCGTTTCACACCGCTACCCCAATAGCCAATCACCAAGTTGAGATCAAGAAACCAACTTTGCACCTTGCTCTTGCGCCCCTTTATTTTCTCAACCGCACGCTCGCTAAAACTGACGGGGGACAAACCGGGGGTACAAGACAGACATTTCTGCGAACCTGAGTAAACCGCATCGATCTGCCATTCATCCACTTTAACGGGTGTACCAGCAAGCGAGGTGACAGTATCGACAATGGTGAGGCAATCATAGCGTCGCGCAATTTCACACAACGTCTTGGCATCTGATTGGACACCAGTAGATGTTTCGGCATGAACAAAGGCAACAATTTTGGTATCTGGATTCGCTTTAAGTGCCTCTTCTAACTTGTTGGCATCAACAGCTGTTCCCCATTCGTCTTCAACCATCACCGGGATCCCGCCACAACGTTCCACGTTTTCTTTCATACGGCCGCCAAAGACACCGTTTTGGCAAACGACAACCTTATCGCCCGGTTCAACCAGATTAACAAAACAAGTTTCCATGCCAGCCGAGCCGGGGGCGGAAACGGGAAGCGTTAAAGCATTTTGGGTTTGAAAGGCGTATTGTAATAACACCTTGAGTTCGTCCATCATATCAACAAAAGCCGGATCCAAATGACCAATCGTGGGACGCGCCATCGCCTGCAACACGCGGGGATGAACATCAGAGGGTCCGGGCCCCATTAAAGTGCGAACTGGCGGAACAAATGATTGAATATCCTCAATTTTCATAAAATACCTTTTTTATAGTTATAGTTTGATCGATAAATAATTTCAGTTAGAAACCTTCAAGGTTTTGGAAACCTTGAAGGTTTTGCCCTAAATATTTTTCTGAACGTCTATAAGTTAGTATAGTGTTCATTCGGCAACCCGTTCCTTTAGAACCGAGTGCCAGTTTGATGTTCAGAGAAATCTTAATACATTGACAATTCAAAATATTTCTTGAACGTTGCTCGTAAATAACCCATAAAAAGTCGAAGATTGTGTCGGATGTCGTCCAAACACTATGTGTGGATTACGCCTAGCAGTTAATCAGCTCCGGCATTTTTCCGTTTGTTTAACTGTGGCGGGAAAAATTTGGATGGTGCCGAACTTTTTCTTGAATTGGTAATGGTGCAATGTGGGTGATGGATTCCAAATTTTGGTAAGCCCAGCAAACTAAAGTTTGGACTCCTAAAAATATGTCACCCACATTTCAGCAGGGCCTCGTCAAAGTTGATACTAACTGTTTGATTATTTTATTTTTTTTGTCAATTTAAGTCGTGACGGTAAACCATCAATTATAACTGACTGTATTTTCAAAAAAATTCAGTCGATTGTGCTTAAATCAATAACTTATATCGGACTTTGACGAGGCCCTGCACATTTTAGGGACTACTCTTGAATTAATGTTTATTATTTAGTATAAGGATAAACACGATTAAATGGGTGCAAAGTACGCCTAAAACGAATGATAATGTAACATTGCCAAAATAAAAAGGAAATCAGAATTTCATGTCTACACCGTTGTTTGAATCTCAGCTACATAGTTTACCACTTATCCAACGCGGTAAAGTCCGTGATTTATACGCAGTTGATGATCAACATCTGCTTATTGTCGCTACTGATAGACTCTCTGCGTTTGATGTCATATTACCAACGCCAATTCCCGACAAAGGGGCGGTGCTAACCGCGCTGTCAAATTTCTGGTTTAAGTTTACCCAATCAATAATACCTAATCATCTGGCCGCTATCACTTTAGAAGATGTATTACCGGACAGCACCGAATTTCAGCAAGCTCAAGGGCGATCTGTCATTGTGAAAAAACTCAAGCCGTTACCGGTCGAAGCGGTTGTGCGCGGCTATTTAGCCGGCTCCGGGTGGAAAGATTATCAAAATAGGGGGGCTATTTGTGGGATTACTTTGCCACAAGGCCTACAACTTGCCCAACTGCTGCCGGCCCCAATTTACACGCCTTCGAGTAAAGCGGAGGTGGGTCAACATGATGAAAATATTGAGTTTGCAGATACGACTGCATTAATTGGTGACAGTTTGGCCGAACAAGTGCGTGAAATCAGTCTTGAAATTTATAGTCAAGCCCGTGATTATGCCGCAGCGCGTGGCATTATTATTGCAGACACCAAATTTGAATTTGGCCTTGACAGCCACGATCAATTAGTCCTAATTGACGAGGTGCTGACCCCGGATTCATCGCGTTTTTGGCCTATTGATCAATATCAAATTGGCATCAGTCCCCCCAGCTTTGATAAACAATTTGTGCGTGATTATTTAGAAACCTTAAACTGGAAGAAAACTCCCCCCGGCCCGGTTTTACCGCCAGATATTATTGACAAAACGGCTGCTAAGTATAGGGAAGCGCAACAGCGGTTGACGGTAATTTAGTTATTGAGCCTCTTGCAAAACTCAGCCTTGAATGGGTAATGGGCAATAGGTAAACGAGCTATTTCGATGCTCTGCCGGACGAAAACCGGCTAATACCAATTTTGAATTGAAACCCATTTTACGGATGCTATCCCTCGATGGGATAGTATCCGTTTTAACAACGGGATTAATGAAGAGCGTAGCGAGAAATATTTTGATTATCAACGTGTTCAGATTTCGCACACTCAGTCGAAATGACACGGGGATCGAGTTTTAGTTTTCAAATTTCAAGTTTTTGCGCGCAAAAACTTGAACCTCGAACGGATAGCATCCCTTCGAGGGATACTATCCGCTGTTAACTCGTTTTAAATTCCCAATTCCCAATTCCCAAAATTAAAGGAATAAAAAAGATGAATATCAAGTTTCAAGCGATTTCTTTTTTGTTTGTTACCCTTATCATGTTGGTTGGCTGTGCTGGAAATATATCTGATCCTGATACTTCTCATCCCAATACTTCTAATCCCAATACCTCTCATCCCAATACTTCTGATCCCAATACCTCTCATCCTGAGACAGTGACTGTCCCTTTAGAACCTATAACAATAGCTCGTCACCTGCGGATTTTAGCGACTAGGGCTGCTTCCAAGTATGGCATTGATCCGCTGCTCTTCCATGCCTTAGTCAAACATGAATCTGCTTGGAATCCCAACGCAATCTCACCTAAAGGCGCACGGGGATTAACGCAAATTATGCCACCCACGGGTTTGAGCCAATGTGGTTTAGAGCGCGAGGTTTTGCTTGATCCTGAACTTAACCTTGACTGTGGGGCCTTTTATTTTAGTAAGTTATTGAAACGTTTTAAGGATGTTAAGTTGGCATTAGCAGCCTATAACAGTGGTGAAACGCGCGTTGCCAGATTAGGCCGTATTCCCCGCATACGTGAAACACAACAGTATGTGAAGCGAATCATGGCAACTTGGCAGGCCGAAAAAAACCGGAAATAACTTGAATTGATTGAAACGGTAGGATATAAAAGACGGTAGTGCCCCAATAGGCCATACTGAATTATACTGACTCTACCGTTTTCTGTTGATAATCTATGTACAGGACCAAAAAGTGTTCAAGCCGTGATGCTATCGCTTTTTTGGCGATAGTATCACTCCAACAATAACACTGGTTATTGCAATGATA
>Ga0164315_10004350_pt1 | contig 10996 bp, 8 predicted proteins | sample GuaBasSedimGuay6_FD_113737 | JGI IMG/M metagenome (GOLD analysis project Ga0164315, IMG submission 113737) | Subseafloor sediment microbial communities from Guaymas Basin, Gulf of California, Mexico - Guay6, Core 4569-2, 0-3 cm | ecosystem: Environmental > Aquatic > Marine > Hydrothermal vents >...
AATCAGTATCCGGGGTTCCTTTTTAAAGCGGTCGAAGCGGTCCAGGAGCCAGATGTAGAAAAAACAGGGGATAACAGCTGCCAGGATGATGAAGATGCCGTAGGGATTCATCTGATTGCCACTTCGTCGAGGATTTCCAGCAGCCGGATGTTGTTCTTCCTGGTACCGAAGGTGTACCGGGCCATTTGAGGGAGCCCGAAGGACTTCAAATCTCTTAATGCGATGCCTCTTCCGGCAATGGGCGTCCAGAGGTCAGCAATCAGGGTATCAAGACGAAAACAGATAAAATTGGCCTGGGTGGGATAGTGGAAAATATTCCGCCGCTTGAGCTCTGTATATAAAAAAGCCTTCTCAGTCTGAACCAGATCCAGTGTCGTTTTACGGTGCTTTTCATCTCCCAGAGCCGCCAGGGCCGCCGTCTGGGCCAGATTATTCACGTTAAAGGGCATGGAGGCCCGATCGGCCCCGGAAATAATTTCAGGATTACCAACGGCATAACCGACACGAAGACCGGCCAGTCCGTAGAGTTTCGAGAACGTTCTTGTAACAACCAGATGGGGGTATTTTTGAAGCAGAGCCTTTGAATCGGGGAAATCCGGTTGATCGGAAAATTCAGCATAGGCTTCATCCAGGATAACAATGACATCCTGAGGCACCCGGCCAAGAAAATCCTCGATTTCATCGTGGCTGTGGTAAGTTCCGGTGGGATTGTTGGGATTGCAGAGAAAAATCAAGCGGGTATTTTTATCGATGGCCTGGAGCATACCGCCCAGATTGAAGCGGCCGTCGACAAGAGGCAGTTCCCGGATTTCTGCTCCGAAGAGATGGACGGCATAACGGTATTGGCTGAAGGTTTCTCTGGTACTGACGGCGTTCTCCCCGGGGTTTATCCAGGCGGCGGCCAGAAGGGCGAATACTTCATCACTGCCGTTGGCCGCTATGATGCTGTCCGGGGCCACCCCCCACTGCTTTGTAAGGGCGGTTTTGAGAGCTGTTGCGGCTCCATCAGGATATCGGTGTACACCATCCAGGGCTTCTCTGATGGCGTATATCGCCTTCGGGGATGGACCCAGGGGGTTTTCATTGGAGGAGAGTTTCACAGCTCCGGGTACGGTTTTCCCTGGAATGTACGCTTTCATGGCGGCGATATTGGCTTTGAGTTTCATGGTTTATTCCCAAGCGAAATGAGTGGAGTGAACTTGTTCATTCCCGAATGAGCGCCGGGAAAGAATGGTTTCATACCCCGCGGCTCTGCCGCGGAACAGGGAGTCGCTTGAGCGACTCCAGGTCCAGGGCTCTGCCCTGGGGTATGATACCATTCTTTCCTGCTTCTTATCCAGATACCACGGGAGGCAGGAGTCGTTCAAGCTCCGCATAGAGTTCTGACGGCTTTATGGGTTTACCTACCCAGCCGTCCATTCCCGCATCTTCAGCGGCTTTTCTTTCCTCATCCAGAATGTGGGCGGTGAGGGCAATGATAGGAACCGGGCTCTCAGCGTCCTCAGCCGCCCTGATAATCCGTGCAGCTTCTATTCCATCCATTTTCGGCATCTGAAGATCCATGAGTATCAATTCCGGTTTGTATTCACGCCATGAAGAAACGGCTTCACTGCCATCAGAACAGGATATTACGTTAATTCCCGTCCGCTTCAGAAGATTTTCAGCCACCAGTTTGTTTACCCGGTTATCTTCGGCCAGAAGAACGGTAAGGCCCTTGAAATGCGGGATATCGGCGTTGCTGTCCCTGGCCCCCGATATTCCCGATTCGGCATCAGAAACGGGTCCGGCATGTTTTTTTAAATTGATTTTAAAACGGAATATCGACCCCTTCCCGGGTGTACTCTCAGCATCCACATCACCGCCCATGAGTCTGGCCAGTGTCCGGCAGATGGCCAGTCCCAGCCCTGTTCCGCCGTATTCCCGGCTGATGGATGAATCATTCTGGGTAAAGGCATCAAAAAGGGATTCCAGCTTTTCAGGGTCTATCCCGATTCCTGTATCCCTGACAGATCCAGCTATGGCAATTTCATTTTCGGCGGCATCAGGAAGCTTCGGACCCGGTTCAATGCCGATGTGGATAGACCCATGTTCGGTGAACTTAACTGCGTTGCCGATGAGGTTGGTAAGTATCTGCCTGATACGGGTAGGGTCGCCTGAAAGAACTTCCGGCAGCCTGGAATCAACATTCCCTGTAAGCTCAATGCCTTTCTCTTCGGCAGCCGGTTTGAGCAGGGTGATTGTCTGGGAAAGCAGTTCTGATAATTCCAGGGGAAGCTCCTCCAGTTCCATTCTGCCTGATTCCACTTTGGCAAAATCCAGAACGTCGTTGAGTATCCCCAGCAGAGAGTCTGATGCATTTTTAATGATTCCAAGATACTCGGCGATATCCTCGGGAGGGTTTGACTGAAGTGCCAGATCTGTCATCCCCATAATTCCGTTCATCGGTGTACGTATCTCGTGGCTCATCCTGGCCAGAAAGGCCCGCCTGGCCCGGGCATCGGCTTCGGCATTCTCCCGGGCCTTCTCACTGGCCATCTCCCGGCGCTCCCTGTTTGTGATATCGTTGAGCAGATGGGCCACCCAGGGCTCACCATCGGGGTTCCGGAATGGGATTACCCGGATTTCAAGGTATCGGATGCCCCAGCCGGGGAAAATAAGTAATTTCTTCATCAAATGCCGGGTTATACCGGTTGCCAGAGCTTCCCGGCGTTCATTTTCCAGAATCTGAGCTGCTTCAGGAGGCAGCAGGCGGTCCAGTAATCGGCCGACAGCAGTTATTTTCGGTAAACGGATAATGGATGAAGCCCGTTCGTTCAGCTGATGCACAACCCCCTCACAGTCGGTGATAAACAGGGCCAAATCAAGATGGTCGGTGAAGCTGTCGAGGATTTCCCTTGGAATCTCCCTCATTTCTCACCTTCTGCAGTTAGAATCTGGTAGGTGAAGTACAGCACTGAGAGAGCATTGGCGGAGTCCGCCAGTTCCACAGGAAACTGTTTCAAAGCCCGGGTGATGGGGAGCAGTTCCAGGGGAGGATCGGTATTTCCAAGGGTTTCGAGGCACATTTCCCAGATCCTCCTATACTCTTTTTTCTTCCACAAATCTTTCAGGTTCTGCCTCTGTTCAAGGAGAAAACTGGTATCCATGGATTCCTCAAGCAGCAGCTCCAGTCCTTCACCCTCATGTGCGGATTCCTCCCGGTATATGATACCCAAAGGAGGACTCATACCGAACTGCCTGGAAATCAGTGTAAAAATAGTCCGCTCGGGTTTTACTCCGAACTGAATAATTTCCCTGGAGAACACCTCATCAAGATAAAGCCGTTGGGGGTCCATGTGCATCATTGCAATCATGTAGTCCAGGCGTTGGTGGAGGTTTTGTGACTGCATCCATAATTCTCGGACTGTTTTTAAATGACCTCTGCCGCCGATACGTCCTAAACTTTTCGCCGCTCCGGACCTGATGGTCCCATCCTTATCATCAAGAAGGGATATCAGTATGTCTTCAGTTTCTTTCCCGGGGTACGCCCCCAGGGCAAAAATGGCTTTGTCCCGGTGAAAGGCCGTAGGATCTACCGCCTCGGAATAGAGAAACTCTGCCAGCTCCGGGCGCCGGGTGTGGAACAGGGCCTCGATTAATTCTCCCTTCTCCCGGGATAGGGGCTCTGCCAGTATCTTCTCAATTTCGGATGAGGCAACAGGTGCCCGGCTGTGGCCCATGGAGTGAATCAGGATTTTTCTTTTAACCGGGTCCGCCGTTGTTTCCAGGTGGGAAACCGTCTGCCATGTTCGGAGATTGTTGATATTGGTGAGTATCCTGGCTGATTCAGCCAGGCCCATACTCCCCGGTTCGTTTATTTTCAGGATGATCAGAACCTGGGCAAGAGATCCGAGAGCTGCCGGAAGAAACACCAAACCATAATCGTTCACAGGGAGTATGGCTGAGAGATTTTGGGAGAGATCAGCCAGATATCCGGCACTGAACCCGATAATAATGGCCAGAATAGAAGTAACAAAAGTTTCCATGGCATTGAAACCTACAGCACCCTTATCCGGTGTGATACTGATTAACAGCCGGTTTACGGCCAGGTTGGAAGCATTCAGAACAAACATTGTGATAAATCCGGTAATGGCATAAATCTCAAGATTGTAGCTCTCCGGGATGAAGGTCCATATAAGAAAGAAAAAAATTCCCGGTATGGCAGTGAAGAACAGTATCGGGCGGCTGCCGGATTTTGCCGCCAGGGGCCTAAGGCTTAAGCTGGAAAAAAAAGCTCCAAGGCTGATTGCAATGGTAACGAGGAAAATTCTTGCAGAATCAATACCCACTGAGCGCCTTAAGAATGGTACAGCCATACCGAAAAGTATCAGTTGGGCCAGGGATATCCATCGGAGAAAAAGGATTCGTCTGGTGTGAGGAACTTTCAGGAAGCTGTGGAGGATGATGAAAAGGTTCTCCCCCGGTTTGTAATCAACTCTGGTGCGGTTTGGAATCTTTTTCAGGGTAAATGCGGCAGCGGTGTTGAACATTACACCGAGGATGGGAAGGATAATAAGTCCGGTGAGTTCGGTGATTTGCTTCAGGGATAAAAGTATGAAACTGAGGAATCGGGAAAGAATCTGATTGCCCTGGTAGGAAGAAGCACTCCTGAAAATCAGATCACTCTGGGTACGGGTTACCATCAATCTTTTCTGAATGGTTGTAACCATGGCCACACCGGCAGTTCTGGAGAGACAGAAGAGAGCGTAGAGAGTCATTATCAGGGCTACCGCTGCTTTTCCCTGAACGAATAACAGTAATGCATAAGGCAGGCCTACAAGTCCCCGGATCATCCAGGCCCAGAATCCTACAGTTACCACATTTCGTCCCTTGAATAATTTTGGAACTATCAAGAGGGCAATACCTGAAATATGAATCATTGCGGCGATAAGCCCCAGTTCCATATTACCGGCACCGAAATACAGGGCAAGGAGTGTAATCGGTGCATCTCCCAGAAAAGAGATACCAAGACCGTTAAAGCCGGCGAATCTCAGGAATAGACGGCCCCCGGTTCTGCGTTCTGATCGTGAAAGATATATTGTGCGTTTTCCGGCTGTTTTATCATTCATTGTAATTATTCCTGAAAAAAAGTTATTTAAACGTAACCACCACTGCAGTACGTGGTTTCCTTTATAGAAACGAAAGGCCCGGGGTTTCCTCCTTTTCCCGAGGGCCTATATCTAGATCCCTTCGCTGAGCGTCGTTCCTGAGTAATGTTATTACCCGGGGGCGGCGCTTTTTTATCATTTCACTTCTTTCATGTCGGCATCTTTGGAAGGATCGGCATTTTTCATGTAATCATGCTCCTTACGGATATGTGTCAGATATTCTTCCACCGTCCAGTTCATGCCTGTTTCGGTAACAAGGGCAAATGCCGGGTCTGCATCCCCGGGGAGAACACTTTTAAAACTGCGCATCAGGGCTACGGCATCAGCTTTATCAGCTCCGGCAATCAGGGCACTGCGCCGGCCTGTGGCTCTGGGGGTTCCCCCCGGCCAGTTTCCCTCGGCCACAGCTTTAACTGCTTCACCGGTATTTTGAGCAGCCACAATTTCCGTTATGGGAGCTACGACAACTCCCGCAGCATCACCGCCAGCCTCGGTAAAAGCAGTGAGAGCTGCTTCGGCTTCGCTCCGGGCAAAGCCATCGAGAAGAAGAATTATTTTTTCTGTTTTACTCATTACTTATGTGTAACGGGTTTTTCAGGAACTCTCAAGCTTTTCTATATCCGCCAGATCCTGAGTTCTCCCGGAAGCCCGTTTGTTTATGATGAGATCTTTTTGACTGATAAATGAAATCTCGATTTTTCCATACCTGCCGCGAACTCTTCCAGCGGCGATTTCACCGAACTGAACCCCGTCAATTTCATTTAAGAGATCTATTCTTACCGGTTCTATACCAAACTTGATAATGTTGCCTTTCTCTGTAAATAGCTCATCAGGAAGATCCTCTTCAGGGAATCCGAATGCAATCAGAGAGCTTTTAATCCTATTGATATTATCTTTTTCCAGATTGTATAAAATATCGATATCTTTGGTGAATCGAGGGTAACCGTAGAACGCTACAGCGTATCCTCCTACAACCATGTACTCGACATTATGTTCTTCGAGTAACTTCAATAACTCTTCGAAATCGGGCTGGGTATTCATAAAGAAATTTTCCTGACTCTATTCGGAGTCTTTCGAGAAGATCAAGGGCTTTTTGAGGATCTGAAATATAAAGATCTTCTTTTTTCTCCTGTGAGTTATCTTCATGCAGTTTACTCACAGATATTGTTTTTTCCATAAGACTCACTATAACATTAATTCTGATGCCATAATAAGTCTGTTTATCTGAGGTTTCCTGAATCTCAGTGGTGTAACGGCCCTGGTTTGCCCTCAACCTTTCTGATAGTTATTTTATACAAGGAGGATGTAAAAATCATGCAGGACCGTTACACCATCAAGAGCCGTGAGGCTCTGGAAGCCGCCGGCCGCATCGCCGATGATGCCGGGCATACTCAACTGGATATCGAGCACATCCTGGCCTCTTTAATCCGTCAGGACGATGGCATCGTTCCCCATCTTCTCTCCCGTCTGGGGGTAACTCCGAGTCATCTGGATTCCGAGCTTCAAAACCTTATGGAAAAAAAGCCCCGGGCCTACGGGGATACTGTTCAGGTGAGCATGAGTCCGGCCGCCGCGAAACTGATGCGTTCAGCGGAGAAAGAGGCGGATAAACTTAAAGATGAATATATCTCGGTGGAGCATTTCCTTCTGGCCATGGCCTCAGGGAAGGGTGCTGTTACCGATCTTCTGACTCAACACGGTGCGAATTACAATGCCCTTTTAAGTGCCTTGAAAGAAGTCCGGGGTGGTCAGCGGGTTACCGATCAGGATCCCGAGGGCAAGTTCCGTGCTTTAGAAAAGTACACAATAGATCTCACCCAGCGGGCCCGGCAGGGTAAGCTGGATCCGGTAATCGGCCGGGATGATGAAGTTCGCCGGGTGATGCAGGTGCTAAGCCGGCGTACCAAGAACAACCCGGTGCTTATCGGGGAGCCGGGGACCGGGAAAACCGCCATAGTCGAGGGCCTTGCCGGGCGTATCGTCGAGGGTGATGTCCCGGATTCCCTTAAAGGTAAGCGCCTATTGGTTCTCGATATGGGTTCTCTGGTGGCCGGGGCGAAGTTCCGGGGTGAGTTTGAGGAACGCCTGAAGGGTGTTATCAAGGAAGTGACCTCTGCCGACGGCAGTATTATTCTTTTCATTGACGAGCTTCACACCGTTATGGGAGCCGGAGCAGTAGAGGGAGGAACCGATGCATCCAACCTCCTTAAACCTGCCCTGGCCCGGGGGGAGCTGCGCACCATCGGTGCCACCACCCTGGATGAGTACCGCAAGCATATCGAAAAGGACGCGGCATTCGAGCGCCGTTTCCAGCAGGTGATGGTTTCAGAACCTTCAGTTGAGGACACCGTAGCCATACTTCGGGGACTCCGGGAGCGCTACGAGGTGCATCACGGTGTAAGAATCCGGGATGAGGCTCTGATCGCCGCGGCCTCCCTTTCCGACCGCTACATCACCAGCCGTTTCCTCCCGGACAAGGCTATCGACCTGGTGGATGAAGCAGCCAGTCTGGTGAAGATGGAAATTGAAAGCCAGCCGGTGGAGCTGGATGTTCTGGAACGTAAAATACTTCAGATGCAGATTGAAAAACAGTCCCTGGACCGGGAAGACGATGCAGCTTCCCTGGAACGCCTCTCCATACTCGGAAGGGAACTGGCGGATCTGACCGCAGAACGGGATGCCCTGAAAGCTCAGTGGGAGAATGAAAAAGGGGCCATCGAGGAGATTCGGGCCATCAAGCAGGATCTGGAAGAACTTCATGTTCAGGCCTCCAGGGCCGAACGGGAAGGAAACCTCAGCCTTGCGGCGGAGATACTCCATGGAAAACTGCCCGAAGCCCAGACCGCCCTTGAGAAGAAGACCGAACGCCTTAAGTCCCTGCAGGGGGATAACAGTCTCCTCAGAGAGGAAATCGGTGAAGAGGATATCGCCCGGGTGGTTTCGGCCTGGACGGGAATCCCGGTAGCCAAGATGATGGCCTCCGAGCGGGAGAAATATCTGGAATTGGAAAGCATACTCAGTAAGCGGGTTGTCGGTCAGGATCCGGCAGTCAGATCCGTTGCCGATGCTGTCCGGCGGAACCGAAGCGGCTTATCCGATCCCGGCCGGCCGTTGGGGTCATTTATATTTCTTGGACCCACCGGAGTGGGAAAAACCGAACTGGCCCGCACCCTGGCAGCCTTTCTCTTTGATGATGAGAAATCTCTCACCCGGATCGACATGAGCGAGTACATGGAAAAATTCGCCGTTTCCCGGCTGGTGGGGGCCCCTCCGGGATATGTGGGCTACGATGAAGGCGGTCAGCTCACCGAAGCCGTGCGCCGGCGGCCTTACTCGGTGGTTCTTTTCGATGAAATTGAAAAGGCTCACCCCGATGTATTTGACATACTCCTTCAGCTCCTGGACGACGGCCGGCTGACAGATAGTCAGGGCCGGGTGGTGGACTTCCGTCACTCGATTATTATCATGACCAGCAACCTGGGCTCCGACGTGATTCTGGAGAATGGTGTGAACGATGAAACCCGGGCCGTTCTGGACGAGCGGCTTAAAGGGGCCTTCAAGCCTGAGTTCCTGAACCGGGTGGATGAAACCATCGTGTTTGAGTCCCTGGGGAAGGAGCAGATTCGCTCCATTCTGGATATTCTCAGCGCTCAGCTGGCCGAACGCCTGGAAGAGAAGAGGATGAATCTGGAACTTTCGGATGCAGCCAAAGATTTTATCGCCGAGAGGGGTTACGATCCGGCCTTCGGTGCCCGGCCACTGCGTCGTGCCATCCGGGATCTGGTGGAGAACCCACTGGCGAAGATGCTTCTGGCCGGTGATTTTGTGGAAGGGGATACCGTGATCGGGGATGTATCTCCGGGTAAGGCTGGAGAAGAGGGGATTGTGTTTTCCAGGGAGAACTTACAAGCGGCTGTTGAATAACTATATTAATGGCAGATGAGTTGCGAGAAAAACGTTTAATTTGGCATATAAGTTGCGATAAATTATCATTTCTACTATAATGGGGCATGCAAATATCCCGAATATTAGACTTATCATCTGATTTAAAACAAAGATCGGTGTTTCTCTTTGGCCCCAGACAGACAGGTAAGACAACCTGGCTTAAGGTTTGTTACCCGGAGAGTAAATGGTTTAATCTGCTCAGAGGGGATGTCTTTTTACGCCTATCCTCAAATCCGGGACGTATTCATGAAGAACTTAAGCATGTCGATCCCGAAAGCGGCCCTGTTATTATTGATGAAATACAGAAATTACCAAGCCTGCTTGACGATGTTCATCACCTTATAGAGAGTGAAGGATTTCGGTTTATTCTTACAGGTTCAAGTCCGGTAAAGCTTCGGCGATCCGGTATTAATCTTCTTGGAGGCAGGGCCCGGGTAAGATTTATGCATCCATTTGTTTCTGCAGAAGTTCAGGATTGGAATATTGAAAAAGCCCTTCTGTTCGGCGGGATTCCTTCCATTTACCTTTCAGAGGAGCCTGAAGAGGATATTTATTCCTATTGCGGTAGCTATCTGCAGCAGGAGATTCAGGCTGAGGGGCTTGTTCGCGGTATAGAGCCCTTTTCCCGTTTTCTGCATGCTGCGGCTCTTTCCAATACTGAACAGGTTGTTTTTGAACGTGTAGCCAATGACGCTCAGGTTCCATCCAGAACTGTTAGAGAGTTTTATCAGGTTCTGCAGGATACCCTGATCGGATATATGATTGAACCCTTTTCTCCGGGTAAACATCCAAAAAGAAAGCCTGTATCCCATGGAAAATTTTATTTTTTTGATGGCGGTGTTGCAAATGCGCTATGTGGTATTAAATCTCTTCCTGAGAAAACAACCACTTACGGGAAAGCTCTGGAACAGTTGGTTTTTCAGGAACTTCAAGCCTGGATGGATTATCAAAAAGATAAAAGAAAACTTGGATTCTGGAGAACGGTTGATGGAGCTGAAGTGGATTTTGTTATAGAAGAAGATCTGGCCATAGAAGTGAAAGCATCAACATCTCTTACGGGTAGAGATTTCAGAGCGTTGAACCTTCTCCTGGAAGAAGCACCGTTTCGTCATCGTATCATTGTCTGTAAAGAACATGTTCGCCGACATGTCAAGGGTATTGAGGTTTACCCTGTAGAGCTGTTCCTTAAATCTCTCTGGCTGGGTGAATTCAACCGGTAAGATTTCTTTCTGAATAATCTGATTCCCAAGTGAAATGAGAGAAAAACCATCTCCTGGACTGATTTCTATTTTCACGCTCAAATAATGGCAGAAATCCATTGATTCGTCACCATCTCACCGGGAAGAATCTTATATGTAAATTCCCGCCTGAAAACAGATTACTGTTGTGGTAAGCTATGTATTTATGGAAAATAGATAGCCGGAACCGGGGTGGGTGGAGCAGGCGGCAGGCAGTGAGTATATTTAAGGCATCACTATGAAAAATTATGACATAATTATTATTGGTGGTGGTGTTATCGGAACGTCGATACTCCGTGAGCTCAGTGCTTACGAAAACCGGATACTGCTGCTTGAAAAAAACAACGACGTAGCTGAGGGTATCACCAAAGCCAATAGCGGCGTTATTCATTCCGGATTCAATGTACCTCCCGGGTCACTCAAGGCAAAATTCAATGTATCAGGCTGTCAATTAATTTATGACATTGCCATGGATCTCAACGTTCCGGTAAAAAAAACGGGTAAACTTGTTGTAGCCTTTGATGATGAGGGTAAAAACAGACTTCAGCAGCTGAAGAAGCAGGGAGACGAAAATGGTTCTCCCGATCTTGAGATTGTTGATTCCACCCGGATGAAAGAGCTTGAGCCGCTGGCAGGAGGGAAATGGGGGCTCTGGTCTCCTCACAC
>Ga0164315_10004351_pt1 | contig 10991 bp, 6 predicted proteins | sample GuaBasSedimGuay6_FD_113737 | JGI IMG/M metagenome (GOLD analysis project Ga0164315, IMG submission 113737) | Subseafloor sediment microbial communities from Guaymas Basin, Gulf of California, Mexico - Guay6, Core 4569-2, 0-3 cm | ecosystem: Environmental > Aquatic > Marine > Hydrothermal vents >...
ATACAAAGTCTCCCACTGGAGGTTCAGGCGTTCTATTGAACTGTATTCTTTTTCAAGCCATTTCCTGAACCATTGCAAAGATAAAGGATGAATGTCAACATCACACGGATTGGTCATTCTCCCTAAAGAGATTTCATCGTCAAACGCGTAAGCGAGAACACGGCCTTTTTTGGTGGCTGTCACATTGCGACGCAGGTGATCCTTCATTTTTGCCAGGGTTCGGGGATCAGCAAGGCTGTGAGGGCGTATGACGAGTCCGTGCTGATTCGTCACTGCTTTTCGGTTATTTCGCGTCAGATGCAAAAAGCCTTTGTCCGCGGCATGGCCGACATAATAAGGGATATTCTGCTTAATGGAAAATTCGACTTTTTTTTCCTGGCCTGCGCCGCGGTCAATCTGAAAACCTCTGATTCCTAATTTCCTGTATAGCTCAAAATCTCGGAGAATGTCGGTTTTGTACGGCCATACCAGTATGCTGAAGCGGTTCTGTCCCGGATGTGAGGGAATGGCGGAAACAGTTTGAAGAGGAGAGGTCAACTGAACTTCTGCCGCGCAGTTCATAGCCAAAAAGCACAGGGAGAGAGCTGTCCATGTAATCATCAGGGAGAATATTTTCATAAAAAGAATTCCTATAGTCGCCATATTTGTACTCGGAAAATACCAGGTTAGCCGTAGAAAACCAGACCGGTCAGAGGTCCGCAGGGTCACCATATTTGTAGCCAATCCGTGCTTATCGCCAATCCGTGTAGATGCTGAACCCGGAAGGCAGCTTTGTGTAAAAGGTGGTACACACCCGCACCCGTCTCAAATCTGGTCCATATTTTTCCTGAAAGTTTCAAGCTTCTCTTCCAAAATCCCAAACAGATGGCTGTATGAACGGAACTGCTTCTGGACAATGAGTTCGATAAAGGAGCGGTCCGCGATGTCGGAATCTCCGCCCAGGTTCCTCAGAACGGGATTTTCATGAACACTGGCAAAATCGAACGGGTGCAGGCCTTCGCCGGTGTCAAAGCTTTCGGCCAGGAAGTTCATGTCCGCCTCAAACTTCTTTGTCCGTTGCAGGTCGGAGGTGATGGCGTTGACAATGACCAGATACTGGGATTTTTTGTTCCCGGCCGTCTTCTCAAACAGAAAGTGCAGTCCCGGCTTGGCCTGGGACTCCTCCCTGAACAATCCGACGATGATGTCGGAGACACGCAGTTTTTTTGTATGTTTCAGTGCTGCTGTTGTTTTTGGAGTCGTTGAAAGAGTGTCCGTGTCATTCCTGCGAAAGCTGAAAACTTCGGCCGCGCAGTCCATGTTCAAAAAACATGGATAGAAGCTCCATAGAATTATCAGGGAGAATAATCTCATAAAACCGATTGACACGTTGATGAAGCGTTGATGGTGGGTTTAACTGCGTTTCGGTTAACGGCGGGGTCGGACCGTCTCTTTTATTTCAAAGTAAAAAGGGATATATGCCATGCAATCTTGGAAGGACGGCATACAGCAGAGCCTTTACGGAACTGTTGTATGCCGAATAATAAATCATTCTCCCTGACGAGTTATCCTCAGATTGGGCGGAGCGGGGAAATCGCTGACCACAGGAGGAGCTTCCTGATCAAGATAACTCATTCCATGATGGAGCCGGATATAGAGTAAACCATTTTCTTTGCCCCAAGGCTTACTGTCGCTGTTCAGGAACGTGCTTTGATCCACCAGCCAAGTAAGTCCCTGCTTTCCAAACTCTGTAAATTCGCTTACATTGGCCAACGCGCCGGCCCGAAGGGTTGCAGATACTATATTGGCCTTTCCGGTTACATAAATACGAGGATCACTACCAGCAATGGGAACAACTGACGTAATACTCCCCCCGATCTTGTTTCCCGAATAATTGATGGTTGCCCGATTAATCCACGTTCCTCCCCATGTGCCATCGCCATCCGCATGAACTTTTGCTGCATATTCCACAAAACCGTTTATCACAGCTTTATATACTCTGGAAATTTTCAGATTTGAAGATCCGAGCGTTATGTCACCCCATTCATTGTATAGCATATACAGACTGTGCATAAAATATTCAGAGGACATCCAGAATTGACCGCTTGCAAACCCGCTTGAAACATCTGTCTCGTTACTCACAAATCCATACTCCTTGCCATCTCCATTCGAGAGCAATACTATACTGACGCTGAAAGCATGGTCAAACATATGCTTAAAGTCATCAAGATATTTAGCATCATAAACGTGTCCGATGAAATGAAATATGGAAGCAAATTGAGAGGCCATCCTGCCGACATAAGCCGCCCAGCTTGACCCTCCTGTCACCTGATCATTCAGTTGTCCCTCCTTATCTCTCGTATATTCAGGTGCCTTTTTTTCAACCGCTACTTTCAAAATATCAACAACTTCCATGTCACCTGTCATATAATAATAATTGTACAAATTATCAAAATATGAGTGAGAAGAGTTTGCATCTTGGCGATATTTTTGATATCCGCAGTATCCCCATCCCATCTGGGTGATAGAATGTTCAGCATCAGGCTGGATGATCTGGGTATGCAACATACGCCTGGCACCCATAAAGGATAAATCGTACAAATTTGACGCATCTCCTTCTAATACAAATTGAAACACAACATTTTTCCAAGTGTTGTGGTAATCAGTATTGAGCGCTCCCGAATATATCTTATCCCATCCTGTTCCACTTCCCGTTTCATTATGCCCGTTCAGACTTGCATAACGGGTCAGAGACCCCCAAGTCATCAGTCCGTGATATCTTTCTTTTTCTAACCATCTTTTTGTTGTTTCTGTCACAGCTTTCAGCTTATCGTAGTAAAGTTGTAATTCCGAGCTTGATGAACTGGACGGAGTCAGGGGTAATTCCAAAAATACTTTGCTGTTCCTGACGTATTCACTGGAAGGAAAAGCAAAAAGACGGTTATTTAATGGAGCAAGATTTTCTGAAACTGTATCTTCATAAGTTGCTCCGCTTTCCATAGCCGATATGCCAATCCTTGCCCATGCACCTTGGTAGTTGGCGAATTTCTGGCTTTCGGACATTACATTGACAGTAATCTTTCCGGTATGATCTGTCACAATTGACTGAGGCTCAAAATATTGCATATGATCAATTGTTACGGCAACGGCAGCCTTATCCGACCTGTTTATCAGCATCGGTTGGGAAGCAAACGTCGTTGTTACGGATTTTGTTCCATGCTTCACTTTGGCAATATGCGGATCCGCGAACAGAGTACGCCGTTTCTGGTTTACAGAGGCCGTCTGAGAAGCTGACAGCTCGCCTGTATAAAAAGTGGAAGCATCCGCATATACATCTGTGGATACATAACCGACTACATCCGGCAGGAGCAATGATATATTGTCCAGACTAATCGGATCGCCGTAATCTATACTTCCCTGCTGGCCAGACCAGTAAAATTTATGATAAACGACAACTGTCGGAGATCCTGCATAAAATTCGTATCTAACTTTGTAGGACAAAGGCTTTTGATGATCTGGAGCACCTGTCCACCCCGGGGGGCTTCCAACTGGCGTATTTGCATAGTCTCCTTCAGCTTTAATACATACATAATGGTCGTTCATACGCTCAACTATGACGCTATCAGGGGCATTCGCTGACGCTACAGGCTGTCCTTTGATCGTGGAATTGCTGCCGCCATTGTTTTGCAGAATTACGGCCCCATTACCAGCAAAAGATATGGAGTCAAATAACGTCAGGCTATTCTTGCTGATGACAAATTTCGCAGAACCTGTATCAACTGTATAGTCATTTGTATTATCTGTTACCGCAATTTTCGTGGGACGGCTCACAGGTGTTCCTGTTTTCAGATAATAAAAGTTTCTTGCATTTGCACTGACTGTCGCAGGAAATGAAACCAGCAACCATTGTATCTCTTTGCTCGTATCATTCTTTCCTCCCGCCCATCGGCTTAACGCTTCAAATGTCGCAGGAACCTGATTCCCCATCGAATCTTCGATGATGAGGTTTGTGGTATCCTTGAGATTTTCGTCTCTCGATACAGGGATTCCATTGTGAACCATTTCGTTGTTTCGACTGATTCCCAAAGTTTCCTTAACATTAAGCTGAATATTCACAGCCGTAAATCCGACACCATAATCAAGATTTAGCAAAGCAATTATTATCAACGCCATAAACCACATCTTATTTGCCAACGGCGAGAATTTGTTGCCTACAAAATCCCATGCACTCTGGATCCAATTAAAACATTCTTTCTTTTTGTCGCATTTTGTCATAATCTAACCTCATTAATAAGCAAAAATAAAAAGTTAAAAATTTCGGCATCCTTAACAGAAAAGACCGAAAGCAGTTTACGCTTTTACCATTATTCATACCCCGACACGGCAAAGTATGTAAACTGATAAACATTAAATTAAAGATGCCAAATGTTTCTTAAAAAATATATCTGGGCAAAATTTTTCATTTGTCAGCTTCTTCAGCACTCTCCATATAAACTTTCCATGATCTTATAAAAGCTCCTGATACAGCAATGACAAGGAACATATATTCATAAAATGACTGGTTGATCAGACTCGCTCCGAGACAAAAGCCCATTATTGATAATTGTAACATGTATGCATAATTATAGTAGTCTTTTCTGCCAATCCGCAAACATCTTTTCTGTATCTTCTTTAAGTTGGCAGTAATCCTCCAAAACATCAGCAGATAAACTCCGAGTCCCACAAAACCAAGTTCTGTTGATATTTTTATCCACACACAGTGAGGTTCCACAGCCCCGTCACCCATTGCCCCTCCAGGGATGTATTTATGTGCGTGTATAGGCCAACATCCTGGACCGAATCCAAAAAACGGTCGGTCTAACGATCCTGTCAAACCTGACTTCATCAGAACCGTTCTTGCGTTTGCGGAAGCCTCTTTCTGTTCGCCACCACTGAAATTAATTGTGTTAAGCCTGTCTATGGCATACTGGGGGATGAGAGGGATCATCAAAGGCAGTAAAACCACCGTCGTAACCAAATTCTTTATCCTCTTGGTTCCTTTTCTCGTGATATTCATAAATAATGTTGCAAACAAACCAAGCATGGCACCTCGTGAATTAGAGACGATAACACATAAACATGTTAGGAATGTTGCCCCCTGTATCCCTTTTTTTATGAGTTTCCTTTTTTCATTAAGCCCTAAGTAGTAAAAAATTGGCCATGTCATCAACACCCCTACGGCAAAATCATTTCTATCTGACATTTGCCCACCAATGCTCATGGATTCCGCAGCACCACCGCTCATTGCGCCGTGGATTGCTGCTTGAATTGCCCAGATTCCTATGGAACCGGCAAAGGTGATTATTACTGCCCTGTATTCCCTTTCCGTTGAAATAATCATACTAATTAATATTGAAGGAAGAATGATCTTCCATACCTCTGTGAACTTCTCCCATGCCCGCTCTTGTATAGGCGCGATACAGGCAGACAAAAAAGCAACACATATTATTGCCAACAAATAAGAACATGCGATATTCCATTTTAGCTTCACAATCCCACGAGCGGAAGCGATCCCAATGGACACTACCAAAAGTGCAAACGCGATGGGGGCCAAACTCGGAAGAGGGGCAAATGCAAAGTCCAATGGCCTGAAAAGCGTTACCCATACATAAAATACCGCCGCTCCAACGGGTTCTTTTATTCCCCACAGTATCCCCATACAAACAAGGAGCATAACAAGTTTACCCCGCATGTTAAGTTTCCTCCTTATTTTTCTGTTGAGTTTCGGTGGAATAAGAATGATCTGACGCCTTTTGTGATCTACGACGCGGGCTGAGAATCTGGAAACCTGCAACTCCTTCATCGGGCTAACAGGCATGGTCTCTTCCAAAGCTGGCTTTCAGGCTTTCAACTGACTGAAACACTATCACAAAATTGGTCAGTGTCATGAATGATAATATACTGATTTCTCAAATAAATCTTCCCCTGCATCAAGTTTTGAAAGCCCAGTAAATCTCTTTACATTGCTTAATACTCCACATACTCAAACACCTAGTGCCCAAAACAAAAATAATGATTGCGACGGACGCTAATGATATATTCGGACATACATATATCCATGTCAGGCAGATTGAGTAGACAATTATGCAACGTGCAACCAAAGAAGCAGCGAAGCTGATTTGTTCCTTAAATATATGACGCAATTTTATTCCTAATACAATTCCATAGCTTATATTATAGATAGGAAATGCCCAAAATGCTCCAGCAAGGCCAAAATAGAATATCATGAAAAAAGAAATCGGCAGATTGATAAGTACAGCGAGAAGCATAACATCCCTGTTAATCTTCTCTTGCCCTATCGCAATACACATGGCGGCAAAGATAAACTCGACGCTTATTATCGGGAGTGCTGAACACATTATCAATAGGTAATATAAGGTATCCTCATATGAATGATATTTCCCAAGTTTTAGCAAAATAGGGTAACATAAAAAAATAAATAGACCAAAAAATGGAAAAATGAGGGAATTCACCACCATGATCCGTTTTTCATCTCCCGACCAATTTTTATGTATGGAAAGAACCGGCAGTATTGAACGCTGAATCATTTCGACCGGTCTTTGAACCATCGTATAAACTGCATATACGAAACTAAGAATCGCAAGGTCTCCTACTCCAAGGTGCCAGTCCACTATGATGCGGCGAATCTGATCATTCAAAGAAAATAATACCCCAGCTACCCATAAGGGAGCTGTAGTTTTCCAAAATAACCTCAGTCCCGGATCAAAGGGGGAAATGAACATCGAAGACATCTTTGTATGTCTATGCAAAAAAAAGAAGGCAATGCCAGCAGGTAATATCAAGGAACACATATCTGCTACAATCGGAGCATATTTGGATGTCCAAATCAAAAGAAGCCCGACGGTAAAAAGGGAGTTGATCAACGATATGGCCATGCGTATCAGAACCTCACCTCTCGCTCTCAGACTTGCCCGATAGACAAGAGCCGCCAGCAGAGTGAAAACATTTGGCACTATGGCCACAATGGCAAGGCAAGTTGCCAATGAAAAAAAACGAAGCGCAATCCAGAATGCAACCCCTGAAATCACAGAAAAGATAAGCACAAAGGTCAGCATCAGTCTGATGAATAAAGGCTCATTCGCTTCTCGATCTGTGTTGATAAATATTATCAGCGATTGCTGCGTCCCGGATATAAAGAAAATTCCTACTGTAGCATATATCAGAACATAGTGATTATAGAGGCCAAAATCAGTTTTATTAAGTAATTTGGCCGCTAACATGGTGGCGAAGAAAGATAGAATGCCCGTAAAAATATTGGAAGCAAAAAGAGCGGACGAATATGAAATAAGCACCTTCAGCATGAGTTCTCCTGATTACAGTTGAATTTTCCCGCTCTTAGTTTATTAATGAGGGCATCTGGCTGCTGATCAGGTTTCGGCGTATCTCTTCACATTTTAAAAAGGCTAATTCAAGCGTCAATATCCGGATCAGTTGATCTGCATTGAGGATAAAAGACGATGTTTTATACTGACGAATCATCTCATTTAATCTTTTTTTATGGTAAAGAGACCCTGTTAACATTTTGTTCGGATCCAATATATCCATAATTCCATATTCCTTATCATAGATGGCTATAATTCTACCTCCCACATCAGGAACCTGGGCAGAGGTTCCGACGAGTTTTCTTTTCAAAGCCCTTTTTTTTATTTTTCCCCAATAATGCATTGCACGGGGGAAGAACAGTCTTGCATGAGCGATGTCAAAAGGGGCGGCCGGTGCGCCATCTTCAGTAGGAGTCCATGCCAGCTTTGCGTTCAAATTGACCAACCAACGGCGATAAAGATACTTTCTTCGCTTCATCAGCGGTGGAATAAGAAAGGCCGTTTCCAAAACAGGGCTTAGTAAAAATGGGGAAAAACACGGCACAATTTTAAGAGTGGATGAGTAATATCGGGCATACCATCTGCCCACTCGAAATTTAAGATACAAATAGTCTATTTTTCTGCCGTTGCATGCGGGCCCAATTTCATTAAACAACGCCTTCACACTTTTTTCAACACGATCATGTATCTCACGATCTGTGCCGGCCGGATGTACATTCCAGTTATAAGCAGAGGATATCAGCCTCTTTAACAAATAATTCAAGTTGACCCGTTCCCTTTTCCCCTCAAGAGGAAACTCTCTTTCCCACCAATAACCCCGGAACAATTCTCCGCCACTTCCATTCACTGATGCGCCGCCCATCTGTGCGGTTCTTTTCTGAATGATACTTGTCAGTGCATATTCAGCCAGATTAATTTCACCATCCGTCAATAACAGGGCATTGTCAAGGAGAGGCAAATCAAGTTCTGTCTTCAACTGTTCTGTGTCATTAATGATGAACCTTAATTTGAACAAATCTGCAATGCCAGAAGCGGCTTGGACATCAGGACTTGATGGCAAACCATTGACCACAGTTCCAAACGGTAAACCTGACCTGATGAAAGATCCGACGATGCCTCGGGAATCATAACCTCCGGTAATGTCACAGTAAGGAAGCGGATAATGATGTGCGATTTCGTTGGCAGCTTGTGGAAGTTCACGGCTCATTATGGAAAAGAAGCTACGCTTATCAGGGTTTCTGCTATTGCTTTCAGCAGAAGGGGGATGCCACCATATCTTTTGTTTTCCATACGGTAAAGAATCAGGAGTCAGATGCCATTCTGTTGCAGGCGGCTGCAATTTTATCTCCTGATAAAAGGTTTTATCTCCAATCGGATAGCTGATACTTAGAAATTCAAGCGCACCATAGGCATCCAACGTAACCGCTGGCAAATATGCAGCTAATATCAGAGAGGACGTGGAGAAAATCAAAGTTTTATTATAAACAGAGTAGTATAGGTTTACAGTTCCTGTCGGATCATTTTTTATAAAAAACTCATTGTCATGAGGAAAGTAGGCTAACTCCAGGTAGTGACCTTTGAGAGATTTATCTTCCTCTCCTCCATGAATAACACTTCCTATTCTTAATGAACAACAGCCATCAACTTTTTCAATCTGTTTCTCTGTCGTTCTCTTTTTAAATCTTTCAAACACACAGATATGCAACCATGTGTCGTTTATTTCACCTAAATCGGAAAACTCGCTGTTTCTGCAATAAGTCTTTATGGAGTTTATCCGTTTAAGTTCGTCTGAATCGTTGGAAACTATTCCAAAAATATCCATCGGTTTTATTCCTCTCTGTTTTTTACTTTTGGTTAATCGCCTCTGTAAAGACACTGCAAACCTCACCCCCCACAATCTTCCATGTCCTGCCTTGCCCGTATCGGCAGATATTCTCATAATCCCATTTTCTGGGCAACGCCTCCCGGATGCCCCGGACAAAATCTTTGGTGTCTCTTTCCACAAACAGTCCGTAATCCTCCGAGGTAATGATTTCGGGGATGCCGTACACTTTGGTGGCGACTACCGGGGTCCCGCAGGCCAATGCCTCGCTTACGACATTGGGCCATCCTTCCCTGCTGCTGCCCAGAAAGAAAATATCCGCAGCATTGTACCAGTCTGCTAATTGAGCATTCGGAATCTGCCCCATCAATGTTATATCTTTTTCCAACCCCAGATGTCTGATTTTAGTCTCCAATACTTCCCGATAGTCTCCTTCACCGATAATACAAGTATGAAAATCAAGCTTATCTTCCTTTTTTAAAAGGCTGATGGCATCTGTCAAAATATGATGTCCTTTAAGTTCGATAAGGGATCCCACGGAAACAACCATCTTTTTTTTTTCAGGAAGTCCCATCTTCTTCTTTGCAACGGTTTTCTCGGCATGATAAAATATGTCTGCGTCTATACCATTGGGGATGATCCGCAGTTTTTCAGGAGAAAGGCCCAACAGGGTTGTCATTATCTCTCCAAGTGAGGAAGATACAGAGATCACCGCGGAACTTTGCTTCAAGGAATATTTCATTATTTCCCGGACCATTTTGAACTTGGGATACACATTGATATCCGTGCCTCTGGCAGACAGCACAACCGGCTTGTGAAAATATTTCCCCAGCAGAATCGCCGCAAATCCGTCAGGATAGATATAATGGGCATCTATCAGATCAAACGGAAATGTCCGCTGTATCGCTTTGACGGTCTGTAATGATCCCAGAAACATGTTCAGCCCATATAAAGACATGCCGATCTTCGGAGTGACCAGATATCTGGGATGATATATCTCAATTCCGTCCAGCACCTCGAACCGTTTAATCTGTGAAAACCGGTACCATCTGGGATTAACCCTCAACGGCGGAAAGAACGGCACAGGAGCGACGACCTTCAATTCCACCTCGTTGTATTTTTGAACAGCGGCCATCCTGTTTTTTATGAAAACAGCATAATCCGGCTGGAGATGGTTCGGAAAAAGGGTTGAAAATGTCAGGACTTTCATCAGTTGATATTCACCTTGTCACGCTCAGAACGGTTTCCTTCTGCTGGACTTTATCGGCTTCACGATGCTTTCCTATGAAGCTGTGCCGCATATCGTGCACACATATCTGCTGTCCGTCTGTCAGATCCACCCACATATTATCCGAATCAAAAGATAATTTCTTTGCCAGCGGCCTAAAGGTCAAAGTGTTCATTCCAATATCTCTCAATCAGTTCCTTGTTTTCCTCAATTACCCGCACCAATTTTCGGAGTTCCGAGGATGTCATCCCATACGCTTTAGCGATGCTTATTCGGGGGTGTATCCAAAATTTCGCTACGGATTCCCCTTTCCGTTGAATAGAAAAAAAATCTGTATCCTTTATGTCTGAATACAACGGGCATCAGTTTATTTCGTAAGTATTCGGTAAACCCTTCAGAATAGAGGCTGAACTGAAAAAAATAGGACTATCCGACAGCCGAATTATAGATTTCCTCATACTGCGAGACCATACGCTCAAAAGAGTATTCACGTTCAACTTTCTGTCTTGATTTATGGGCCGCATTCCGGGCTTCTTCAGGATTATCTGCCACGCGCAGAATTGTCTGAACAAGATCATCC
>Ga0164315_10004352_pt1 | contig 10987 bp, 8 predicted proteins | sample GuaBasSedimGuay6_FD_113737 | JGI IMG/M metagenome (GOLD analysis project Ga0164315, IMG submission 113737) | Subseafloor sediment microbial communities from Guaymas Basin, Gulf of California, Mexico - Guay6, Core 4569-2, 0-3 cm | ecosystem: Environmental > Aquatic > Marine > Hydrothermal vents >...
CTGCCAGTATTTTAATATGTTTTAGATATAAGTTCAAGATTCGCTCATTTTCTTATATTTATCCAACTAAATTACCCTTTTAAATCTAAACTTACACATTATGCTACTTCATCAACAGTTTGTCAGGATGGCCAAAAAGCACTCTAAGAAGTTTGCCATTAAAGACAAAACAACCAAAAGCAATGTCACCTATGGCAGAGCGCTGATTGGTGCACTTATCATGTCTAAAAAGTTCCAAAAATATGATGAAGGATACATTGGCATCATGATTCCTACCTCAGCCGGATGTGCACTGGCTACAGTGGGGGCGTTGATGAGCGGCAGGGTTCCTGTAATGATCAACTACTCTACGGGTGCTGAAAACAACGCTAAATATGCACAGGAGAAGTGCAACTTTAAAACCATAATCACATCCAAAGCATTGCTGGAGAAGATCAATTGTCCGGTTATCGACGGGATGGTATTGATTGAGGATATTATGAAAAGCGTGACCACGGGAGACAAGTTAAAGGCTGCTTTGAAAACTAAGCTCCCGGTTGGAATGATCCTTAATTCCATTCATAAGGGCGAGGAAGACGACAACGTCGCCATCCTCTTTACAAGTGGCAGTGAAAAAGATCCAAAGGTGGTGCAGCTTACCCATCGGAACCTGGTATCTAACATAGAGAACTTCTGTGACTATGTCGGCATCTATGAAACAGATGTGATTCTGGCCAACCTGGTCTTCTTTCATATATTTGGGCTGACGGTGAATCTCTGGGTCACTTTTGTAAGAGGGATGACCATGGTCACCTATGCAAATCCAACCGATTTCCAAACCATCAGCGACATCGCGCGGGATGAAAAGCCAACCATTATGGTGGGAACACCCAGCTTTTTCTGGGGATATCTTAAAAAATCGGAACCTGGTGATTATAAATCTCTGCGGGTGATGGTGGCCGGCGCAGATAAATGTCCCGATGCCCTTCGTGATGGCTTCATGAAAAAACATGGTGTCACCCTGCTGGAAGGGTATGGAGCTACTGAAACTTCTCCTGTGGTTTCTGTCAATTCTCATGAATATAACAGGCCTGGAAGTACTGGCAAAGTAATTCCAAATGTGAGTGTACGAATTGAGCACCTGGATACAGGAGAAGAGTGTAAAACTGGAGAAGTGGGCAAAATATTGGTTAAAGGCGACCTGGTCATGAAGGGTTACCTAAATGAACCTGAATTAACTGCAGAAGCCATTGTGGACGGATGGTATAATACCGGCGATATGGGATTCCTGGATGAGGATGGTTACTTATGGCATTCAGGCCGATTCAAGCGTTTTGTGAAGATCGGAGGTGAGATGGTATCACTGGTAAAAGTTGAAAATGTAATGGAAAAACATCTTCCCGAAGGGGTTTCATGCTGCATTGTTGAAATTCCAGACGAAATTAAAGGATCAACCATCGTTGCAGCGGTTACTCAGGATATCAATAAGATTGCTATTCTCAGAAAGATGGGGAAAGATTTACCTAACATCGCACTTCCCAGGCAATTTTTTGTGATTGAGGAGCTTCCGATGATGGGAACGGGGAAAATTGATTTCAGGTCTGTTACCGAATTGGTAAATAAGATGGCCCAGAATCAAGACAAAAATTGATTTTTTAATGATTGAATTCAGTTGGAATCCTGCAATCCTCCTATTTGTAGTAGCTGTGGGTTGGTGTGCCATTGGTTTTTCAATCTATTTTTTCCTTTCAAGGAACAAATCAATATCCAGGAAAATCTGGAAGGCCAGTCCAAATCTGGATTGGCAGGTAAAAGAGATCGTACTGCAAAGGCTGTGGGGTTTTATCTTTCTTGGAGTGTTTCCTGCAATCTTCATCCTTCTCTTTCCTGAAAATAGCCTGAGAGACTTTGGAATGGGATGCTCCTGGTTGTCTGCTCCTCCCTGGTGGATAGTTGTGGTTCTGGTATTCATCTTAATCGCGGGGTTCTATTCAGCAAAACAACCAGGGAACCTGGAGATGTACCCTCAAATCAGAAATCGGCAATGGACCTATGGATTGCTGACTCTTAGCGGGCTAAGCTGGGTGATTTTTCTGCTTGGGTATGAATTCCTTTTCAGGGGATTCCTGCTCTATGCTTCACTGGCCGTAATGGATGTATGGCCCGCCATCGCCCTGAATTGTGCCCTGTATACATTCGCTCATCTCTACAAGGGACCGGGAGAGACCTTTGGTGCTATTCCTTTAGGAATACTGCTATGCTATGTCACCCTGCTTACCGGCAATATTTGGACCGCAGTTGGTATACACTCTGTAATGGCATTATCAAACGAATGGTGGTCCATTAGGGCAAATGAAAAAATAGTTTTTGTGAGATCAGGAAGGTAAATTGGAAGGCAGAAGTTAAGATGAAGAAGATATTTGTATCGGGTGCAACGGGCTTTATAGGGATTCAACTGGTAAAAAGGCTGGTTCAATCAGGCCATAAGGTTCATGCCCTCTACCGATCCGATTCCAAAGCCCATCTGATCAGAATGGAGGGGGTAACCCTTTTCAAAGGTGATATTTTGGATAAAGAGTGCCTTTACGGAGCCATGCAGGGTTGCAGTCAGGTCTATCATGTGGCAGCTTTTGCGGCAGTCTGGTCCAAAGATCCAACCCTGTTTCACCGGTTCAATGTGGATGGAACCCTGAATCTGATTGATGCAGCTCGGGAGGCAGAGATCGAACGGGTGGTGGTCACCTCCACCGCAGGAATTCTTGGCCCCTCCGTAAAAAAACCAGTGAACGAAGAGAGCCCGGTTCCAGATTCATTTTTTACTTTATATGAGGACTCCAAATATATTATGGAGCAAGAACTTAAAAATATAAAACAATCCAAACCAGAGATAGTAATTGTCAATCCCACACGGGTGTACGGACCTGGATTCCTCAGCAAATCCAATGGAATGTCATTGATGATAAAAAAGTATATAGCAGGAAATTGGAGATTCATTCCGGGTGATGGGAAACGCATGGGGAATTATGTCTACGTGGAGGATGTGGTTTCCGGACATTTGCTGGCCATGGAAAAAGGGAAGCCGGGAGAACGATATATCCTGGGTGGCGAAGATATTTCCTATAACCAATTGTTCGATTTTGTTCGAAGGGCCAGTGGTGTTTCAAAGCGACTCTTTCATATCCCTGTTCGATTTCTTTTTTTGGCCGCAGGACTCTTTTCTGTCCTCTCTAAAATCACCGGTCAACCACCCCTTATAGTGCCTAGCTGGGTTCGTAAACTAACCCGTAACTGGGTGGTTTCCTCGAAGAAAGCAATAGAAGAATTAGGATACTCCCCCATGAATGCCAGTGAAGGGATAGATAAAACTGTAAATTGGATTATCGCAAACAATTAAATCCGTCTTTATGAAACCAACATCACTTTCCTTTCCGATAATGGCCTTGGCTCTGATTCTGTTATACGGATGTACAGGGGGGCAACAAAAGAGTTCACAGGAATATCCAAAGACAGGTTCGGTGGATAGCTATCATCCCTCACTCCATAAGATCATTGCCTCCGGAGAACGCCCTGAAATTATTGCCGAAGGATTTGAATGGTCGGAAGGCCCTTTATGGCTCCCTAAGCTGAAGAAGGTGATCTTCTCCGATATACCTAAAAACTCTATCTATCAATGGTCTGAGAAAGATGGCCTGAAGCTTTACCTGAAGCCATCCGGATATACAGATTCGATTCCAAGGGGAGGGGAAACCGGTTCCAACGGACTGCTCCTGAACCAGGAGGGAAGTCTGGTATTATGTCAGCACGGAGACCGTAGAATGGCCATAATGGACGCCCCCCTGAAAGCACCGGCACCTGAATTCACAACCATAGTTGCAGAGTGGGATAAGAAGCGCTTCAATTCTCCAAATGATGCAGTATTTAGTGGGAAAGGAGATCTCTACTTCACTGATCCGGCCTATGGAATGGAGCTCAGGTATAAAGATCCAAAACGTGAAATGGATTTTACCGGTGTCTTCAAATACAGTGCAGGGGGAGAAATCAGGCTGCTGACTGATCAGTTGAGTGCCCCCAATGGCATTGGATTATCACCCGACGAGAAACACCTTTATGTGGCCAATTCAGGGGGAGCTAAAAAGTCCATCTGGATGATTTATGATTTTGCTGAGGACGGTTCTCTGGCCAACGGAAGAGTCTTTCATGATGCCAGTGTGGCTTCTGATTCCCTGAGAGGCGCGCCGGACGGTTTGGTGGTACGAAATGACGGAATCATCTTTGCTACCGGTCCGGGCGGAGTGTGGATCTTTAATCCGGAAGGCGAAAATCTTGGAATTGTAAAGACGGGTCAGGCCACCTCCAATTGCACTCTTGATTCAGATAATCAATACCTTTATATGACAGCAGATATGTACCTGATGCGTATAAAGTTAGTAACTAACTAATCTATACTTTTGGCAGCTCCCAGGGCTTCCTGTATTGCGGGACCAGGTATTTATTGGCTTCACTGTCATTGATAAACTGATAATTCTCCTGATCCCAATACAATCTTCTGCCAGTCTTATAAGCCACATTGCCCAGATGACAGGTTCTTGCAACTCCGGCGGCGATCTCAATCGGACAGTTTAGCTTTGCACCGGTTTTAATCCCATCGATAAAATTGATCATGTGATTATTGAGCCCCTGACCATCCCCGCCTATGAGGTCTACCTTCTCCAGGGTAGGCTCCCCTCCTTTTGGTTCTGGAATCACTTCCCATCCTCCCCTGTCCACAACAAGGGTTCCATCATTGCCCACAAAACCAACCCCATGCGACCGCCCATAGTATCCTCCATCAATTCCGATTCCATGATCCCACAACAGTGTAAAATCATCAAACTCATAGAGTGCCTGCTGGGTATCGGGAGTTTCGCAGGCATCATCGGGGTATGCAAATTTTCCACCCAGCGACATGACAGATTTTGGAGCATACTCTTGCATGCCAAACAGAGCATAATCCATGATATGTACCCCCCAGTCGGTCATCATACCTCCTGCATAATCCCAGAACCAGCGAAATGTAAAATGAAACCTGTTCTTATTAAAAGGCTTTTTTGGGGCTGGCCCCAGCCAGAAATCATAATCCACTCCTTCGGGTACAGGTGAATCGGCTACCACAGGGACTGAACCCATCCAACCCTGATAGGACCAGGCCCTTACGGTACGGATCTTTCCCAGTTTACCTGAGTGTACATATTTGATGGCATCCTGCCAGTGTTTATCGCTTCGCTGCCACTGCCCTATTTGAGCCACAGTGCCATATTTTGCAGCTGCCCGCTCCATGATGTTACACTCTTCTATGGTATTGGCCAGCGGTTTCTCACAGTAGATGCTATATCCCTCCTGAGCAGCATATACAAATGGTATTGTATGCCAGTGATCGGGCGTCCCGATGATTATCACATCCAGGCCTTTGTGCTCCAGAAGATCCCTGAAATCCTTATATCCTTTTGGGGCCTTCCCCTGAATCTCTTTTACATCCGCGATCCGCTCCTGCAACACATTATCGTCCACATCACAAAGCGCAGCACATTCGGTGTTGGGCTGATTTAAAAAGGTCTTTAGATCGGCAAACCCCATCCCTTTAACACCTATTGCACCACAAACCAACTTCTCATTGGCACCCAGGATACCGGCTTTCAATGTGGGAAACTGGGAGGTTATCCCAATGGTTGCAGTGGCTGCGGCTGTCTTCTTGATAAAGTCTCTTCGATTGCTAAGCATAGGGTAGAAGTTTTAGTTTACTAAATCCGTTTTCGCATTTAAATATAATCACTTACCTGGAAATAGGAGCAAATAGTGAATTTCCATTGTTGAATTTCCTGTCAAGAATCAGATCAACCACCTGCACCCCATTCATCATGGTGCCATATAACCCGTGTGAAAACTTGGGCTGATAAAGGTTCTTTATGGGTGTTTTCATGGGCAGTCGTTTGGGGCCAAACTGGGTTACCAGTGAGGCCATATCATAAAGGCTACCTGTAGGGGATCCGGAATACCTGGCATAGGTGGCAGGTGTTGATATATCCTTTACCACAATATGTTTGGAAAGGCCAGGAATAAAGTACTTCTCTGCAATATTAATAAAGAAATCTCCCCATCGCTCTTTCTCTGCTTTGTATTTATTGTAGTCGTTCTCTCTCCACTCGGTCCATTTGTTCATGGCAAATGGAGTGCACCTGATGGTAATGGTATTTTTTGCTCCTGTGGTAAGTGAAGGACAGATTACTGCCGTATGGAAGCAATCTGTTGAGAAGGCATTATCCCCTGCAAGGAATCCATCAAATAGTTTCTCTGCAGTGCCCAAACCGGTGGAGACTACATTGTAAGGATAATCCAGATCCATGGATTGTAAATCGATTTCATCATCTAGCCCCAGCGCCACGTTGATTGAGGAGGTTGACATGATGATCTTGTCCAGCTTCTCCACATAACTGGAAGGCAGATGCTCCTCACCCACAAGCTTTCGCATGGCAACCAATGGATCGACCGTTGTGATTACCTTCTCAGCTAAGATGGGAGTAGAACTTCCCGATAATTGTACTCCTGCCACCTGTCCGTTCTCCACAACAATTTTTTCCACTTCTGATCCAAACAGAATTTCACCTCCCCGCTGTTGAAAGAGTTGCGCCATGGTTGCCGGAAACTCATCAAAGTAGCCATAAGGCCTAAAACATCTGGTCATAGAGGAAAGCATGGCGCCAGTGGCCATAATTGAAGATGCCCTGGATGATGGCACTCCTGAAAATGAAGTAAATGTTTCCATCACCTCCCTGAGCTTCGGGTTGTTGATATCAAACTTGTCAAGAAGCCCTGAATAGGTTCGGTTCAGGTTGGCAACCACCTTTGGGGCCTGAAATGGAATAAGCAACTTATCTTTTAGCTTTGAATTGGCTTTTAATTTACGAACCTGTTTAAACATATCCACCGAGTAGGCCATCAATGCTCTGATTTTTTCTGCATCATCGGGAAACTTCTCTATCAGATATTTAGTGAAATTTTCTGCTCCTGTGGGAATCTTGTACTCATCCACATGTTCGCCATCGACCACAATTCGTCGCATGAAGTTTCCTTCGTACTGTTTCAGGTTAAGATCTATTTCCAGGTAATCCAGTATATCAATAATGTCGGGGAAGAGTTGGGTGGTTTCAAACACATATCCATGCTTTTCATAGGCCGTACTATACCCACCCGGATAACTGTTCTTCTCTATTATCAGGGTTTTCTTCCCATGGGTGTTTTTCAACCATATTAACCCCGATGAGAGCCCGCTTAATCCAGAACCGATAATGATCAGATCATACTTTTCTTTCCCTGAAAAGTTCGAGCTTAGCTCATCTCTTTTCAACTGAATGGTTTTAGTCATGTTAGGTTAGTGAAGAATTAATTCTCTAATTTATGATAATCATTGTTACTTTGGGTAGTTTTTTAAAAAGTTAGATGCACAAAAGCAGAAATCAGATTACAGGTATCCTTCTTGCCGGGGGCATGAGCCAAAGGATGGGGATGGAGAAGGGGATAATAAAAATAGGACCAACCTATTTATACCAGTATGCTTTAGGCGTACTTGAAGAGGTCTGCGATGAGATCTTGATAAGTACTTGTAAAGAGTCCATATTCCATGAAAACCATCGCATGGTGTGTGACGAAATACAAGGGATCGGTCCCATGGGGGGAATATATACCTGCCTGAAGCAATCTTCCACTGAGCTCAATGTGGTTCTGTCTTACGATATGCCCCTTGTAAACAAGGAGTTAATTACCCACCTTATTGAGGAAAGCTACACCCATGAAGTGGTTGTACCTGCCCTTCAGAAGAACAGGCCCGAGCCACTTTGCGGGGTTTACAGAAAAGAGACTGCCATCATCTTTGAGAACCTGATTGCTCAAAAAAAGTTTGCAGTTCACAATGCGCTTGCACAGGTGAATAGTAAAATCATTCTGATTCATGATCAGATGAGTTTCTGGAATCCCAACATTTTTCTGAACATAAACAAGGTGGAAGATTTAAAGAAGCTACCCTCTGACATTGGTCTGCCTCAACATGAATAAATTGAATTCCATATGGTTGAAAGCAGCTGTGGCAGGCGGTCTATGGGCCAGCTTTGAGATTATTGTAGGGAGTTTGCTCCATAACCTTCACCTGCCTTTTTCAGGTACATTTCTGGCCACATTCTCAGTCATCCTGATGATCTCGTTCTTGCAAATCTGGAAAGAGAGTGGCTTGATCTGGCGTGCCGGACTCATCTGTGGGCTTATGAAGTCGCTCTCCCCAAGTGCGGTAATCCTTGGGCCTATGACTGGCATCATGATGGAAGCCATGTTCATGGATCTGTTTATATACCTTGTAGGATTCAATGTGTTTGGATACTTGCTGGCGGGAATAGCAGCGCTTCTAAGCACCATCATTCACAAACTGGCCAGCCTCTTTATTCTATACGGAACAGACCTGGTAACCATCTATATAAACCTATTCAACTTCCTGAAGAAGCAGCTGGGTATTACCGAAGCAAATCCCAGGGACCTAATTGCAGGAATCATACTTGTCTATATCATTGTGGGAGCCCTGGCTGCAATAGCCGGCATGTTTTTAGGGAAGCGTGCTCTAGGGGTACAAAAGTACAGTGATTCACCTGAACATCCTTCAGACCCCTTTCAATCCTCGTGGCAAAATACCAATCCGGATCAACCTTTCAGAATGGTACTCCTTTTTGTTCATCTGTTCATGATTCCCATTCTACTTATTCTTATAAACCGTTTTGGGTTTCATCCAATATCTATGATACCAACCGGGCTTTATATCTTCCTGCTTCTTTTTCGCTACAAAAGAATTCTGGGTCGATTGAGAAAACCTGTCTTCTGGAGCCAATTGATTCTTATGACGGTTATTGCCGGTCTTTTCTGGCATCCACCTGATGGAAGTAATTATAAACTTGGAAATGGGTTTATGGTGGGTCTGGAAATGAGCGTAAGAGCCATTCTGATAGTTTCGGCTTTTTCTGCCCTTTCTGTGGAGATCAGAAATCCCCGCATTACCAATAAATTAATTGGGCTGGGATTTGGGAATGCCTACGCTGCTCTATCTCTATCTTTTAATTCGCTGCCTGTGATGCTTGACCGATCGGCAAATTTAAAAGGCTTTATCAGAAGACCCTGGTCGTCATTCACCAATTTAATATTTGAGGCTCAGCTCTGGTTAGAAACCTATAAAAAACAGCTAAAGCTGTAATTTAATTCCATTCCAAATAGCCACATCTTACTGTATATCTGTACATTACTAATTATCTAAATATTTAAATATGTGTTAGAATCCGAAGCCATTGTTTTTTAATTCACAATGCTTTAATTTTGCTCCCTTTCTAAGTATAAATCATGTCATAAAAGCACTTTTCTCTATGGCAAATCGCAGGGATTTTATCAAAATATCCGGATTAGGGATTGGAGGCCTGGCAGTGGGGGCCTCAGGTTTAGGCCTATACAACAATCTCCTTGCTTCACCTCCCTCGGGAGCTGAACTAAGTATCGATACCTCCCGAACCCCGACCTATTGTGAAATCTGTTTCTGGAAGTGTGCAGGCTGGGTTTATAAAAATGAAGAGGGGAAGATCTGGAAAGTAATCGGTAATGATGAAGATCAACACAGCAATGGTCGTTTTTGTCCCAGGGGTACAGGTGGCCCGGGAATGTACTATGATGAGGACCGACTAAAAACACCTCTTATCAGAACCGGGGAAAGAGGGAAACAGGTATTCCGGGAAGCAAGCTGGGAAGAGGCCCTGGATTACATTGCGGATAAAATGAAAGGGATTGCGGAAGAGCATGGTCCTGAATGCACAGCACTGCTAACCCATGGCTCCGGAGGAAAATATTTTGGAACCCTGTTGAAAGCCTTTGGTTCAGCGAGTATTGCAGCTCCCTCCTATGCCCAGTGCAGGGGACCACGTGAGGTGGCTTATCACATGACTTTTGGGGAAGGGGTTGGAAGTCCCGAAAGAACCGATATCAGGGACACAAAATGTCTGGTACTGATCGGCTCCCACCTGGGTGAGAACATGCACAACGGGCAGGTACAGGAAATGTCGGATGCCATCGACAAGGGTGCTGCTATCATTACTGTGGATCCCCGTTTCAGTATTGCGGCCAGTAAATCAAAATACTGGCTCCCCATCAAGCCGGCCACTGATATAGCCTTGCTAATGGCCTGGATCCACGTAATCATCAACGAAGAGTGGTATGATAAGGAGTACGTGGAAAAATACACCTATGGTCTTGATCAGCTCAAGGCCCACGTTCAGCACATGACCCCTGAATGGGCCTATGGGATCACCACACTTAAACCGGATCTGATCCGCAAATCAGCCAAGGAAATGGCCGATGCCTCACCTGCAGTGATCATCCACCCCGGCCGTCATGTGGTCTGGTATGGAGATGACACCCAGCGCAGCCGGGCCATGGCCATTCTGAATGCATTATTAGGCTCCTGGGGAAGGCGTGGGGGATTTTACAATCCGGAAAAAGTCTCGATTCCCTCATGGCCACACCCGCCCTATCCGGTTCCTGGCCGTACCTGGAAAGATGCATATCCCGATCAATACAACCTGGCCTATGAGACCCTGGCTTCGGGGATCTGTGATGCCACCATTCCCACCCTAAGTAAGGCATGCAACTTCAAGACCTGGATCGTCAACGGGACCAACCTGATCAAGACCATTCCCGATACAGAAAAGACTCTGCAAGCCATCCAGGCACTCGAGCTGATGGTGGTAATCGATACCATGCCCATGGCCATCACCGGTTGGGCCGACGTGGTGCTGCCCGAATGTACCTACCTGGAGCGGTACGACACCATCCGGGACAGTGCCCACCGGAAACCAGCCATCGCTTTAAGAATGCCGGCAGCCAAACCCATGTATAATACCAAACCCGCCTACTGGATTGCCAAGGAGCTTGCCAATCGGATGGGGCTGGGCGAATA
>Ga0164315_10004353_pt1 | contig 10987 bp, 13 predicted proteins | sample GuaBasSedimGuay6_FD_113737 | JGI IMG/M metagenome (GOLD analysis project Ga0164315, IMG submission 113737) | Subseafloor sediment microbial communities from Guaymas Basin, Gulf of California, Mexico - Guay6, Core 4569-2, 0-3 cm | ecosystem: Environmental > Aquatic > Marine > Hydrothermal vents...
GTTTCAATCCCAAAGTATTATCATCAGGCAAGAAGCCTAAATCAGACTACATATTGGAATATGTAGTCTGATTTAGGCTTCTTGCCTGATGATAATACTTTGGGATTGAAACCTGTTGCTGGACTAAGTTTGTCTGAAAGGTATTGTCCGATCCTTAATAATTCCTGGTTTTCATCCTGAATATAAATATTGGTGTGCTCAGTCAATGTAAAAAATCCTCCGGCAGATTCTATAAGAACTGGCTTGGGGATCAGGTTTGCTTTCGTGAGGTCGGATGTTTTTTCTTGCGAACAGGCTGTCAGTATAACTGAAAGTAAAAGAACAGCAATGCTATTGATGCTAAAATTTCTAGTGATTTGCTTCATCGGGTTTTGGTTTGCTACAAAAATAACACAATCTGGCAATGATTTCCATGGAATACCCCGGACTATAAACAGAAAAAGCCCGTCCAAATGGACGGGCTTTTTCAAAAAAAGATTTTAATACAAATATTAAATCACTTTAACATCTACTGCATTTAAGCCTTTTCTACCTTCTTTGAGTTCAAATTCAACTGCGTCACCTTCGTGGATTTCATCAATTAATCCAGAAACATGTACGAAATACTCTGTTTTTGTCTCATCTTCAATAATGAATCCAAAACCTTTGGATCCACTGAAGAACTTTACTGTACCTTTTTTCATTGTAATAAATTATTGTAATAAGTGTTAAAAAGTGCAAAAGTAATGCTATTTACATTCACTTCTGCATTTTTTCAAAATATTTTTTCTCTTTCTGTATTTATTATTGGTTTACTTTCCTATTTCCCAGCGGAAAATTCAATTTGATGGGGGTGGGTATGAGTTCTGTATTAGTCCTTTATATTAAAACTCTTAAACTACCCAATCCCCTGTATTTGTTCCAGAAAACTATAAAAACCTTCATTGCTTTTTGGCTTAGCCGGCCAATCTTCTTTTGGGATATTTTTCCAACAGTGCCCGATAAAATCGCAGGGATAAGGTTTGGTACAATGTAGTCCGACGGCGATGGGAGGCGATTTTTCTAAAAGTAAAGCTTCCTTTTCGCGTACGACCTGTTCGCGGATATAAGTCTGACGTTTGAGCACCCTGTCCAATACACTTTCTTTGATGAACAATTTATTGAGGTCGAGTGCTTGAGAAAAATCGTAATCCTTATTTACATAAACCAAAAAGAAATCTTTAAGTTGGATATTTTGATTGCTGATGACGTAGTATTGAAATGCGGCATCCAGCAGATAGGTTTCAGATAAATGAAGCGAACTCTTCACTTCGTAAGCGCTCCAATTCCCGTTTTCTTTGTGAAGAATATCCAATAAAATCAGAAGTCTGTCGTATTGAAAAGCAACTTCATATAAAGTGTTGTAACTGTCGGTCTGGATAATTTGTTCTGTCTCCAAAACTTTCTTCCGGTATTGGGAAGGTGATTTGGGTTTCAGGTCAATTCCACCCGGAAAAAGGTGCTGGGCCAATTCGCCAACCTTATGCCCCCGCTTGAATTTCGCTAATTGTTCCGGGCTTAACCTGTCCCTTAAAAAAGGACGCTTCTTATTTAGGTATAGAGATTTCAGGCATTGATTCCCCCTGATAAAAGTTGATTTTGAAAGAAGGTGTTTTTCCATTGTTGTGGGTTAATTGTTATGGCTATTGTTTAAATACTCTGTGAATTTATTAATACCTCGTACTTTGCCTCAATATTTCTAAATTTCATATGTCCGGTTGAATCAAGGGCACTGTTAATCATTTTTGTAATAATCTCCGTGTCTTTATACTTTTCCTTAATTCTAAACCAGTTTAAATAACTTTGTAAATACTTTGTTGCAACTCCGTGCATTTTCTGTCGATCCATGTTTTTAGATGGCTGTCGGCGGAATTAACATGCTGGATATGATATGTTTTCCGTTTTGCATATTGTTTCAAATTGGCCCGCAAAACATGATGTTCAAGATTGCTATCTATTGCAAACCCCTTATATCTTACATGTCCGTCAGTACACAGAACAGTTTGTGCACTTTTCTTTTCTCCGATTGCCATTGCAAAATCTTTTTTGGTTATTCGCCCTAACAGGCTACTTTCAAATCGATGTTTTTTGCCCTGTCCATTGTTACAATTGTGGCTATATACTTACTATTAGTACCACGGACTTTTGCCTTTTTACCCCGTTTTCTAGGTTTTTGCAGTAGGTTTTTTGAGCCTTTCTGTGCGTGCAAAATTTTTTTCATCACTTTCTGTTATCCCCTCAAACTTACTTTTCTCAATACTGCTTAAAGAGGATGCTATTTTATGCCTCCAATCAAAGTCTGTCTTCTTATTTATTTTTAATTTATCTTTTGTTTTATCCAAGCTTAACCCTTCACGCATAAGTTTCAAATACGGAACAAGCAACTCTTTCTTATTTGTCTTGGCAAGCCATGTTCCTGAAAAAGAATTAAAACTACGCTTGCAGGATTTGCAACGATATCTTTGTAAGCCAGACTTTTCACGTCCATCTCTGGTGTATTTTATTGAATTACAATGGGGGCAACCACCTTGCTTATTGTTCAATTGCTTCTCCCTTAAACTCAATAAATTAAATTCTGACTGATTACTTATCATTATAAGCCCTTCTAATAATGTCTTTTGGGTGCTGTTCTCTAATCCTGTAAAATAGGACTTTAATGATGAAATATCCAGAACTAATCTTTTTGCTAAACTACACCTAATTTCACAGAATATCTACACCATAGCCAATTTTGTATATATAGAAACAAGATATATATGAGATATTCAGGGAAATATGTAGATTATTTTATTTTGATGCATTAGTCGTCTGACCACATAACCAGCCAACAACCGTTTGTTTATTTTTAGGAAGCATCAAAATCAAAATACCTTACTTTTGATTTCTGCTAAAAGCAAGAGCAATGATGCTGAAAACGATAACATTAATCTTCATAATTTTCTCTTTTCCCGTAATTACAATCTGTCAGCAAAGTTTCAAATCGCAACAACTAAATTTCGATAGGGTTCGGGTTGCTTATGCCGAAAAAGAAGCGGGGATGAAGCGTCTGTTGAATCAACAAAATATCATTCCCGATTCATTGGAAATATTTATCCGGGTGATTAAAAATGAAAAGCTGTTGGAACTGTGGGGGAAAAACATCAACGAGAGGGAGTTCCGGATGCTTACGACTTATGACTTTTGTGCAACTTCAGGTGTGCTGGGTCCCAAAAGAAAACAAGGTGATAGGCAAATTCCAGAGGGTTTTTACCGCATTGACCGTTTTAACCCTGCCAGCAGGTATTATTTATCGCTCGGAATTAATTACCCCAATCCAGCTGATTTGTTGAGAAATTCTAATGTAAACCCCGGTGGTGATATTTTTATTCATGGCGATTGTGTGACTATCGGCTGTATTCCCATTACCGATGATAAAATAAAGGAGCTTTATATTTTTGCTGTAGAGGCAAGAAACAATGGACAACAGAAAATTCCTGTACATATTTTCCCCGCCAGATTGACGGTAAAAGAAATGGAATATCTGCAAAAAGCTTACCGGAATAATCCTGAATTATTGGAGTTTTGGATTGGATTGCAATTGGGTTTTCAATATTTTGAGACACAAAAAACCCTGCCCTAAAGCACAGGGCAACTGATAGAATATACCTCAGTTGCCCTGTGCTTCAGCACAGGGTTGGGGAAAATGTTAAATCAAACCCTGATCCAACATGGCATTGGCTACTTTGAGGAAGCCGGCAACGTTGGCGCCTTTTACGTAATCAATATATCCATCGGATTGCGTACCATTTTTTACACAAGCTTCGTGAATACTCTTCATAATGTGATGTAATTTGGCATCAACTTCTTCGGTCGTCCAGGCCAGTTTCATGGCGTTTTGTGTCATCTCTAAACCTGAGGTTGCAACACCACCAGCATTAACAGCTTTGCCTGGTCCAAACAATATTTTATTGTTTTGAAGTGTGTGAACAGCTTCAGGAGTTGAGGGCATATTGGCACCTTCGGCAACGCACATACATCCGTTTTCAACGAGATTCTTGGCATCATTCCCATCGAGTTCGTTTTGTGTAGCACATGGTAAAGCGACATCAACTTTTACTTCCCAGGGGCGTTTACCGGCAAAGAAAGTAGCTTCGGGAAACTCTTCAGCATAAGGTTCTACAACATCCATATTGGATGCCCTGAGTTCTAATAAATAATCAATTTTGTCACCGGCAATTCCTTCGGGATCGTGGATGTAACCATCAGGACCTGAAATGGTGACGACTTTTCCGCCTAATTCGGTCACTTTGCTGGCGGCACCCCAGGCCACATTTCCAAAGCCGGAAATGGCTACTGTTTTACCTTTAAAGCTTTCTCCTTTTGTAGCGAGCATTTCCTGTGCAAAATATACAGTTCCAAATCCTGTAGCTTCAGGACGGATGAGGCTTCCGCCCCAATTGATTCCTTTTCCAGTCAAAACGCCTGTATGTTCGCGAGCCAGCTTTTTATACATGCCGTATAAATAGCCAATTTCTTTTCCGCCTACGCCAATATCTCCTGCAGGAACATCGGTATCAGGGCCAATTATATGTACCAGTTCCAGCATAAATCCCTGGCAAAAGCGCATGATTTCTGCATCTGATTTTCCTTTAGGATTGAAATCGGAACCACCTTTTCCACCGCCCATTGGCAGGGTAGTGAGGGCATTTTTGAAAATTTGTTCAAAGCCTAAAAACTTCAAAATACTCAAATTTACACTCGGGTGAAAACGCAAACCGCCTTTGTAAGGCCCAATGGCATTGTTAAACTGAACACGGTAGCCCAGGTTTACATGTACATTTCCTTCGTCATCCATCCAGGGGATTTTGAAAGTTAAAACCCGGTCGGGCTCAACAATGCGTTCGATAATTCCTGCTGTTGAAAAATGAGGATTTTCGTTTACTACATCTTCAATTGACTCCAGTACTTCGCGTACTGCCTGAAGGTATTCATTTTCTCCCGGATGCTTAGCTTCCAGATCGTTTATTATTTTATTCAGGTCCATGGCCATAAATGTTTAGTGATTGTTCAAAAAGGTTTTTTTGTTATTGATTAACACTGTTAAATAATTAACAATGCAAAACTAAACTTAATATTTAAGGTGCAAATTGTTGTAGGTAAAAATAAGCTATTTATTGCAGTTCTAAATTAAGAAGCTGTCTAAAATTTATCCTTCAGTTTTCTGAGGTGTCATTTTCCCCACCTCTCCGTTATTTTTCCGACCCATAACTACGGTTATGCCTCTCAAAAATGCCTCAGTCTGACAAAAAATACATCATAATAAATTCCAAAAATGAAATTTAAACAGCTTCTAAGAACTTAATGATTTTGTAAAATGATTCACCTTGACTGCCCGAAATTAATTCAGAAGCTTCTTTTATTCTTTGTATTAAATAATTGATGAAGACGGCATCCAAACAGTATAGGCTAATAAGGACATATGATAATCAAGATAGGATAAAGAACTATTCATCCAAAGGCACCAACCGATCATCATAAGCCGGAAAAAATGTTTTGTCGTACGGATTGAAACGCCAGTATTTGTCTGATCTTTCTTCCTCAGAAACTGTTTTATCAAGATAATCATTCAACAAAAAATCGAAGGTGTAACCAGCGAATGTCCTGCCCAATTTGTAGGCATATTTGTATAATTCTGACCGTTCAAGCGAATCAAGATGATAGCTGTAATTAATTTTGCCGGTAAAAAGGTCATAATTAAAATCACCATCAAAATCATCAGTTATTAAACCCGTTGCGAAATACACATTTGCTTTGTTTGAATTTTCATTCACTTTGCTGATCTCAATCCATGAATTAATATAAACAGCTTCCAAATCCTGTTCGTGAAAATAGTAAGTATCGTAAATCAAAGTCTCGTCCCTGTCGGTATAGATGGTTTCTTCCAGTTCAATTTGGGCAATATTGATGACGAATGCGTTGGTATCGACTTCCATAAATCCAGCAACATTGTTTTCATCAAATACAGAAAAGCCAAAGGCTGATAATTCCTTTGTGAATCCAAGCTTGTAATTGGCAAGGAACAGTGAATCGCTTATGTGTTGCAGGTATTTAGAATGTGCCAACAAAACAGAATCAAATTGGGTTTTATCGGTGACTCCCAGCGAATCGAGAAGAAAAGTCTTTTGGTTGGTTTTGAATAAGAAATCAGGAAAAAACACCAACGCCGACCTGCTTATATTCTTATCTACAAAGGCCGTTGCGAATTTCTTTTCGCTACTGCACGACATCATCAAACCCACGATGAGTACCGTTATCGTAATATGTATATATCGCCTTTTAACTGGAATCATTAAGCAAGCAAAAATAGAAATTCTTGTTGTTGTTTGAAAACGGATTTCAAGTGTTTTCTTATGAAGGGGCTTATTAAAGAATCAGCCCTCAAAGAAGGTGGATTTTAAATGAACATTAAACTAAATTCGATTTAAGCTGCTTATCTTATACCCAACTCATCTTATTTAATCTGGCTTAATCCTTAAGTACCCGGCTTACCCCCGATTTTCCAATTATCCAAACCAACCCTTTTTTGTCCTTAAAAATATTTAAAATACGGTCATCTGCCAGGCCAGACTTTTCAGTAAAATGCTCCAGTTTTTTATCACTGTACCGATAAATACCATCCCGTTCTGTTCCCATCCAGATGTTTTCCTGGTCTTCGACAAATATCACATTCACACTCCATTTTTCTGAGGAGTTAAATCTCTGCTCCCATTTCCCATTTTTTAATTGGTAAAAGCCGGTTTCGCCAGCCAGCCAAATCCCATAGCGGTCTTTCTTTATCATAGAATAACGCTTGTCAACAAGTCCGTCTTTCTTGCCGTATTTATACCAATGATTGTCTTGGAAAACAGACACACCGTCTTTTGCAAATGCAATCACCTCGTCCTGATTCATTGTCAGCGACATAATTGTACTTTTCAATTTATAGTCTTTTTTCGTAAACGGAAACCACTTGTCTTTATCAAACATTGCCAGACCTGCAAATTGAAGATTTGTTCGCGCAAATGCCCAAATACGTGCTTGATTGTCTTCTTTCAGGTGATAGATATTACTACTATTCAATCCATCCTTTTTCTTGTAATGCAGCCATTCGTCATCTTTTTGACGGGCAATGCCATTATCCGTTGCTACCCAAATACCGCCCTGTCGCTCCTCCAATAAAAACATCACTTTTTCACTCTTCAGATGCTCTTCATCGTAGGTGTTCCATTTACGTCCATCAAACCTGAAAGCCCCTTCCTGAGTTCCAACCCAGACATTCCCCATCCTGTCTTGAAAAAGACTTGAAAAATACGCTGTAGGATATCCCGGCACTAGCATAGACGAACCACCGATTATCTCATCGAAGTTAATCCATCGGCCTGAATTATACATATGCAGCATACCATTGGTCAGCTTAAAATTCATTTGAACCGTAGCATCAATAACCTGGATGTATTCGTATTCAATCCAAATCTTGCCTTGCCTGTCCTCCATAAAATGTTTGGGCAAATAATAGTCATCATCGTCTTTTTTAAAGCTTGTCCACGACTTGCCATCAAAAAGAAAAAGTCCTTCTGAACTTCCCACCCATAGGTTTCTTTTGCTGTCTTCAAAAAGTACTTCAATACTTCCAAAGGCTTTTGGCTTGCCCGATTCACTGTCTTCAATACTTTTTATCGCATACCATGTTGAAGCACTATAAGCCGTTAATCCATTAGAAGTTCCAATCCAAACAATACCCCTGGAATCAAGCAACGTTACCGTAACCTCCGAAGAAGTCAGCCCGTCTTTTTTTGTATGCGATTCGAAGCTTATTTGCGCCCCAAGCGAAAAATGGCAGGCACAAAAAATCAGGAGAATATATCGTATAATCATTGGTTGCGTCCTTTTACGTTCTATTCAGAGCTTAAAAGTACTTTTTTTTGGGGAGAAAGAATTTATAGGGATAAGATCAAAGCTGTATAATAGACAAACAGTCAAAACAAACCGACAAAGCAATACAAGAATTATTGACAGCCTTTTTTAAGCATTAACATCCATCCCAACAAAACCACCACTTTTTGGAAATTGATAAACTTTCAGGTCGAATTGCGGAATGACGGCAAGGATGTGATCAAAGATATCGGCTTGAATATCCTCGTACTTTGCCCATTCAATAGTTTTGGTAAAAACATAAACCTGTATGGGGAGGCCTTTTTCTGATGGTTGCAATTGTCGGACAAGAAAAGTCATGTCGTCATGAATATCGGGACGGCTGTGGAGATAAGCTTTTAGATATGCCCTAAAAACACCAATATTGGTTTGGCGCCTACCATTTACAAGAACTGAAGGGTCAATTTTATTTTTCGTATTGTAGTCATTAACCGCTTTTTCTGTTTCTTCGATATAGGTATTCAATATATGAATCTTATTGAATCTTTCGAGCATTTCAGCTGTGCAAAACCGAATGCTGTCCATATCAATATTAATAGAACGCTTGATTCTTCTTCCACCCGAATCTTCCATTCCGCGCCAATTTTGGAAGGAATCGGAGATAAGACTGTAAGTGGGAACGGTAACTATTGTTTTGTCCCAATTCTGAACTTTTACGGTTGTTAGGTTGATTTCTAAAACCGTTCCGTCAGCTCCATATTTTGAAACGGTAATCCAGTCTCCGATGGAAAGCATTTTGTTAAAAATCAGTTGTAATCCACCAACAAAACCCAGAATAGGATCTTTAAAAATCAGCATAATTACTGCCGAAAGTGTACCTAATCCAACAGCGAGAGAGCCAATATTTTTATCGAAAATTACACCAATCACTACCATTCCGGAAACGATATAAAGAACAATTTTCAGGATTTGAATCAATCCTTTTATGGGATGATCTTTGGCAAAATCATAACGGTTGTAGTAATCGTTGATGGTTGATAACACACTGTCGAGAATAAGCACAATGTTAAAAACAAAGAATACTTCCAGTGCGCTTCTTATAAAATTTGTAACAATATCTAAGCTGATAATAGCATCATCAATAAAATAATACAGAATGAGTGCTGGAACGAGATAGGAAACTTTGCGGAAAAACCGGTGTTGCACCAGCAAGTCGTCGAATTGGTTTTTAGAACGCTGGATTAACGGAATCAGTAATTTACGCATCAATTTCCATGCGACAATATATCCAATGTAGGATACAAAGATGAGGAAAATCAGCATGACGGATTCCCCCAAATGCGTGGCCCATGTAATGGAAATGCCTGTTTTACTCAACCATTCAATCAGGAAATTTGTTCCGTGGGTAATGTATTCTTCCATGTTGTCGATTGATTAGCTCAAAGACTATTGCGTGCTGATAGTTGTCGAAAACTACAGCCGATTGATAGCTTCCATGTATTTGTCGAGAATAAAATAAAGCTTCTTTTGGTCGGCTTCTACATCATAAATCCTTATCAGGTCCATAACCCCTTTTTCATAATAAACACTGGTGAGGGCAGCATCGAAATTATTATTCTGAAGATTGTATTTGATAGCATTTGTCATTGTTTCAAATGCATCCCAGTCCAGGAAAACGGGTATCTGTAAATAATAAGTTCCCTCATCAAACAAATCTTGAAAAATATGGGGATCTGTTTTTTCTACCTTGAAAAATTTTCGAACCTTAATAATGCTTGAATACGGAGAGATTTTCCGGTGTTTTTTGAACCCGATACCGGTAGCCGAAAATTTTGCAATTACTTCACCAACTCTTCCATAGGACAAACCTTTAAAGCGGATAACTTCAGCCAGTCCGTTTTTAAACTGGATTGTTCCCGGTGTTGCCGAAAAATCGAAGTCAACTTCTTTGTTGATGTCGTGAACTGTACGGACAATAAATTCGCTGCTAAACTCGCCGGATGTTAATGCAAAAAGCGAATCGGGTTCTTTCATGTCAGGGACCGTTAATCCGTGGTAACCCGGAAAAGGTTGCTGCGATTCCAGCATTAAAATATTACAATTCATTTCATCCTGTACAGAGGTCAAGATTTCCTTTTTTGTAAGTGTTCCAACTGTTTGAATGATATTTCTGTCCATAATTATTTTCGTTTTTTTATGAAAAGCTGTGAGGGCTAAGATAAATATAATTTCAGTAACAAGGCTTAAGTTTTTCTTAACAATAAAAATAATTCTCTTTGTTGCCGGGGTTTGATAGAGTTGTGGGCGAGCTGAAGAGCCTCAACATCAAAGCGTTTATTAAAAATACTTCTGTATTCCTGCTCTGTTCCACCGTATGGGGGGCCTTCAAAATCAAATGAATGGTTGAATAAAAGCCCCACCATTTTACCTCCTTTGCTTAACAATTGCGAAACTTTTTCCGCATATTCTGCTCTCCTTTCCGGAGGAATTGAACTAAAAAAAGTTTGCTCAACTACCAAATCGTATTCACCTTGGTGGCTAAAAAAATCACCAATAATGATATTGGTATCCGGAAATTGCGGACAACGATTTTTAAAAGAAGCAATACTTTGTTCTGCAAAATCGAGCAGGTACGTATTTGAAAAACCATTGTTAAACAAATACTCTACCTCCCATGCGTTTCCTGCACCGGGCACTAAAATTCGCAGGTTTTTATTGCTTAACTGATCGAAATACTCCTTTAAGGGAGTCGAAATATAACCGATGTCCCAGCCAATTCGTTCATCCAAATAATGTTGATTCCAGTAATGCTTCGAGAATTTTTTCATTCTTCTGCTGCAAACATCGGATCCCAAGGGGGAAGTAAAACGGCCTTCTTATCAAGTATTTTCAGGGTTTCGGCATCAATGTATTTTTTATTCACCACCAACCTGAACATATATTCATCAAACCATTCATCGGTCATGGTCAGGTAGCCTTTGTTGCCTTTGTCTGCTCCCCAACTGTTTTCCAATTGCCATTTGTCAACCTTACCATTAGAAAGAAAATTCACTGCAACCAATGCCATCCCGTGTGTCGA
>Ga0164315_10004354_pt1 | contig 10987 bp, 7 predicted proteins | sample GuaBasSedimGuay6_FD_113737 | JGI IMG/M metagenome (GOLD analysis project Ga0164315, IMG submission 113737) | Subseafloor sediment microbial communities from Guaymas Basin, Gulf of California, Mexico - Guay6, Core 4569-2, 0-3 cm | ecosystem: Environmental > Aquatic > Marine > Hydrothermal vents >...
AAAGAATGGGCCACTGAAATTTTAGGGAATAATCATCCTCTTGGCAAATACTTTCTAAATATCTCAGAAAGGATCAGAGGTTTCTTTTTGTACAAAGGGCAGGACGATTATGATATATATATTGAGCATATTGCATCAGGCAAAAAATTTAAATTAACAAAAAAATCATTTGACTATTCAGATACTTTAAAAGAGGTAGATGAAATATTGTTTATTGGGATTGCTCAATGGAAGGATGAGTGGTGGTTTTCAGGGGTGTTTTTTCAACAGCCATTTAACCCGGATTTAATTCTGGACGAAAAAAATTCGCTGGAGAGCAGAATGTCAGTCAATTTTTTAGACCATCAAAAGAAAAAAACCACAGAAATACTCGATGAGCAATTAAACGCTTTTAAAGAATTTAATAAAGGTTCACCAATAGCATTTATGCCTTCTGAAAGAATAGAAGGTTTTATTAAAAGTTATACCAAATATTATAATAACTCATTAAATTTATCGGCAAAAGAAAAGGAGGAAGCGAAACAAAGGACACGAAAAGATGGCTTTTTTGGTACAGAAACTGAACATAAAGATTACTCAGAAATATCAGAAACAGCTTTGGTATTTTTTAATCCTAAAAGTGGGGTAGAGATTGCTTTGGATGTAAATAATGCTTTTCCATTGCTCAATAATCCTTTCTTTGATGTTGAACATAGTGAAAATGATGTTATGTTCTTGTTGGTCTCTGACGAAATGTCGACAGAATTGGCTTTGTTTTGTATTGACAACTGTAAAAATGATTTACCTTTTTTTACTGAAGGTACAGGAAAGATGTATTTAGAAGATATTGATTTTTTATTACGGTTTTGGAAAAAAGATAATTATTATGCAAAACCATCAATAACGTATACAGGTCAAGAGGAGAAATAGCCATTGGTGAAATGGCTATACCCAATGAGGGTTTTGGGAATAATCTGAAAGTTAATTCAAACAACAAGAATTAGAAATAAATTGAACCTCCCCGCCGCCCCGTAAGGGATCCCTTCGGGACAAGGGGCGGGAAATATAACCCTAAGATCCCTCGATTCACTTGGGATCCCTACCTGCGGCAGGCAGGAGTTCGGCTAAATAATACTATCACCCGGGTTACCTGGTTTGGGCCTAAACGCTTCAAACTCCAATTACCAATTGATATTGAATCTTTGCAATTTATTGATGTTGTTCTTATTTCGCATGACCATTATGATCACCTTGATTATAGTAGCATTGTAAAACTTAAAGAAAAGGTGGGTAAATATTATGTACCGCTTGGAGCTGGAGCTCATTTAATTTCATGGGGAATAAACCCGGAAAATGTCATAGAAATGGATTGGTGGGAAAGCGAATCTATTGAAGGACTCACTTTTGTTTCAACACCGGCCCGTCATTTTTCAGGTAGGGGATTGTTTGATAGAGGCAGCACATTGTGGTGTTCCTGGGTTATACAATCTGAGCATGTGAATATCTTTTTCAGTGGCGATGGCTGATATGGAGAACATTTTAAAGAGATCGGCGATAAAAATAGCCCCTTCGATTTTACCATGCTCGAATGTGGCCAATACAATGAACAATGGGCACAAATTCACATGTTACCCCTCGAAATCACGCAAGCACAACTCAATTTGAAAGGTAAGTTATTAATGTCAATTCATTGGGGTTCTTTTAAGCTGGCATTGCATAGCTGGAATGAACCGGTAGTGCTTTTACTATAAGTAACTACTAAATTAGGTATGGATGTAACCACTCCCGAAATTGGGGAGCCAATTACAATTGGGAAGCCTTTTCCTTCGAAACATTGGTTTGCAGCGTAATAAACAGCTGGTTTTTCCATCAAAGTTGTTTATAGAACCAATACTAAGTTGTTGGAAATTCTTAAAAGAAAAAAGTATAAAACTCTAATTTTTATGTACTTTTATGGGAATAACTTCCTGTAAATTTTAGAGTAATGGTAACAAACACACACGAACTTGATCGCATTGCAATCACTGTAAAATCCCACATGTTATTAAGGCAACTCCTCAAAGAAAATCCAATCCTTGAAGAGATTATGCGAAATGCCCGAAATGAAACTGAAGCCCTGGTTGGGGTAAGGAATTGGGTACTAAGTGATATAAAGCAGAACAAAGATGCTTATAGTTTTTATAAACGTGAAACCAATGGACGAGAAGCATTTGAGAAACTAACCTGGAAAGATTTTGCAGCAATACGAATCCTTGATTATATTGACAATGCAGGCCGTGAGTTTGATGACCAGAACCTTAGGGGAGAAAAGGCCATAAGCAATCCAATCCATTTAATCTGGCTCGCAGTAACCCATGGAACAGGAGGTGCTAAACCCTATTTTTTCAAAGATATGCTGATGCTATTCCGACAATTTACAGGTGAATACAAAAGAAAGTTCCCCTCAAAAGAAAAAATTGAGGAATGGATGGATCGTTGGTGCTCAGGTCTCGACCCAAGGATTATTAAACTGAGGGAAGAAAACCGGGAAAGAATCCTGAAAATCATCATTGATAAAATTGACAAGGGAGAAATAACTGATTCAAAATTTTCTTTTAGAAAAGGAATGTCACAAGAGCAAAAATACCTGAAGGCCTTGGAATGGTGGGACGATCGTTTATTTCATTTACGATTTGCTGTGCGCTCTCCAGACTTATTGAACGAGTTGCTCGACAACTCTTTGGACCCTGACACCATGAAGGTATTGTATGAAGCAGAAGCTAAAGGGATTCCGTTTTTTGTTAATCCGTATTATCTTTCGTTGCTTCACGTTAGGGTACCTTATTTTGCCGTTGGTGCTGATCTGGCTATCAGACATTATGTAATTTATAGCCAGCAACTCATAGATGAATATGGAAATATTGTTGCATGGGAAAAAGAAGATATAGTGAAACCCGGAGAACCTAATGCAGCAGGATGGATACTGCCAAATGAACACAATGTTCACAGAAGATATCCTGAAGTAGCTATATTAATTCCTGACACTATGGGTCGGGCTTGCGGGGGTTTATGTGCTTCCTGTCAACGGATGTATGACTTCCAGAGAGGCAATCTGAATTTCAACCTGGATAAATTAAAACCCAGGCAAACATGGGATGAAAAGTTGGTAACCCTCCTGGATTATTTTGAAAATGATTCTCAATTGCGTGATATTTTAATCACAGGTGGTGATGCCCTGATGAGTTCTGATAAATCACTTGAAAAAATCCTGAACAAGATTTATGAGATGGCCTTGAATAAAGTCGAAGCAAATAAAAAACGACCGACAGGCGAAAAATATGCACAATTCATTCGGATCAGGCTTGGGACCCGCTTACCCGTATATTTACCGCAACGGATCACGTCCGAATTGGTAAAAATATTGGGAGATTTTAAAAAGAAAGCTTCTAAGATTGGTATAAAACAATTTGTTATCCAAACCCATTTTGAATCCCCCATGGAAGTAACCCAGGAAGCAGCTGAAGCAATCCGATTATTGAATTCGGCAGGCTGGACTGTTAACAATCAACATGTTTTTACGACTGCTGCTTCGAGAAGAGGCCATGCTGCGAAGCTCCGGAAAGTTTTGAACGAAATAGGTGTCATCAATTACTATACGTTCAGTGTAAAGGGTTACATGGAAAACAACCACAATTTTGCAACCAATGAAAGGGCTGTTCAAGAACAAATGGAGGAGAAGGTGATTGGTAAAATTCCTGCAAAATACTATAATACAATTAAGGATTTTCCAAACGATGCTGAATCCATTGTAAAAAACATTTCTGAACTAATGAATAAAAGTGGTTTGCCTTTTTTGGGAACTGACAGAAATGTGCTTAATCTACCCGGAGTTGGCAAAAGCCTGACTTTCCGGACAATCGGCATTACCCGTTATGGAAGAAGGATTCTGGAATTTGAATTGGACCACACCCGAAACCACAGTCCTATGATGGAACAAATGGACAAAGTAATCATCATCGAATCAAAATCCATCAGTGAGTACCTACGTCAACTGGAAGATATCGGTGAAGAAACATCAGATTATGAAAGCATCTGGGGTTATTCCATTGGTGAAACCGAAGAACGGATTCCCATTTATGATTATCCGGAATATGATTATAAGGTAACTAAGGAATATACCAACATTGGGATTGAACCTGCTTTGAACTAATCTGTATATTCTTGAACTTAACAAATAACATTTTACTTAACGACTTTTTAATCAATTTTCGTTAATTATCAAGACATTTTTACCTTATTAACGCTTTTTAAATACATTTCGTTAATTTATTCTATTATTATTTGTCTCAATGCCTCCTCAACAGTCTCAACCGGCAATTTACATTCGTTGCCTGTACACACATAAATCATTGTTTTATCATCCACAAATCGATTTTTGAAGATGGGCAATTCAGAAACTCCACTACTTCCCGCTTTAATGATATTTGACAGATAAGATGTATTCAAAGAATCAGACATTGATTGCACATTTTCACCTGTAAAAACCACTGTATTAAACGGATAAACCAAATTTATATACAATATTCCCCAGTTGGAAAAGGCCGTTGGAAACGAGATCAATTTATCCTCTACCCTTTTAAGCATACCTTCAGCTATCTTTTTGTAATTTGGATTCTCAAAAAATAAACTTAAGTCAAACAATGATTTAGCTATGCTGGAATTAGATGCAGGAATTACATTGTCAGTAACTTCAAATTTACGGGCAACCAGATCATTGCTATTTTTAGAAGTAAAATAAAACAGTCCAGCCTGGTTGTCATAATAATGCTCGATGGTATAATCCAACAGTTGCCTGGCCTGAACTATCCACCTTTCGTCAAACGTAGCCTGGTAAAGTGCGATTAAAGCTTCTATCATAAATGCATAATCCTCCAGAAACCCATTGATAGTTGCTTTTCCATTTTTATAATTGTGAAATAAACCACCCTCAGGATTTTTAATATTATGAAGGAGAAAGTTAGTATTCCTAATGGCGATTTCTAAATATTCTGGTTTATCAATTGCAACATAAGCGTCAACAAATCCTTTGATCATCAAAGCATTCCAGGAAGTCAAAATTTTATCATCCAATCCGGGTCGAACCCTCTCCGATCTTTTTTCCAACATCACTTTTTTAGCAAACGAAATTATTTCTAAAACTTCTTCTTCTGCCTTCTCATACTTTTTCGATATATCAGAAACAGACATTGCTTTTAGCAGTACATTGTTCCCATCTTCCCAATAGGCATCTCCATCAATCCCAAAGTAATCGTTTACAATCTCAATGTCCTTTTCTAAAATGGATTCAACTTCATTCTTTTTCCAAACATAAAACTTGCCTTCGACTCCTTCACTATCAGCATCAAGGGCTGAGTAAAACCCACCATTTGGATTTGTTAATTCACGATTGATAAATTCCAACGTTTCTTCCACAACATTTTTATAAGTCTCATTTTTTGTGAGCTGGTAAGCTTCTGCATATAAAGAAACCAACTGAGCATTGTCATATAACATTTTTTCAAAATGGGGAATATGCCAGTGATCGTCGACTGCATAGCGCGAAAACCCACCACCAATTTGGTCGTAAATTCCACCAGAAGCCATTTTATCAAGGGTCAAATTTAAATGATTGAGGATTTCTGGTTTTTTGGTTCTGGAATAGTACCGTAACAAAAACAGGTAATTATTTGGCATTGGGAATTTAGGAGCTCCTTTTGTCCCGCCTTCAACCTGATCAAATTTTGAGGCAAAATTAAAAATCATATCATGAAGAAGCTCCTGGTTGAGTTTTGTATTATCTGGCTCCAGGTTAATAAAATCATTTCTCCTGATTCCTTCAATGATATTTTCGGACTGGCTGATTATTTTTTCTTTTTGGTTATTGAACAATTGAATGAGGTTATTTAAAACCTCTATCCATTGGTCTTTGGGAAAATATGTTCCACCCCAAAATGGCCTGCCATCAGCCAAAGCAAAACAGTTCAAAGGCCAGCCTCCCCTACCACTGATCATTTGGACAGCATCCATGTAGACCTGGTCTACATCCGGTCGTTCTTCCCGATCAACTTTAATGCAGATAAAGTTCTCATTCATGATTTTTGCCACCTCCTCATTTTCAAACGACTCATGTTCCATTACATGGCACCAGTGGCAAGCAGAATAACCGATGGAAACTAAAATCATTTTATTCTTTTCCTTTGCCAGTTTAAGGGTTTCTTCATTCCAGGCAAACCAGTCAACAGGATTGTGGGCATGTTGTAATAAATAGGGACTGGTTTCGCGTATAAGAGAATTAGTATGTAAAGGCCTTTTTTCTTCCATAGTGCAAAAGTAACAAATGGCAATACGAAATGTTTTAAACTTTCATTTATCACAAATTATTTATCTTTGATCAAATTCAATATTTATGAAGAGGTCAGTTATTACTTTATTCACACTTATCATCTTAATTGGCTGTGCAACGGTACCCATTACCGGCCGTAAACAATTATCACTGATCCCAAACAGTCAACTTTTACCATTGAGCTACACGAGTTACCAGGATGTATTGAAAGAAAGTAGGCTATCAAATAACCAGGAACAGTTAACAATGATTAAAACTGTTGGCAGCAATATTCAACATGCTGTTGAGAAATTTATGGCCGATAACAAAATGTCAGATGACCTTGAAGGATATGCCTGGGAGTTTAACCTGATAGAAGATGATCAATTAAATGCCTGGTGTATGCCTGGTGGAAAAGTTGCTTTTTATACAGGAATTTTACCAGTTTGCCAGGGAGAATCAGGAGTAGCAGTAGTAATGGGTCATGAGATTGCTCATGCAATTGCAAATCATGGTAGCGAACGTATGAGTCAGGGATTGATGCAACAATTGGGCGGAGTTGCACTATCTGTTGCTGTCAAAGATCAACCTGAAGAAACACAGGCATTATTTTTTACCGCCTATGGAATTGGAACCACCTATGGAGCAATGTTACCCTACAGTAGATTACATGAATCAGAAGCAGATAAGCTGGGATTGATCTTTATGGCGATGGCTGGTTATAACCCGCATGAAGCCCCTGAATTTTGGGAACGAATGGATATCCTTGCTGGCACTCCTCCGGTTCCTGAATGGATGTCAACACATCCTTCACCAGAACACAGAATTGAAGACTTAAATGCATACATGCCAAAAGCACTGAAATACTATAAGCCAAATTCTAATGTTAACATGATACGCAGGTAATCGAAATTTTGCAACCCTTCAAAAATAAGTTTGTCTTTATTTTCAAACTTAAACTACCAAATTATGGTTGCCTTACAGAATACCATCATGAGCGACAATTCCAGGTTGTTTGCTAAAATTGAAAATAAATCTTTATCGAAGAATCTTTTAAACAGTTTACCGGCAAAAAAAGAGATCAACATTGAGCCTCCATTCAATAAAAAATACGAATGGGCTGATTTTAATTACAAAAATGAAGCCTTTACCATTTTTAGTGGTACCGGCGACTTGATGTTTTTTGCTGATAATTGCAATTGCTCAGAGAAAATACTGGTTGAAGTATTGGATTTACTCGATCAATAAACAATATATATCCCGATTTGAGGCCTTAGCAAAATTAATAGCTAATAAGTAAATTTATCTAACCAGCAATTTTTTGTTTACAATTGCTGTCTCACCTATTGCTTTTAAATAATAAATAGCTGGTGATAATTTTGACACATCTATCTTAACTTCTGTATAATTATCTATATTTTTTTGATGCATTAATTTCCCATTTGAATTAAATATCTGAATTTGATTAAATTTAATTGGATTATTTAAATAAATGAATAATTTATCATCGACCGGATTAGGATAAATTTCAATTTTGTTTTCATCACTATAGCTTATTGAAGTTAAAGGGGAAAAATGCAATATAGTTCCATTATCACCAACTGCCCATCCATTTGTCTCACTAAGCATTTGAATATCTTTTAAATTCTCTGTAATACCAGAAGATTGGACTGTCCATCCTAAGAGGTAACTTGGTGTATAAATGATGGTACCATTATCACCAACTGCCCATAATTTATTTGTTACAGGATCTCCTGAAACACCATTCAGGTTTTCAGTTGTATTTGTAACAGTTTCAATGTATTGATACCAATTATTTATGGTATACAATGCTATTCCTTCTTCACCAACAATACAACCGGTAAGTGCTCCCCAATTATATATGGCATTTAAATTCAATAAAGGCATTGATATTCCTAAAGCCCAACTACTTCCACCATTATTGGTAATAAAAAAAGCACCATCTGTACCACAAACCTGTCCATTATTTTCATCTCTGAAACAAACTCCAAACAATTCTGCACCAGCAACCAGGATACTATTTTGAATAGACCAAGTATTACCTCCGTCACTGGTGTAATAACAACAATTCATATTCAGTTCCCCTCTTGATCCAACAGCCCAACCAATCTCATTGTTGATAAAAAACTCATCATTAAATCGGTTTACCTTGACATGATTTACAAAAGACCAGGTATTACCACCATTAGAAGTTACCAATATTAATGAACTATCTGCAAGCGTTTCCTCCCAGCCAACAATGCACCCATGTTCATTATCTGAAAAATGAATGCTTTCATAATAAACATTTGGAATGTGAGAAGATACCCATGAATTTCCGGCATCACTTGTTGAAACAACTGTCCCCGTTTCAGAAATGATCCAGCCATGCATTTCATCAGTAAAACAAACTGACACAAAATTTTCATTAACAGGAGAATTTATAATTTGCCAGGTACTTTGTGCTTGTGAAACAATAATAGTCAGCACAACAATTAGTGTAGTTAAAAGTAACTTTTTCATGATAATGTCTTTTGAATATCGGGTTAATATATAGCTGATAAAGATACAAAATTAAAAAGTAAAATCAATAGAAATGTTTAGAAAACTTTCGATGGAATGGAACAACCTTTCATGTTGAACAATGGCCATAGCATAGGATACCTGAAAGATTGATCGCCAGCCAAAAATCCGTTAGTAGTAAATAAGGAAACCTGAAAGTTAGCCAGCTTTAATAAGTATCTGCCAAAGAGATAACCTTTAATTCCTTCTCAAAGGAATCTTTAAGTTTATTGGATTTGAAAACAAGCTGTTTTTCTTCACCTGGCAGCAAATCAAAATAATTATCACTAAAATGTCCTTCTTTATTTATAGAAAGAAAAACATTTTTAGCCAGTTTGTCTGTTTTTAAATTTACCTGGCATTCCTCTTCCGTTTTTACAATTTCTTTTTGAATGTTTGGTTCTGGAAGATTTAAGTCTTTCACTGGCAGGAAATAATAAATATTGGATGTAAGTACTTGTCCATCCAAAATCAATCTAACAGAAACCAGATGGTCTTCTTTAGTTAACTCCGGAATTTGCAATTTATAATATACCTGGCTTGAATTTGCTGAAATTTCCACGTTTGCAATTTCCGACAACAAGCTGTCACCATCAAAATCAATAATCTTCATTTCCAATTCAGCTTTTATATTCTCCAACTTATCAGAAACAACAAACACATTTAAATATCCATCCTTTTCTTCAAATGAAATTAAAAGATCCTTAAATGTTTTTTTTGTAAAATAATGCAAAGCCTTCCACCGGTTATAATAATCCACACTGCTCCACGAAATTACAGGCCAGCAATCATTCAATTGCCAGTACAAGGTTCCCATACAATAGGGCATCGCTCTTCTGTGCGCTTCAAGTGCTTTTTGAATTCCATATGCCTGCACTAATTGACTCACATAGGCATAATCTTTAAAATTATCCGGCACATTAAATTCTCTTTCCATGTACATCTGGATTAACTCCATTCCATGTGGATGTTTCTGGTGATTTAGCAATGCCTCTGAGGTCAGCATTAAATCTTTAGGCAATAAGAAAGAGTCTAGTGTTCTTAAATCAGGGAAGCCCTGAAAACCATATTCAGTCATAAATCGCCCAACCTTTTGTTCATAAACTTCAAATGGTTCTTCTCCCCACCAAACTCCCCAGTAGTGCATATCTCCCTCCGTCATGGCTTCTTCATGGCCCCAGCCGATGCGGGGGGAGGAAGGGGTATAAGGTGTATAAGGGGAATAAGTCGATATAAGTTGGGGTAAAAGATCTTCAAATATTTTTAAATAATTATTCCAGACTTCAATTGAATCTGATTCAGTATATCCCAATGATTTTTGCCATCCCCAGTTGTACCAACCTTCACTGATCTCATTGTTTCCACACCATAAAGCAATACAGGGATGGTTTCTCAATCGTTTTACATTCTGGATGGCTTCTTGTTTTACATTCTCCAAAAATCGTTCATCACCCGGATACATATTACAAGCGAACATAAAGTCCTGCCACACCAAAATTCCATTTTCATCACAGAGATCATAAAAAATATCCTTTTCGTAAATTCCTCCGCCCCATACGCGCAACATATTCATGTTTGCATCTACAGCGGTTTGAATGGTTTGTTTGTATTTTTTATCTGTAACCCTTGAAGGGAAATTATCCTGCGGAATATAATTGGCACCTTTCATAAAAACAGGAATCCCATTTAACTCAAAATGGAAAGATGACCCAATTGAATCAGGGGTTTGGACCAGTTCCAGTGTTCGAAGTCCAATCCTTTGCTCAATCTCATCAATACAATTTTTTGATTTTGCTATAAATTTAAAATCGTATAAAAAAGCATCACCCAATCCATTTGTCCACCATAGTTCAGGATTATCAATCTTAAAGTCTATTATTAGCTCATTTACTCCAGTGTTTAATTCTTTGTTTATTTTTCCAATTTCTTGCTTTAATTTTTTATCAAATACACTAAGTTCAACTGAACAATCCTGAATGGCATCAATTTCATAAACAGCATTAATAGTAGCGTATTCTTCTGTCAATTCTTTTTGAATAAGCTGAATACTTTCAATCCGAAATTCAATCCAGCATCTCAAATAAACCGGGTGCTAAATACCAGAAG